>Ga0315315_10004238_pt1 | contig 13221 bp, 11 predicted proteins | sample M140m3416metaG_FD_203699 | JGI IMG/M metagenome (GOLD analysis project Ga0315315, IMG submission 203699) | Ammonia-oxidizing marine archaeal communities from Monterey Bay, California, United States - M1 40m 3416 | ecosystem: Environmental > Aquatic > Marine > Intertidal zone | place: USA...
AGAGTACTCTAGTAATAGTGTTATGCATACTACTCTAGTAGAGTATGCATAGTACTCTAGTATGCATACCACTAGACTAGAGTATAAGAATATATGCATACTTTCACGTGGTGTGTACATTGAGCATTACATTGGGAGCTCGTTCTTAGTATGCATACTTCTAGAGTAGAGTACTTACGTACACTATAGTATGCATATGCATAGAAACAACATACACACGTGGGTACTATGCATACTCGTAGGAGGAGGACATACGAGCTCGTACTATACATAGCTAGTATGCATAGTATGCATACTCTAGTACATAGAGACATGATACAATAATAATTTACAGTATTATTTTTTATGAATACGTTATATATATTACGAGAGCGTAGTATACATACTAGAATATATGCATACTACTACTCTAGAGTAGGATGCAGACGTCATACTGCTACTCTACGAGCTAGAGTATACAGCTGCTGGATCGTGGGTACGATCAGATTGGGTCCCCTCCCTGCCAGTAGCGATTCTTTTCAGCGGGGGGGGGGGTTGGTCGGTGCTTTCGCCCGTACTCTAGCTAGAACTCAGCTAGTAGATCCTCAGCTTAGGACAGAGCAATAGACGGAATCCAGTTTTCTCTCCCTAAATAAATCATCTTCTAGAAGAGTATGTACTACTTACTAGCTTGTACGAGCTCGTATGCATACATTACAACATATTATATTATCTACTACGACTCGTAGTAGACATTGATTCGTATTTTCAAAATACGGCTCAATAAGGCAGGAAAAAAGAATGCTATGCAAATGTTTCCTAGCTAGATCTACGTACAGTATGCATACAATAATAAAAGTCTCAAAGGAGATGAAAATTAACGTGCGACATACGACCCCTCTCCTCCACCCCCTACCTCTTTCGAGTTTATATTGCAGACAATATATCTCTCAGAATAATCCTGTTGGACGGCGCATCCGCAGCGAGCAGTTACCTCAAGTCGCGAACATTCCTTAGTTTTCCTGGCTCCGCATTCCACAACAGTATCCTTCGCTTCACAACCCAGCGAAGCCGGAAGTGCACCTCTGGCGGAGTCTACCTCGGACACGTACGGCGGCCTCGAAGTGACAAACGAGGTGGACCTCGGCCAGAGGGGACATCCGTCCGTCCGGTTTCGCTCGGATACCGCCGCATTCTACTCCGCACCCTGATACTAAGCGGATATCAGCATGCTGCGCCCCGATAGCAACACCAATGCCTTCCCAGGCCCGTCCACAGCCGACACTCGCAACTCCAACTCCAACTCGGGCAGCAACGACGACGAATCGTACCAGTCGGACCCGGCAGGCGCGACCTCGTGGGAGGCGGCCTCTCTGGACAGCGTCAGCGGACCGCGGGGCGAGGAGGAGGCCAGGCGGCACCACTCGGGCATTGCCAACCCCCTTGGCCCCATCCCGAAGGGGGGCAAGACCACCCGCACGCAGCAGGTGGAGGACGTGTCAGACGACAAAAAGGGCAGCCGGCAGACCCTGACGTCCGTGTGGACGACCATCCTTCCCGATGGCCACGCCTTCCGTACCACAAGAGTCCTGGGGGTAAGGCGATCTCTCAAGCAGGGCGGGGTGCCCCCTGCCCCCAAGCCTCTCGTTACCACCTTCGAGAGATCCGAGCCCCTGGGGACCACCCACCGCATCATTCGCCACCACAGATCCGACGGCTCCTTCACTCAGACCACCGAGGAGATTCGGCCCGGTGGGTCCACTACCGTCAAGCACGCTAGTTTCGATACCTCTGGCCGCATGATTGGCGGAGAGGAGGTGGCCGACTACCCCCCCATGGAGATTACCTCCAAGGTGGGCTGGGACGGCAGGCCCAGCCCCAGTGCGGTCAGCCCCTACGGGCAGCTCAGCAACTATATGGGATTGCCGGGGGGAGGGGAGCAGGGTAGACAGACTGACGCCCCAACTGTCGTGTCCGAGCTCACCAACCCCCGCATCAGCCGCCCGTTTGACCTCGACGAGGACCACACCATGGCGGGCAACAGCACTCGGTATGACGACCCAACCCTCGATCCGACCACTATCGACTATAACGCGGGCTACAACGAAGAAATGGCGCGCAAATTCGGCGAGAACAATCCGGACGCCAAATCAGGCCAGAAAGGAACGGGGAGGCGGTCACCCCGGACCGGGAACAACACCAACTGGTCTGTTGCCGAGAGTCTCGACGACGACGACCTGCCAAGAACGCCCCTAAAGGGAGGTTGGGCTAAGGTCGGCGGAGGCATGGATGGCAAGCTGACTTCCAAGTCCAAGCTAATCGCGTTTGCAGTCTGCACTGTCATCCTCGCCATTGCCGTTGGTGCTGGCGCTGGTGCCGTCGCGGGGAGGAAGCCGCCATCGCCTTCGCCTACCCCAACTCCCACCCCTGAGGAGGCCCTGGACGAGGCGGGATACGGACGGTACTGGCCCAGCGAGGAAGGATGGGTCGTCGCCCCCTCCTACGCCTCCTTCGACAGCGCTCTTGTTAGTGCCTCGTCTTACTACACCTTGTACGACGGCGTGACCAATATCGGCGCCTGTGCAGGCCGGTGCAACAGGGACGGGGCTGTTGGGGGGGCATACTTCGAGAAGTTCTACTTCCCCAGCTCTGGCGAGCGCCCGGCCTGCATGTGCTACAGGGCGGCCGAATGCTACGATCCCAAGCTCAAGTGGTCGGGTGGCACCGTCTTCCTTCGGGAGGATCAGTACCTGCCGGAGAATCAGATGTGTCTGATGTCGACGTGTGGATACTTCCCTGTCGACCCGATCTGCGACGAGCTCGACCTCGTGTCGGTGGAGGCCTTGATAGATGTCGAGATTAGGCATGTACCCGGTCCGATGAGTAGCTCAGAGATCCGACTCTTTGAGCAGAGCTGCGCTGATGTCCTTAACGATGCGTTCGGCCTCTCCGGTCTTCCCGTGGAGGGCATCCGGTGCCAAGTCGATGGTCAGGAGGAGTCTGTGAGACAGCGACGGAGCATGCAGCAGAACCGGGCAAAAGAGACGCCTCTTTCACTGTCGCTGATCACGACTGGTTTGTTCATTGCCACCGCCGCCTTCCCAGACGAGGAATCTGTAGCGTTTGGCAGCATTGCACAAACTACTCTCGATGAAGTGGGTGACAAGCTCGTTCAAGACATCAAAAAGAATGCCGAGTTTATTAATACTGATTACTTTGTGGGCCTAATCGAAATCGAAACCGTTGGCGAAGTCGAGTCCCCCTCACCCACACCTCCGGTGCCAACGGCGGCACCTACCTTCCGACCAACTCGCGCCCCCGTTTCCTGGCCGACAACGGAGCTTCCCACGACACGTCCCACTCGCATGCCCACTCGCAGGCCGACCGCAGTGCCTACTGCCAAGCCCACCTCGATGCCTACTTCAAGGCCAACTAAGAGACCAGGAACGAATTCACCGACTTCGTTTCCAACCACGAATCCCTCGGAAACTGAATTTTGTAGGATTGTCATGTCTGGAGGCACTCGTGTACCAAAGAGAGTATGTTGGGTACAGATTGGTGAGACCATTGAAAGCGAGGAGGAGGAGGACGCCTTCGGTACTGTTGTTAATTTTGATAAAACGGGTTCTCGGTTTATTGTCAGCGCACCGTTGTCTTCAGATGATTCTGGACGAATGACATTGACTGGCATGGTCAAAGTTTATGAGGCAATGCCGACAGGAGCCAAATCTAGTGTTGGCATTGAGGGAATTGAATTTGTCCAGGTTGGACAAACTCTGTATGGTGAATATAGCGGCAACAGAATCGTCGGCTTCCTTTCAGCGAACGGAGAGAGCTTGGTGGTTGCAGCGCCAAGTCGTAACGAGAACAATGGTAGCGTTTTTGTGTACTCCCGTGAAAACGGCGAAGAGTGGGAGCTTGTGGGAGAACCGATCGATGGTAAAGTGGCCGGGGAGCGCTTTGGTCACTCCGTCACGATATCCAACGACGGGCGTCTCCTTGTTGTGGGTGCACCCTTTAACAACGGTGGCAAGGGCGCCACCCGAGTGTACCAATGGTCTGGCAACCAGTGGAGGCAGATTGGTAGGGATATTGTCGGCACACGTGCGGGCGGAAGGTTCGGCTGGAGCGTCGCCCTAGCATCGAACACTCTCACTTTTGCCGTCGGCCAAAAGACCAACGATAGCGGAAAGGAGCAAGGCCCTCCAGGAGAGGTGCGGGTCTTCAGGTGGAAGGCCAACCCTTCTGGGGAGGGCATCTACGAGCAGCTGGGCGACCCTCTCGTCGGGGAAAGGCCCGGTGATGACTTTGGTAGCACACTCGATATCTCCGCGTCTGGTTTGATTGTCGCCATCGGCGCAAAGTATGCTGACGGATCCGCAGATAGAAAAAATGCCGGGCAGGTCAAGACCTTTGAATTCAACTTTAACAACAAAAGATGGTTCAAGACTCCGTTCGGTCCCACGGATCTTGTGGGATTGAACAAAAATGACGAAATGACGAACCTGTCCATGAGTGGCGGCGGAGGACGCGTCGCCGTGGGGAGCAATAAGAATCGGCGCGGCTACTTGGCAGTCTTTGACAACAATGGGGTAGAGGGCTGGCGGCAAACAGGCGGCAGAATAGACGGTCCAATTCATGGAGAGGAGTTTGGTCCAAGTTTCTCACTTTCTCAGGACGGCAAGCGGCTCGTGGTCGGTTACACCTCAAAGGACGGCGAGTCTGACAGGGGAGCAGTGAAAGCTTTCCAGCTATTCGGCGAATAGCGTGACCTTTCTGTACGTATTTTATCAGATATTTAACCCTAATACAGTTTTGAGGCCACAGAAAGTTTGTATTCTTGCATTTGTAAGGTACAAGCCCGTCGCCAAGGACTTCCTCGACCGAAATTCCTAGCTCTTGATAACTCTAGCTAGAACTATTTTGTACATCATCGAGTCTCGAACACTGGTCACCATTAATTTGACCCTCGTCATGTCATGAGTACTACTGGTACTAGAGTATGAAATACGTAAATTTGCAGACCTAAGTAGGCACAAGCTAGCTAGAACTTAAACTTGACACGGGGATCGCAATCAATGTTCTCGTACAACGAGTAAAGCATCTCGGCATTCTCAACGGGCGCCTTGACGGTGACCGACGTCCACTTGCCGTTAATCTTGAGAGAGTTCTCCACGTCCGCAGAGGTTACTCCGCAAGAGTCGGCGACAATCTGTACCATATCAGAGGCAAAGTTTCCCTCGCTTGCACCGACAATCTTCATGGTGAATTTGCAGGGATACTCCACTAGAGCTTCAAAGACCCGCTTTTTCTCCCCCGTCTCCTCGTCGGCGTACAGGGTGTAACCCTGGTCGTCGTATTCGGGGTTGTTGACGTCGTTCACGGGTTTGCCCAGCTCGATGAAATTTTTGTCACCCGTGCGCCGCAGGACCTTAGGTGGCTTGGATGCTGCCCTTTTACTGGCCGCTGGCTTCTTCCCGAACCCCGTCGCCTTGGCGGTTGGGACGCCGGCGATCGTAGAGGGCTTGGCCGCGAGAGGCTGGTCCTTCTTTCGAGATAGGAGCTCGGCCATGCTAGAATCAAAGTCGAACGGGTCAGCCGCCGGCGACGCCGAGCCACCCGCCATCTCCTCCTCGCCTTCGTCGGGCTGGTCGGGAACCTCGTTGAAGAATGTCCCCGCCCTCTTGTCCGTCATTTGGAGCGGCCCAACTCTTCGAGCGCCGCCGAAAATTCCTGAGCTGGTGGCTATGTCGATGTCGATGTCGATGTCGATGCCGATGCCGATGTCGATGCCGAAGCCGATGCCGATGCCGATGCCACTCGACACTTGGAATGCCGTTGCCGTCAGAGGGACACAGATGAGGGCTGCCGTCGTTACTGCTGCTACTGGTAGAAAACTGGCCATGCTAGTTCTGGTGGGAGGGGTCCGTTGCTCCAAGTCAGAATTGTTATGGTGAGTTCTTGATTCTTGATTGTACGAGTCGTAGCTACTGTAGCAAGGTTGGAATTCCTACGCTAGAGTATGCACAGCTAGTGGGCTGGTTGGGCACAGTCGCACGAGTTCACGTTCGACGCGCTCGCCGCGCTCCCATTATCTCTACACAACAAGAAAGCACGAGAGCCGCATTACATGATCAATAACCTATTACATAATACTACTCCCTAGTAGTAGTAGATCTGAAACCCCGAAAACATTTCGAGCCAGCCTGCGCTTTTGCGTCGTCGTTGGGGGTCTTCGTGTGTCTTCATGACCCACACGTGTCTCTCATCTCACACATACATTATATGGATCACCCACCTCTGCCTGGTGCCTGGACCCAACCAATATAGGTAGCCTGCCATAGCCGTCTCTCGCCATGTCGGATTCCGACTCCGACGACGTCCCCCTCTCTATGCTCAGAAAGGCCTCGCCGGCAAAGGCTGCTGCCGCCAGGCCCAAACCCAAGCTAAAGATATCTCTCAAGAAGCACGCCACCGTCGCAGCCGCAAGGAAGAGGGCACCACAAGTGGAGGAGACCTCGTCGTCGGGGGAGGAGGATGACAGCGAGGCCTTTATCGACGATGATGAGGAGTCCGATCCCGATGGCGACTACGAGGATTCTGATGACGATGTCCCCCTCGCGCAACTCAAGTCGCCCAAGAAGGCCCCGACACCAAAGACTACCGCCACCAAGAAAAAGGCAAAGGTTCCGGTCGCAAAGAAGAAATCCAAGTCAAAGGTCAAGACAGTCAAAAAGCCGAAGAAGTCAGCGACGCCTAAACCATCCAAGTCCAGCGCCAATCGTCCGAACCTGCCTAACTTTGCCCTGGACAAATGCGACAAGGGACTGCTGGTGCAGCGAGTCTTATGTCGGTGGTGGTACGCGGTTACATGGCCCGACCCCGACTCCCTCCCGACCGTGATCCCCCAAAAGTATGACGCCCTGAATGGCATGACTGGTATATACATCTGCACGTCCGGCCCAAAGACTGGGAAGATCAAGGATCTGCGCGACAAGACGACCGCCCCCTGCTTCAAGAACTACTGCCGCAAACCGTCGGAGGAGCTTCGCAAGATCCTCCTCAGAGCCATCGAGAATCAACGAAAGGAGCTGATAAAACATGAGGGGGCGGATACTGACACAGAGAAGGAACTACGAGTCATTGAGAAGTGGGCCCTCAAGCTCAACGCCGCCAAGTGCGACCGGGAGGCCGAGAGAGCGCTCAAGGCTGCCGGCATCAAGCTTTGACCATCGTCGTGGGGAGACGATGTGCCAGCGCATATTGTTGACATAGCTACTATAACATTCTAGAATGGGGACATATACAATCTGCTTTGTGTTTCTGTTACATTAGCGCTACCGTAAAACACCACAGGCTACCACCTCAATATCAACCGTCGGTCGTCCCCTCTTGGAAAATACATTGGCGAGGATGTCTTCCACCAGATCCATCCCTTCAGTTACACGTCCAAATGCCACGAACCGACCATCCATCTGGGGGGCCTCTGCAGTCGTAATTAGAAAGCGGGAGTCATTTTCGTGAACCCCGGTGCTGAGCATGGTTACAATTCCCGGTCCGACGTGAGACACCAGGTGCCCCTCGTCAGGGATGGTGAAGGCGGCTGAGTAAGGATGGTTCGATTTCGGGTCCCAGAGAGAAGGATGACACCGTCCGCCGTCTCCATTCATCCCGAGGACATCTCCCATGCATATACCCACAGTCTACATCAGATTGACAAATAGAAGCACCAGATACAAACACGGAGTCAGCGCACGCGGGAAGCAATAGCCCAAGAAATTTTGCAAATATATAGAACGCACATTGAGAGAACGAAAGCAATTTACGGCAGCTTACGACCATCATCTCACCTTTTCGATCTTGAAAACATTTGTTCCCTTGTATCCCCATCCCTCTGCGGTCCGGTCGGCAGCATCGATGACCTCGCCGCTTTCGCAGAGCTTGGCGAAGTTTAAACATGTTTGGGGCAAAGCCGCGCTCGCCAGCTCGATGATGATGCGCCGGCTCTCGGCACCACCCACGCTCACATCCAAGTAGGCTTGAGTCGGCGCATCGGCGTCGGCGCTGGCGTTCAGGGCAAAGACCCTATCGTTGATTTCGCCAAGCTTGGCGACGTCGCGGTCGTGCCAACGCCCCTGCAGGTGCCTCCCGCCGAGGCCCTCGCGGTACTTATTGAACCAGCCGTGGCCCTTGGCTCCCCTCGCCCCCGATGCCAGCAGCCTTTTGGCTACGTCCACCGTGGATGATCTGAGCAGCCGCGCGGCATGGGGAGAGACTGCGGATCGGACGGCGGATCTCATGGTGGGGCATCAATATTGTGAGGTCCAGCTAGCTATTATTTGACTTTACCCGAGCTAGTGGTACGTAGACTGCTACTGAGAAACGCACTATCAGTTAACGGACAACAGACAGACAGATCAAGCATTTGCTACTACTACTGTACTACTAGAGTAGTAGAGTAGATTATGCATATCCTGTATGCATACTACTAGAGTGTGCATACTCGAAATCGAGTATTACGATTCTTACACTACGGGCGTAGTGCTCCTACTATTCATAGTAGCTAGATAGTATGCATGAATGTGTGTACTAGCTAGTAGAGTACGAGCTTCTACGTTTTGAGTCTCATGACGACTCATCGCGAGTCGCGAGTGTCCCGAGTCGTGAGGTACATTCCGCGCCATGCGCTTTTCCGACAGATCCAGCAGGTCGTCACATCCTCCATCCTCATAACGCCTATCTCATCAAGGAGGTTACGCATCTGAGTTGAGCGTCCTGTCTACCCCTAGGCAATACATGCTAAAATGGGGCGCTTCCGAGCGGCGTCGGGCGACGACGAGGATGGAAACGGTGGTTTCGTAGATGTCGTCCCCACGGAATATCTTGCCGGGGACCAACAAGGTCATCATACTCCTTCCGAATCAAACGATTCAGCTTGGCAGGATAATAGCTACGTTCGATCCTCCCCCGTCTCATCCATCGACGGGGACGGACATCTTCGCTCCCTTTCGTCCCTCGTGCCATATACTGGGGATCAGATAAAGAATATCGAAGCCAATGACCCGTACAACGCCCCGAACGACCCTCCCCGGGATACGTCTCACACCGGAGGAGGGGCGCGCAGACCACATTCTGATGCGTATGCGAGAGGAAATCGTAACGAGATGACAGATCTCGAGTGCTCTGAGTTTGAATTATGGCGATGGATGAACCAGAGCCTCGGAAGCGAGCGGCGGGTCCACGGCCACGTGATCGGGGAGGGCATCGGTGAACCCCACTCACCGTCGCACCCTAATTACGAATCCCAAACTCCAGAGAGCCAGCTGTTCCCCGCGCAAGTTTACGGATCGCCATACCAGTATCATGATGGTCCTGATTGGGAGATAGGCCGCCCGGCAAGGCGACGGAATTTCTTGACAATTCGCAACGTCGCTTTAGTGGCGTTTGCGGGTATTGCGCTGTCTTACCTTAGCACGCGCGCCCCTCCTCCACCTCCGCACGACACGTGGGGCACCTATATACTGTCCTCGTCGCAGCTTTATTTTTCGGGTGTCAAGCGAGCGTCGATCGATGTAGCGTTTACGCTGAACGGATTGTTTACCAATATCTATCGTGACGCTGTTGATATCAAAAGTAGCCTTGCCCATGTATCTGTCGGTCAAGGAAAAGGCGAAACGTCAAGATGTGCCCTCATGGTGCCATCACATAACCCAATTTCTCATCCCTCCGCGGAAGATTTGCTTGCCGAGGAGATCGTGGGTCAGACCAAAGCTTTGCGGACCATCTTTCGTGCGTTGGATGGGTGGGAAATAGCCATGCCGGACGGCGACAACAGCGCATCTTGTGGGGCTGTCGGCAAGCCACTAGTAACCCTCTTCTCGGGTCCTGAAGGAGTGGGTAAGTCGGAAACGGCAAAGCGCATCTCACGCATGCTCTTTGGCCATTGTAGATCGAAAACTCTAGAAGGTGTGCTTGAAATTGATGGGCAGACCCATTCCGACGATTCGTTTAGGGATACTGTCATTAATCATGTGCGGCATCAGAACGGTTTCGGCGCTGTTTTCACCGTGAGACACATCGAATCGATGTCGCCCTCCACGATGGCTGAACTAGTCCGGCTAGTGAAGAGCCCGGATCCGTTGCTGCAGGATCAGAGCGGACGGCCGCTGCGATGGAATAATGTCCTTTTCTTGCTAACAACCGATTTAGGAGCGGGCAAGCTCTTCAAGTCGGTTAGCGCCAACGGGGGCACTGAGCGCATCCCCGAAGACCTGAACTCAGCCATCCGGGACGAGCTTGACGACTACTTTGGCTCATCCATCGGTTTGGGTAATGCCATTAATTGCGTCGCTGTCTTTCTGCCCATGGGCCCTCAAGAGATTGAGCGCGTCCTACGCAATAGGGTCGAGCAGCTCGGCCGACAGCACCAGGGGTCGCTTTGGAAACGCCTTGAGGCTACGGACCGGGCCCTTCGGTATTTTTCCGGCCGGGATCACGTCGACTACCTCTCCATGAAGAAGAGAGGGTCAGACGAAATCGTTCTCACCTTCTCGAAGAGGGGTGCGCACACTCTAGTGGATGGGGCGCTGATGCAGACGCTGAGGTCACTGCGGATGCGGCTGCCACCTCGGCCTGATCTTGTTTCCGTCTTCGACTTCGATGCCGACTCTGGGGAGGCAGTGATGGTGCGGTGCGATCAGAATGATCGGGACGGATCTGACCGCGGGAAATGCGAGGAGGCCTGGAAGGACAATATGAGATAGCTGAATTGTAACTAAATGCGTATCTAATATGCAGTTGTTATCTAGGGTCAGGATAGCTTCCTTTTTTCTTTTTTAGTCTTCACTTTTGTTTGGGTTCTGGTTTCCCCATCCGCATGCTTCACTAAAATGTAGTGATTGCGAAATCAGAGGACCGGCCGGCGAAATGGCGATGCATAATATATACAGCGGTTGCCAGTTGGCAAAGGTTGCAACAAATAAGAAGCGCCACTCTTTTTTCTAGTGGACGGTGATAACGGGGAGCGTCTTGGACGCCGCCTGCTTTCCTGCGCTTTCCTTCTTGGACGCCTTGATCATCTCCTCGCTGTATTGCTGGAGGAGGGCGTTAAGGGTGGCAACGGCTAGGGGGAGGGCGATATCGGGGTTGTGCTCCGGTCGGACGGCGGAGGCCGGCGAGGGGACCGCGCACGACATCTCCATCTCGGTTTCGGTCCCATCGTGGTCCAACTTCCGCTGCCGGCGAGACCGCCTCCGGGTCGTCATGGGGGTGCCGGCCGCGGAGGAGGCGACGGACGGCGCCGCCGACCCCTCCACTGACGAGGCATCGTCGTTCTCCACCAGCACCGTTTTGGCGGGAGTCTGGGTGACGGCATGCAGGTGCGATCGGAGGCTCTCGGTGCTAGTGATGGTGAGGATGAGACGATTCACCAGCATCTCCTGCATCTCTACCGGTAGGAGGGCGAGGGCGTCGGACAGCTTCTTCATCAGGGCCGGATCGGCATGGTCGCGACCGGCGTCGCTAGCGTCCGACTCGCCATCCTCGGACAACGGCTTGAGATCCCCCATCGCGGCCTGGGGAGCCAGGGGTCCCCCCGAGACGATGGGCTCGGGCACGGCCGGGACGGCGATGCCCTCCCCCGTGAGGTCTAAAAACACGTCGTCCTCAAAGGCATGGAAGAGGTCGTCGACGAAGGCGACGTCGGCGTCAGGACCCGCCGGCCCTTCCTCGATCAGGGAGGACTGACGCGAGGGGACGGGGGAGGGGAACATGGACATCGGACTGAAGTCCATCCCCTCCCCGCCAGTAGCGGAGGACAGTGCGGAATCAGGAGTAGCCTCATCGACCTCGTCCATTGGCACATCATCCGCCTTGAGGGGCTGCGGCTCCGCCACCGCTACCGCCGGCGAGGCCCCCCCCCCCTGCGGCTTCTCCTGATCCTTTTCTCGGTCGCTCCCTACGGACTTCTTGCGCTTGGATCCCGGCCTGGCGCCCAGGTCCACCCTCCCGCTCTCGTCCTGCACGGCCATGTTGTGGACCAGGCTGGTGAGGGCCTCCATGTTCTTGGTCATGGTGGCCAGCTCGTCCTTGAGCTGCTTCACCTCGGACTTGATCTCGGGCGATCCCGCGTCCGGTCCTGCCTCGGCCCTCCCGACACCGGCGGCTCCGGCCGAAACCACGGCCTGGCCCTGCCCCCCGGCCGCACCTGTCTGGCCTTGGCCCGGGCCCTGCTGCTGCTGGCTGTTGTGCCTCTTGATCTCGGTCAGCAGGTCCGGCCGTCCCCTCTGGAACTTGTCGTGGCGGAAGCGCCAGTAGTTAGCCGTCTCGGCCTCGAGCTTGGGATCGATCCGTATGGAGTCGGAGTACTTGATCTTGCGGAAGCCGTAGAAATTGAGCTGCCTGACGAAGGAGGACCACTTGGAGTGCTTGAAGAACTGGGGGATGATGGTCGAGGCGAAGAGGTCGGTGTCCTTGACGACGAAGGTCTCGCCGTCCTCGGACCACGAGGCCACGGCGGGCTCGCACGTGTCGATCATGTGGTAGGTTTTCTGCGGAGAGAGGGCATGGGCGGAAAGGGGGGGGTCGGTGGAGGATTGGAACGGGCCGGTGTGAGGTGATGCACGCAAGACGAACAATCATATTGGAGATATTTTGGGTTTTGGGCAATGACCAGAGGCGATGAAACACCCGGGCGATCATGTTTTGGGGAGGGGGGTTGTATGCATAATATATATATTTTGGGGGGGGGGGGCGGGACTGCATGCATGATCTGACTGCATCTCCCTCTACACGGTGCCGGCTGTGGTACCAGTACTATGAGTAGCAAGTACTAACCAGCCAGTAGGCCAATCCTGCATCAGAGTAATGGCCGCCCTACGGGTGAAACAGGCCCCTTTTTTTGTGAGGCGGAGCCGAGGGCGGTGGCAGGGGGAGGGGGCGTTAATCCGGCGGAGAGCGATCGGACCCCCCACGACGGCGATGGCGGCCTCGACCTTTGGGGGATGTGGGTTGGGACGGCGGCGGCGGTGGGGGGGGGAAGGCCGCGCGTGCGTGCGTGCCTCTCAGTCGTACATGTGCCATGCATCATGCGTGATGTTTTGTAGGGGCACACGCGCGGGCAACCAATGATGCCCGCGCGGGGGGGCATCTCCCACCCCCTCCGCCGCCGTCCGCGCCTCCCTCCCCTCCCCACTCCCTCCCTTGACATAGAGAATGGCGGTGTGTGCCGGGGGAGGGGGCGGG
>Ga0315315_10004240_pt1 | contig 13220 bp, 16 predicted proteins | sample M140m3416metaG_FD_203699 | JGI IMG/M metagenome (GOLD analysis project Ga0315315, IMG submission 203699) | Ammonia-oxidizing marine archaeal communities from Monterey Bay, California, United States - M1 40m 3416 | ecosystem: Environmental > Aquatic > Marine > Intertidal zone | place: USA...
TAAGCAACATTGGGGGAATAGCTATGGAGCCACTGTCATTAGCTATGGAGTGCGAGACTGGTTGTTACAGAGCTATTCCAGACAATAAAAACCTAGTTTCTAAAATTACAACCCAATGGTGGTTGTCGCTCGACCCTGAAAACAACGAAGACAACCTGTCGCGTACTGTTTATGAAAAAGCTAGAAATCACTATGATTGGGATAAAACTGCTCAAGTGTGGATAGACCATTTCAAAACAGTTCCGATGAGAGACTGGTCTGAAACGTATCTTTCGCCAATCAAGGTGCTAGAGCCTGCAACAGATATGCCTAACAATATCGTTACTACAGAAGGTCAAGTTAATTATCTTTTCACTCACGTTCTTCATAGGCCCGATATGATCGGTGGGTGGTTTTGGTCTAAGGTTATAAAAGATGTTACATTTGGATACAGGGTCAATCCTTCCGAAGATGATTATTACTTTAACGAATCACACCTTCCGCAGCAGAACAAATATCAGCCCTACAACATGGAAGGGGTGGTCAGAGATTTTACAAATATGAGGAATCGGTGGAACCAATTAGAAATTCAAAGAGGGCAAATTAATGCAAAATAATGCAATTATTGAATACATGAAGCAAGATGTTACTTGGGACAACCTAGCTGTTCAACCTCTTCCATTCAGAGACTCTCTTTTTAAGAGGGCGTTAGAAGCGTTTGATGAACAGCCTGTTAATATTTTTCAAATAGGTGCTATAGAAACTTTTGAAGACAAATTTAGAATGGGTTCTGGTTGGAGCGATCTCTGGTTCGGGTCTTACGTCAAAAAATTTGGGGGCAATTATTATGTAGCAGATATTAATATTGACCATATAGCAAATTCACTTTTTCTTGCGAACGCTATGGGTTATCAATTCAACGCTAGAGTCGGAGACGGTCTTGTTTCTATGCAGCAGGCACATGCTTGCGATCTTTATTATTTAGATGGTGCAGATATTTCACAATCAAGCGATGCACACCAGCAAACTTTAGAACAATTTAAGGTTGTAGAAAAAATTGCCAACTCCAGACCGGAAAGTGCCGTTTCTGTTTTAGTGGACGATGTTCCAACCAAAGCACTTGATCTCATAAAATACCTAGAAGCAAATGACATTTCTTATGAAAAACTTCCTCAGTTTGGAAGCGGGATGATTTACAAGCGTTGGGAGGCTATAAGATAATGAAAGTATTATACATAGGTCATTACAAGGACGGAACTGGCTGGGGTAACGCCGCACTAAATAATATCTTGGCACTTGACACTGCTGGAGTTGATGTTGTACCAAGAGCAATAACTTACGAAGCAGAAGATAGAATAAAAAACCCGGCTATTGAGAAGTTAGAACAAAAAGATCAGTCCGATTGCAACATAGTTATCCAACATACGCTTCCTAGTAATTATTGTTACGATGGGCGGTTTGATAAAAATATCGGAGTTCTCTGTGCCGAGTCCTCTAATTTTAATCAGACAGACTGGGCAAGAAATTGCAATATGATGGATGAAATCTGGGTTCCCAATGAGGCCACTAGAAAAATCTGCCTAGCAAGCGGTGTCTCTGTTCCTGTCAAATTAGCAAAATACTCCCTAGACTTTGAACAGTATAAACCTACTGGCAAAGTTGCTGTGCAAGAAATGCGAGATAATTTTGTATTTGGATTTGTGGGCGAGTTTATAGAAAGAAAAAACATTCAAGCCTTGGTCAGAGCCTTTCACATGACTTTTGAATCAAGGGATGATGTAAGACTATTTATTAAAACGTCAAAAAAGTCAGTTGAGCAAATACAGGAATACTGCCACCACATCAGAAAAGGACTCAAGCTGTCAAAATCTTTTTCGGAAGAGATAATAATTTCTGGCTCAGTTCCACAAGATCAGTATGTTGACATTTTGAGTCAGATTGACTGTTTTGTGATGCCGAGTCGCGGAGAGTCTTTCTGCATACCGTCTCTAGAAGTTCTAGTAATGGGCACACCCAGCATTTGGACAAAAGATATTGGGATGGATCATGTTATAGGACTTCCTGTGTCGTCGAGAGATGTTCCTTGTTTTGGTGCGGTGGAAACATTGGAAGATATTGACACGTCCGATTCAACATGGAAAGAAATTGACATTTTAGAATTATGTAATGCGATGCGTAGAATGTACGACACCTTGATAGTTCCAGAAGTTAAAGAAAATGTCGCAAACCAGTGTCGCGAAGCGGCTAACGGTTATTCTCACGAAGTTGTAGGATTAGAAATGAAAGGACTGTTGAATGACAGCTAAAGCATCAGCTAGATCAATTAGATCAATTATGAACAGAGACAAGAATCGTGACAAGCTGAATATCTTGACTTTCGCTACGCATGAGCGATACGAAGAAAATCTATGCAAAACTGGACACAACTTTTACTCTCTAAGAGTCGGCAAAGAGTGGGATGCCACATATGCACCAGTGCCAGAAAACTACCACATAATCGACTCTCTGCCCGACTATCTAGATATAGACATTGTACTCAGCCACACCTCTTGCGACCGTCTACAGGTCGCCCACGACCTCCTGAGTGGAACAAGGGGGCAGGCCAATAAAACAGCAATGCCGATCCTTAGACATTGCCACGTTCTACCAGATGTCAGAAGTGACGTTAAACAGCAAATAAAGGGATATGCAGAAATTCCTGTTTCCAGCAATTCATTTATTTCTAAGTTTAATCGTGACAGTTGGGGTTTTTCCGCAGATAATAGTAGTGTAGTAGAGCATGGTGTTGATACAGAGTTTTGGAATCAGGGTTGGGGAGCTAATAATACATCGAGAGAACTTTATTGCTTATCGGTTGTTAACGAGTTCCCCTCAAGAGATTGGTGTTGTGGATTTAATCTGTGGAAAGAAGTGGCATCCTCTGTTCCCTGTCAAGTAGTAGGAAAATGCACAGGAGAACATGCTGGATTTTCCCAACCCGCTCAATGTAGGGAGCATTTAAGAGACATCTATCAAACCGCCGCCGTGTTCTTAAACACATCAATCCACTCGCCAGTTCCTACAGTTATGATGGAAGCTATGGCCTGTGGATGCCCTGTTATAACAACCGGAACATGTATGATACCAGAAATCATTGAACATGGTGTAAATGGAATCATAGCCAATGACGCATCGGATATGAAATTCTGGTGCAGGGAGTTGTTAGACAAACCAGACCTCGCTCGTAAGATCGGTGAAGCTGGACGGAAAACAATTCAAGAAAGATATAGTCTCGACAGATTTGTTGCAAGCTGGAACAAGTTACTTTACAAAACAGTTGGAGAATTTAGATGAAGGTAGAACTTAACAACAGTAGCAGTGGAATGAATGTTTTTAAGATTGAAGACAGTCCTGTTACTCAAATGCACTGCGATTGGTTTTTGTGTCAGTTTAAGGAAGAAGAGGTTCCAAAGGTTGTAGAAACGCTGCTTTCCAAAATAAGACTGGGTGGCACTGTTTGTTTTCAAGAGTTAGATGTTTTTAACTTTAGTAAGCATGTAGACAATCTTAGAACCAACCCTGCTCAAGTTTACATTCCTAACAGCAACCTTTGTGGAAATAGGGTTGTTTCTTTTTTATCTCTAGAGTATCTAAGAACACTAATTCCCCCTGATTTTGTAACTGTGACAAGCATGTTTGTTAAGGGCAAAGGACAATTTCAACTTAAAGTAAAGAGGCATAAATAATGGCAATTCCAGTAACCAAATGTAAAGATTGCGTTTTCGCAACAGGAGATATTCAAGTGGGATGTGATTTAGGAAGAAGTGTCAAACTAGGCGTAGAAGACCTTAAAGCTGGCGAAACCAGCTTTACATTAAAAAGATTTTGCAACGCTTATAGGCCCGAAGAATGGTCTGCCAGTCTTGACTTTTCAGACAGGATGAATCCGGCAGAAACAGTAATGAGAGAAGTGGCTCCAAGGGCAGGTTTCGTGATTAGATTAGATCACAAAAGGGGTGATGAAATTAATAATCTCAACAAAACTCTCGAATCTATTAAGGCACTACCAAGTCCGAATGGTAAAGAACACGCATACGTTACTGTAATAAACGAGAAGGTTGAATTCAATGAAGATATTTGGGGTTGTTTCATTTCACATTTTGGAGAAGACCCTAAGACAAAGTACCACATTGTTCAACTGAATACTGCCCATAAGCAATTAGCCACAATGATAGATCAGGCTTTTGGACATTCTCAGAATGGATGGGTTCACTGTTTAACGGCGGGTGACGAAGTTCCTAATGATTTTTTAAATAGAATCCATTATTTTGTCAACGTGGAAATGAAAATGTTGGTAGCACTACTTCCTAAGTCGGAAAATCCTTTTAGCGGACTAACCTTTCCGGCATTTTTGTTTAAGTTCCTAAACGGAAACGGCGTAAAAGTTTTTAGAGATGAAATGATGGATAGCCGACCTTTTGTAGAAAAAATCCTTGAAGCAGAAAAAAGGGGCAAAACAAAAACTGTCTACACTTGGGAGGAATTTGATGCTTCCTAAAGTAGCTATTATTTGTGCGAACTATAACTATGGTGACTATATTGAAGCCGCTATAGAAAGCGTCCTCTGCTGGCAGACTTATAAGGGTGAAATTCGCCTGTATGTCGTGGACGATGGATCGTCTGACGATTCTTGGGAAAAAATTTCAAGCTTGAGATTTTTGCAAGACAAAGACCCGTTCGGAAATCCAATGGTTAACACTGTCGAGGAAGTTACAGATAGTGTCCTTTTTAGGAAAAGAATCGAAAACTCTGGTGCTAGTGTCGCTCGTAATGTAGCTATTGAAATGTGCTGGGACTGGGCCGATATTATTGGTGTCCTTGATGCCGATGACGCTTACTACCCAAGGAAAGTCGAGAAGCTGGTAGCTAAACTTGTCGAACACGAAGAAGTAGGAGTGGCATACGCAGACTACCTGAATGTGTTCCCAGATTATAGCAAACGCGAGTTTAAAAACTCATACAGCAGAACTGGCCTACAAGAGCATTGCATGGTGCATAGCAACGCACTGATTAAAAAACAATTTCTAGAAGCGGTAAGGATGCCTAATGGAGAAATTTATAGGTCTGAACTGCATGGCCCTGCTAGTCAAGGATTTATTGGCTGCACAGAAGACTATGACTTATGGCTTAGACTGTCTAAGGTTTGCATAATTACTCATGTGCCAGAGTGTTTGGCTATAGCTAACCAACATGGCAGAAACCAGTCTATGAAAATGACGGCAGAAATTTTTAAGCAGAATGCAAAAATTATTACCGGTGGATAATGACAAGAAACGTAAGAAAAATAAAAAAGATAGCCCTCGCTGGTGAGGAAAAGATTTCCTTCATCATTCTGGCTGCTGGATCTGGTAAAAAAATTAAATCTTATGAGCCTAGAAGTCTTTTAAAAACTAAACATGGATCGACGATTATTGAAAACCAAGTTTCAAACGTTGTTAGTAGCTTTAGGCGTGTCGAAGTGATTGCGGTTATCGGATGCCACGCCTCAAAGATTGTCAAAAAACATAAAAGTAATACAAATTTAAGATTCGTAGAAAACCAGCTTCATGCTTCAACGAATTCTTCCGAAAGTTTACGGCTTGGTTTGAATAATTCCCTAGGTGAAAATGTTATTTTTTGTCATGGGGACATAGTTTTTAACACAAAGACACTTAAACTTCCTTATTCTAAATCTTTCATTATCGTTGATTCTAAAGGTATGATTAATAAAGATGAGATAGGAGTGACAAAAGTAAAAGGGAAGGCGTCAATACTTTCGTATGGCTTGAGTCTTAAATGGGCACAGATAGCCTTTTTTACTGGTAAAGAACTTAGACTTCTAAATTCCATAATGAATAAGTTTGAAGAAAAGGATAAGAAAAAACTGTCTTTTGAGATAATTAACGAGATAATAAGTCTAGGTGGCAGGTTTGACTGCCTAGAGCCAGAGGGTATGCAGATCAAAGAAATCGACAGGATAAAAGATATAAGATGAAAATATTAATAGCGAACGACGGCAGACACGCTCACTACTATCAGCGAATAGCTTGGGCTAACGCATTTAAGGCTGCTGGATTTGACGTAGGATTCTGGGAAATGAAAGAACATTCGGCGTATGATGTGTTTGACACATTTGAGCCAGATTTGTTCTTAGGGCAGTCCTACAATCTAAACAAGGCGACTGTTGATTGTATTAAAGAAAGGCCCCATCTAAAGGTTGGATTACGTGCTGGTGACTGGGGACGACAAACCCCTGAAATAGACCATTCAAGGTTCAACATTTTGACCTGTGGATTGCAAGAGAGAATGTTGCTAGAGCAGCTACAAAAAGAAACAGGGCAGATTAAATTTGTGCATATTCATTATCCTGAAAATGCCATCAAGGTTACACATAACTGTTTTGAATCTATTGGCATCAAGCCTGTTTCATTAATGATGTGTGCTGACATCTTTGAGTATGGCAACGCAGAATTTGACGAAAAGTTAAAATGCGATATTGGTTTTGTTGGAGGCTACTGGCCCTACAAAGCACAGGTGATGGATCGTTATCTTACACCGCTTTTGCATCCCTTGGGACGGTACAGGGTAAAAATATTCGGTAATCAACCTTGGCCTGTCAACCAATACTGCGGCTTAATAGATGATTCAGATGTTAGAAACCTGTTCCGTTCTGCAAAGATATGTCCTAATTTTAGCGAGCCTCATGCACAAGAATATGGATTTGATGTAAATGAGAGAATATTCAAGATTTTGTATGCAGGAGGTTTCTGTATTAGTGATAATGTAGAAGCGTACAAGATGTTTGGTGACGGTATTGTGATTGCAGATTCTCCAGAAGATTTTGGAGATAAGGTTGAATACTATGCAAATACTGATGAAGGTGCGATAGATAGATGTTCTATTATTAAAAAGGGACAAGAATTTGTTTCGGAAAACCACACAGGATTTCACAGAATCTCAACGATCATGGAAGCGTTTGGTTACAGCGATTTAGCTGGTCAACTTTTAGAAACTTACAAGGATACACTAGATGCGTAAAGATAGGGTTTTAGTAACTGGATCTAAAGGGTTTTTAGGTCGTTCGGTAACTCGCGACCTAATCCTGCGTTCGGAATATGATTTGATTCCTATTTCTGGCAGGTCTGAATGGGACTTAACTAATCAAAAACATGTAGACTATATTTACAATTCTCTAAAGCCCGATGTTGTTATTCATTTGGCCGCTGCCTGCGGTGGTATTGGAATCAATCAAAAGCAGCCGGGAAGGTTCCTGTATGACAATTTGGCTATGGGAATGAACCTTATTGAGACAGCAAGAAAATACGGCAACCTCAAAAAATTTATCATGGTCGGAACCGTGTGTGCATATCCTAAGTTTGCACCAGTTCCCTTCAAAGAAGAAGATTTGTGGAACGGATACCCAGAAGAAACAAACGCACCATACGGAATTGCCAAAAAAACTCTAACAGAAATGCTTATTGCTTATTACAATCAATATGGTTTAGAATCTACAAATCTAATACCTGTTAACATGTACGGACCAAACGACAACTTTAACCCAAAAAGTAGTCACGTTATTCCTGCTCTAATTTTAAAAATCGACAGAGCAATTACACGCGGAAGCAATAACATAGACATTTGGGGAACCGGACATGCTAGTAGAGAGTTTTTGTATGTCGAAGATTGTGCAGAAGTAATTAGAAAAAGCATTGAAATAGAAACAACTCCCCATCCTATAAATGTAGGAACTGGAAGTGAGATCCAAATTAAAGACTTAGTGCTGACACTAACAAAGATAATGGGATATACGGGTGGCATTACTTATCATTTGGACAAGCCGGATGGTCAACCCCGTCGATGCTTAGATGTAAGCAAAGCATATAAGGTATTTGGTTTTGAGGCAAGTATGCCTCTTTACGAAGGACTCAAACACACTGTTAGCTGGTACTATAGATACAAGGGAGAAAAAAGTTTTGCCAATTACTTCGATCATATTCAGTAAAGATAGACCTTTACAACTAGACCTATGTCTTTCGAGCATGGAAAAATGTGACGTAAACAACATCTTTGAAGAAAAGATTGTTATTTACAAGTGTAGCAACGAACGATATAGGCGAGCATACAAAGAGTTGCGAAAAGAACATCGAGATGTGTCATTCTGGGAACAGGGAAAGTCTTTGTTTAACGACGTTGACGTTGCTGTTTCCTGCTGCCTTTCTCCTTGCGTTGCATTTTTTACAGATGATAACATTTTTTACAACGATCTCTGCTTATCAGAGGATTGGTTAAGCTCTATATTTAATCATCGTTTAATTTCTCATGTGAGCCTAAGACTTGGTAAAAACACTCAGTTCAGAGATGATGGAAGCGGTAAGATGTTGCACCAGCCAGTAGGAAGTGTTACAGAATGGCGGAACTCGACCCCTCACAAATCGAACGCTTGGGAAAAAACGTATATCTATGACAGAAGCATACACTACTATGGAGGGTACTGGAACTATCCTATCTCTCTTGATGGTCATATTTTTAAACAGTCAACTGTCCAAGAATGGACAGAAGAACTGTGCTACCTAGATAAAGTCAAAAAATGGAAACAAAACCCAAACGAACTAGAAAGAGCATTGCAAAGGTTTTGTCAAGAATGTCCTCCGTTTGTAGCAATTCCTCCAGAGGGGTGCGTGGTAAATAGTCCAAACAACCAAGTCTCTGACTATTGGGGGCATGACCAGTCCGAAAATACTGCTGGACAAAAATACAAGATTGGAGCAAATGACCTATTAGAAGATTTTAACGCTGGTTATAGAGTTTGTTACAAAATGTTAAAAAGCTGTATTGGCAAAGTAATATGTCCTCATCAAGAAATTAATATTTCGGATGCTATGATTAAGGAGGTTCGATGAACGGAATTAGCATTGTAACGGGAACATTAAACCGTCTCAAATACTTAGGCGGTTTGATTGAAAACACAGTTCAGTCAGGATGGTGCGACAATCTTGAATTAGTGCTAGTAGATGGTGGAAGCACAGACGGAACTGTGGAATTTATCAAAAGGCTAAATCACCCCAACGTTAAACTAATAGAGGTGGGCAAAAGAAGTTCCTACCCTCACTACATGAATCTAGGAGTAAAAGCAGCAAAGTACGAAAACATTTGTCAGTGGAACGATGACGTTCTGTTGTGCAATGATTGGTATGATGTTTTTGAAACGATTAGCGACGATCATGATGCCTATCTTTTTAATTGGAAAGAAGGCGACACGCAGTCTATGAAAGAGTTACGTTGGACCGACTGTGCAGGAATGAGAGATAATGGATGGATCATTATCAATAATGCTCAGTATAGTTACCCTCAAGCGGCGGGCGAAAGGACTAAAGAAGTCTGCATGAACTACGGAATCTACAAAAAAGACGTATTCCGAAAGTATGGTCTTTACAATCCCGCTTATCAATACTACTGTGCAGATAGCGAAATGGCTATGCGGGCATTTCATAGCGGAGCTAAATTTAAAACCTGTTTTGACATAAAGGTTTGTGTGCTTCCGGCGGAAAAAAGAGCGATAATGATAGAAGAAGATATTTTTAGGCATGGGGTTGACTGTGCATATTATGTTCAGAGAAAACAAAATATATACGATATATTCAATCATGTGGGTGGAGAATATCTAGAATGAGACAGGGATTGATAGTTACAGGATCGGTTACTGGAGAAAAAGATAAGGAAGCTGTTTCGGCTAGGCTTTCTGCATGGAAGTTGACAAAGGCTGGAGGCGATTCTTTTCTCGTTACCGATCAAACTTTTGAAACAAAATTTATTATGGAAAGACTAAAGACTTCCGTAAGAAGAGGATTGAAAGTCTGCGAAGAAGCAGGGATAATGCACTGTTACATTTTTGATTACAACATTTCAATTCCAGCACCTAGTGTGCTAACGAATTTAAAAAAGGCTAATAAGCTAACTTGCCTTTCTTGTTATAGCGAAGAAGCAAGGGAGGTGGCAGTCAAAACGAAACAGCTAGATTGTTCTTTTATGTTTGGAAAAACAAGAACTCTCAAGGAACTTTGGAACGAGATGCCTTTAGATACTATGGATGTTCGTAGAGCCATATTTAAAGGTGTTGCAAACTTAGCTGGTCGCAATTTAGAACTAGCGTCAATCGTGACACCGGATGAACTAGGGATAAAAAGGAGAATTGTATGAACAAGGCAGTATCGTACTCACTTTGGGGAAACAGGTTCAAATACCTTGAGGGCATGTTTAAAAATGTAGAACTTGCAGAAAAATACTATCCGGGATGGACAGTAGATATATGTGTTGATGAATCCGTTCCAGAAAAAACTATTCTCAAGCTAGAAGAATTTTCAAACGTAAATATTAGATCAGGTTGCTTGCTGGAAGGTATAGTTCCTGTTAGCTGGAGATTTGTTAGTTCAGATTATTATGATTATACAATCTTTAGAGACGCTGACTCAAGAATAACCCAAAGAGAAGCAAATGCCGTAAATGAATGGGTAGGTTCCGGCAGTATTCTCCATATAATGAGAGATCATCCTCATCATGGGTATCCTATGCTTGGAGGAATGTGGGGCATACAAGGTGGGTGGATTAATATGTATAATGCAATTAGAGACTGGCAGCAGTCTAAAGGAATCGCAGTTACGGACGAATCTAAGTTTTATGATAAATCGGCTTGGGGAATGGTGGATATGGATTTTCTTAGAGACGTAATTTATCCTAAATATGGAGGAAATGTGCTAACTTCTATGGTTCATCAAGCCAAAGACTTTGATAGCAGTACGTGGACCTTTAGACCAGAAGGGTTTGCAAAAGATTTTCCAGACTCGTTAGATAAGGATAAGCATTTCGTGGGAGAAATATTTGAATTTCTTCCGACAGGTGCAGAAGTTAGAATGAATCAATACTTGGAGAGATGATGAAAAAAAACATCGCGGCATTTGTGGAAAGTCTTGGCCCTTCGCAGAGTGCCTTTTACCTTATTAAAGAATGGAATAAAGGCTTAGAAGATCCGACCTTATCACTTAGTGCCTTTGTTAATGCACACTGTTTACCATGTCAGCAGTGTATGTTTTCGTATAAGCTTTTAGCATTTCTTTCCAGTTATCAAGGAGTGTTAATTTCTACATCAATAAAAAACGCCGCGATATCCCTAAAAATGCCAACAAGGATCGACAGATATTTGTACTTGTGGGATTTTAATTGGCTAACGCGACCAACTGCATATAGCGGGATGTACGAGGTGCTGGCAAACGATAAACTAAAACTCATAGCCAGAAGTCAAGAACATGCAGACATGATAGAAAATTTCTGCAATAAAAAACCTGTAGGAATCGTTGACAACTGGAACCTAGATCAAATACAAAAATTAGTCTGATGAAAATACAAAATTAAAAGGTAGAACAATGGATACAACACAAGTAATAAAAAAATATCAAGAAGGACTTAGCTGTGCAGAAATAGCCAAACTCTATGATACATACCCTAAAAAAATCGAGAGACTGCTCAAGAAGCAAGGAGTAACTCTCAGGAGCCGCTCAGAGGCCACCAAAGGGGCTATGGAGAAGGGTAGGCTAGAGCATCCGACGAAGGGCAAGGTACGCACAGAAGCGGAAAGGGAGGCTATCAGCAAAGGCGTGGAGAAGTCTTGGCAAGAAATGGATGAACTAGACAGAAAAGCCTTCTCTGATGCCGCTAAAGAAAGATGGGACAAGATCGACCCATTGAAAAAAAGAGAGATGCAAGAAAAAGCCGGTCGTGCCTTGAGAATTTCCTCCATCGAGGGATCAAAAGCGGAGAAGTTTTTGAAGAAAAAACTTAACGATTTAGGTTATCAAGTAGTAATGCACAAGAAAGGATTAGTTCAAGGAAATTTTGAAATTGACCTGCTTTTACCAGAGCTAAATACTATAATAGAGATAGATGGACCACAGCACTTTCTTCCCATCTTTGGAGAAGAAAAGCTTCAAAACGTTGTTAAGATGGACAATATCAAAAACGGACTGCTAATAGGAAAGGGGTTCTGCATTGTTAGATTGAAGTATCTTTGCAAAAGTATGAACAAATCTGTAGAACGTAAGATATGGTCGCTCGTATCTGAACAGATAAAAAACATTGAGAAGAAATTTCCGCCTGTACACCGAAGGCTTATTGAACTGGAGATAAAATGAATAAAGTAGGACAAGATGACGATTCTCTTTTTGACGCAGATAGTATCAAAGAAGAAGTCGCCAAGGAACAGGATGAAGAAATGTACGGTCCTAAATACGGATCAGAAGGTTGGAATGATTACGTTATGAGTAAGTTCCATAAAAACGAGTTATTTGATGGCAATCCTGTCTGTGCTGGACTCAGACGGGTTGCGGAAGAACTCTTGGGAGATATTGTTGTTAGCAGACCATCTCAGGTGTGGCCCTCATTAGACCCTAACGGACCCGGCAGGGCTACCGTGGTGTTTGAGGTTGTGATCGACTGGATGAACTCAGGACAGCTAAGAACTTACTCAGAAGTGGCTGACGTATGGCATGGCAACTGTGACGCTTTGTTCGCAGGGCATCCTGTTGCTACAGCTTCCACAAGAGCAGAGGGCAGAGCATTGCGAAAGGCTCTTAAAGTCAAATGCTTGGCGGCGGAAGAACTTGCCAAGAAGGACGTTGCCGAAGCTGTGGAACGTGCCATCCAGCAATCTGCCCCGATGGTGGAAAGTACAGGAGAATGGGAAGAAGAGGACAGTATCAACGATTACCAAATCAACTTCATTGCATCAAAGTGCAAACAAATGAACATCAACGTGATGGGTTTTGTGAACATGGGCGTTGCTAATTATAAGGTAATTGAAGATGTTTCTAAAAAGACGGCAGCTAAAATGCTAGGAGTCTTAAACGAGTATCAAACTAACAAAAAAGAAAAGCCAGAGACGATCTTAGGCTTTGAAGAAAACTGGAGGTAACAATGAAAATTAGTGTATCAAGTAATGGTGAAATTTCTGCGGAACTTGATGGAGATCTAGGTGAAAACTTTGACTCTATCGCTGCCTTTCAAGAGGTTTTTGGTCATAAGACTTGTGGTAAGTGTGGTTCGACAGACTTGAAATATAGCCTTAGAAAAAACGCTGACAACGAGTTTCGTGAACTCATCTGTAGAAACCCCGACTGTCGTGCTAAACTAGCTTTTGGCACTAACAAGAAGGGTGGGGGAATTTTTCCTAAACG
>Ga0315315_10004241_pt1 | contig 13220 bp, 14 predicted proteins | sample M140m3416metaG_FD_203699 | JGI IMG/M metagenome (GOLD analysis project Ga0315315, IMG submission 203699) | Ammonia-oxidizing marine archaeal communities from Monterey Bay, California, United States - M1 40m 3416 | ecosystem: Environmental > Aquatic > Marine > Intertidal zone | place: USA...
AGTAGAAGCATTATCAAATTCAAAAGATAAACTTATTTGTAAAGTGAGCCAATTAGTAAAACTGATTAAAGATAAAAAGCCATTTAAAATGTCTAAACGAAAAGGTGACTATATAACTGTAGATGATTTAATTAATGAAGTAGGAAAGGATGCTACAAGATTTATTATGTTAAATAGAAGTAGTGATGTAGAATTAGATTTTGATTTTGATAATGTAATTGAAAAATCAAAAGACAATCCTCTTTATTATGTTCAATATTGTTATGCCAGAATTGCTTCTGTTTTTAGACATCTGGATAAGAATTTATCTTCTGATGTAAAACTTAATAGCTATGATTTTCAATATTCTGCTGAGGAGATAAGAATTTTGAAAAAAATTTCAGAATGGCCTAAATGTATAGAATTATCTAGCAACAAATTAGAGCCCCATAGAATTCCAACTTATTTATATGAACTATCTTCTTTATTTCATTCCTATTGGAATTTAGGAAAAGATAATCCAGAAAAAAGATTCATTAATAAAGAAAAAAAGATTACTGATGATAAATTAATTTTTTTAAAGATAATTTCTAATGTTATTAAGAGAGGAATGGATATTGTTGGTGTAAATGTTCCTGAAAAAATGTAATGCTAAAAGAAATTAGATATTTGATATTTGTATTTATAATTAGTCTTTTTATTTTTTTTACTCTTAAATATTATTTTTCGGATACTAACAAAAAAAGATCATACAGATCTTTAAATAATATTAATGAACAAATAGCAGTCTATTTAAAAAGTTTGCCAGTTTTAGAAGATGATACTAAAAATATCATAGAATATGTTGAAGAAAATAGTAATAAAAAAAAGAAAAAATTTAATTTTTGGAAACTATTAGAAAATAATGAATAATAGACGATCTTTTATTGTTGGAATAAGATCATTAAAACTTTCATCAAAAGAAAAACTTTTTCTAAAAAAGTATAAACCTTGGGGAGTAATACTATTTACAAGAAATATTAAAAATATTGAACAAACTTTCAAATTAACTTCCTCAATTAGAATGATATTTAATGATATGAAATATCCTATATTAATAGATCAAGAAGGAGGCAGAGTTAATCGTTTAAAAAATATTATTTCATTTGACAATTTAACATCTGAATATTTTGGAAGAAAATTTGTTAAAAATTTAAAAGAATTTAAAATTTATTATAAATTGTTTGTAGATAAAACTTCATATTTACTCAAATCAATAGGAGTGAATATAAATACATCACCTGTTTTGGATCTTAGAATTAAAGGCGCTTCTAATATTATTGGAAATAGATCTTTTTCTAAAGATCCTAAAACTGTATCTAAAATAGGGGATTATTGTATTAAATACTTTCACCAAAATGGAATTGGAACTGTTATGAAACATATTCCTGGTCATGGATTAGCTAAAGTTGACAGTCATAATTTTACACCAATTGTCAAAAAAAAATTAAGCTATTTATTAAAAAAAGATTTTGTTACTTTCAAAAAGAAAAAGATTTTTTTTGCAATGACTGCTCATATTATTTTTAATCAAATTGATAACAAAAATACCGTTACTCATTCTAAAAAATTGATTGGGTTGATCAGAAATAATATTGGATTTAAAAATATTTTAATTTCTGATGATTTATCAATGAAAAGTCTCAAAGGAAATCTAAAGACAAATACAATTAAAACGTTTAATGCAGGTTGCAATATAGCCTTACATTGCAATGGAAACTTAAAGGAAATGGAGATTGTTGGAAAAAATTCACCATTGATAAATAAATTTGTAAGTAAAAAAACATCACAATTTTATAAAATTTTAAGCTAATATTGCCTAATTATGGAAAATGATTCTGTTTTATTCAATGTTGATGTGGAGAACTACAAAGGACCTCTAGATGTTCTTTTGGATTTAGCTAAAGCCCAAAAAGTTAACTTGGAAGATATATCAATAACAAAATTAGCAGATCAATTTCATGATTATATTACAAAAGAAAAAGATTTAAATTTAGAAATCGCATCAGAATATCTATTAATGGCGACATGGTTAGCTTACTTAAAATCAAAACTATTATTACCAGGCACACCTGAGGAAGAATTTAAAGTTCAGGAAGTGGCGGAAAGATTAAAACTACAACTAAAAAAATTAGAACTAATAAGACTTTTATCAGAGCAAATGTTAAAAAGAAAAAGACTTGGTAAAGAAATTAGAACTCGTGGTATGCGTTCCGGAATAAGACCAATTTATAATAGTGAATATAAAGTTAATTTGTTTGAACTATTAAAAGCTTATTCAACAATAATTATGACAAAAGATTTTCAAAAAATAAATATTCCTAAATTACCTGTATTTACAACAGAGGAAGGAATAAAAACTATAAAAGATTATTTTGGTAAATTAATTGATTGGAAAAAATTAGATGATTTAATACCTAAAAGTTTTAAAAATGGATTAAAAAATAAACGCACAGGTAAAGCCGGAATTTTTGCTGGTTCTCTTGAATTGGTAAAAGAAGGTAATCTTAAAATAAAACAAGAACAACTTTATGATGATATTTATATTAAAGAAATCAAATGATTAAAAAGAAAATCAAAAAAAAAGATAATATAATTAGCTTTCCAACTAAGCTTTCTTCAATTGAAAAAGAAATTGAAGGCATTGTTTTTGCTGCAGCTGAACCATTAGATGTAGAAACTATAGAAAATAAAATTTCAAAAAAAGCTGATGTTGAAAAAATATTATTTAGATTACAATCTGAATACTCAGATCGTGGAATAAATTTAGTCTGCATTTCTAAAAAATGGTCTTTTAGAACATCTCCTAATTTGTCAAATTTAATGATTCAAGAAAAAACTGTTGAAAAAAAATTATCAAGAGCTGCGATTGAAACTCTTGCGATTATTGTTTATCACCAACCCGTTACTAGAGCTGAAATTGAGGAGATACGAGGAGTTGCTTTTGGAACGAATACATTGGAAATTTTAATGGAGCTAAACTGGGTTAAGCCTGGCGGTAGAAAAAACGTTCCAGGTAAACCTATTCAATATATTACTACAGATGATTTTTTAAGTCACTTTAATTTGCAAAAACTATCTGATCTACCAACTGTTGATGAATTAGGAGCGGCAGGATTAATTGATAGTTCAAACATAGATAATGCTATTTTTGGAACTGGTAAATTTTATAAAGAAAAAGAAGATGATAAAAAAGAGGACATTTATTCAAATATTGACGAAATGCTAAATAGCACCCTCGAAACCAATGAGGACAAGTAAAAACCTACTTTTAATTTTTGAATAAAAAGGGTATAAGAATTTATTATGATGCCAAGCTTAACACAAATTGCAGTTGTAGTAATTATAGTCGTTTTATTATTTGGAAGAGGTAAAATATCTAGTTTAATGGGTGACCTTGCTAAAGGTATCAAAAGTTTTAAAAAAGGTATGGCCTCTGATGTGATAGACGAGTCTGAAACCAAAAATATTTCTGAAGATAATAAAGATTCTAATTCTGAAGACAATAAAGATTCTAATAATCCTAGCGATAAAGAATAAATCACATGCCTACTATTGGTTGGTTTGAGATTTTAATAGTAGTTGTTATTGCAATTGTTGTTTTAGGTCCTAAAGATTTTCCTGTAATGCTTAAAAAAGTCGGTTCTTGGATTGGAACAGCCAAAAGATATATTAGTAATATTCAAAATGAAATATCAAATATTGAAGTTGAAGAAAATAAGATAGAAAAAAAAGAAGAAAAAAAAGATGACTAATGAAGAAAAAGATAATGGCTTTGTAAGTCATCTAGCAGAATTAAGAAAAAGACTAATTAATAGCTTTATTTTTCTTATTATATTTTTTATAGGATGTTATTTTTTTGCAGAACATTTGTATGGATTCTTAGTGGAACCATTTGCTAAAGCAGTAAAAGATGATGGTTCAAACAGAAGGTTAATTTTTACAGCTCTACAAGAAACTTTTTTAACATATTTAAAAGTTTCATTCTTTACTGCTTTTTTTGTTACATGTCCTTATATCTTAATGCAAATTTGGAAGTTTATTGCACCTGGTCTTTATAAACATGAAAAGATTGCAATTTTACCATATTTAGTATTAACACCTATTTTATTTATTTTAGGAGGAATGTTGGTTTATTATTTAATTATGCCGTTGGCTATTAAGTTTTTTTTATCATTTGAAAGCAGCGGTCTATCTACAAATTTACCAATACAATTAGAGGCTAAAGTAAATGAATATCTTTCTTTAGTAATGAAACTTATTTTTGCTTTTGGAATTAGTTTTCAATTACCTGTTGTTTTAAGTTTATTAGCGAGAGTAGGCATGGTTGATTCTGAATTTTTGAAAAAAAGAAGAAAGTATGTAGTAGTTATTATATTTGCTACAGCAGCTATATTAACACCACCTGATCCTATTACACAAATAGGTTTAGCTGTTCCATTATTAATTTTATATGAATTGTCAATTTTTTCTGTAAAATTTATAGAAAATAGAAATTTAAAAGACCCAGATGCATAATTTAAAAGAAATTAGAAAAGATTTTGATGCGTTTGAAAAAGCACTTCAAAAAAGATCAGTTGATATTGATTTTAATAAATTAAAAGATTTAGATGTTCAGAATAGAAATTTTATTCAAAAAAAAGAAGCCTTAGAAAAAGAAAAAAAAGAAATATCAAAATCTAAAGATAAATCTTTATTTGCTAAATCTAAAGAAATTTCCCAATCAATTGAAAAAATTACAAATGAACAAAACAAAATTAAATTAGATTTAGATATAATTTTGTCAAATATACCAAATATACCACATACAGATGTTCCCTTAGGAAAAGATGAAAATGATAATATTGAAATTACAAAATCGGGTGAAATACCAAAATTTGATTTTAATCCAAAGTCTCATTATGAAATAGGTGAGAAACTTATGATGCTTGATTTTAACTTAGCTACAAAAACAACTGGTTCAAGATTTGTTTTTGTTAAAGATAAGTTAGCATTATTAGAAAGGGCTATATCTAATTTTATGTTAGATACTCACACAAGTAAGAATGGTTATGAGGAAATTTCTCCTCCATTATTAGCATCTGAAAATACAATGTTTGGAACAGGACAACTTCCTAAATTCGAGAACGATCAATTTGAAGTTAAATTAGATAAAGACAGTGATAGAAAATTTTTAATTCCTACAGCAGAAGTAATTTTAACAAATATTGTCAAAGATAAAATTATAGATTTTAAATCTTTGCCAATGAGGTTAGTAGCATCTACTCCTTGTTTTAGAAAAGAAGCTGGAAGTTATGGCAAAGATACAAAAGGAATGATCAGGCAGCACCAATTTTATAAAGTTGAAATGGTAAGCATTGTTGAACAAACAAAATGTTTAGAGGAATTAGAAAGAATGACCAATTGTGCAACTGGTATTTTAGATCTTTTAGAACTTCCATATAGAAAAATGATTTTATGTAGTGGTGATATGGGTTTTAGCGCAGAAAAAACTTACGATATTGAAGTTTGGCTTCCTTCAGAAAAAAAGTACAGAGAAATATCCTCATGTTCTTCTTGTGGAACTTTTCAAGCTGTTAGAATGAAATCTAGGTACAAAAATGAAAGTAAAGAAACATTGTTTGTAGGTACACTAAATGGAAGTGGTTTAGCTGTAGGAAGAACACTTATAGCAATTTTGGAAAATTATCAGCAAAAAGATGGATCGATAGTAGTTCCAAAAGTTCTTAGACCTTATATGAACAATTTAGAAAAAATTTCTCTCAATTAAAGTTGTTTTAATTGGATAGATAGTATAAATATTCATTTTTAATCAAGGAGTATTATGGAAAGTTCAGGAATAGGCCAATTTATACCACTTATATTAATTTTTGTTATTTTTTATTTTTTCTTAATAAGACCTCAACAAAAAAAAGTTAAAGAACATAAGGCTATGGTAGAAAGTCTAAAAAAAGGGGATAAAATTGTAACTTCAGGTGGAATTACAGGTACAATTACTAGAGTAATTGACAATGATAAAGTTGAAGTCGAGATTGCAGAGAATGTTACTGTTGAAGTTATTAGAGGAACAGGTGTTCAAAGTTTAATGAATTCTCAAGAAATAAAAAAATAATTTTGCTTAAATAAAGTGTTATATTTTTCAAAATTAAGAATATTTTTTATTTTATTTATTTCTTTATTTTTTATTTTAATAGCCTCCTCAAATCTTTTTAAATTTGATAATAGTTTTTTAGACAAAAAGATTAATCTTGGTTTAGATTTACAAGGTGGATCATATTTATTATTAGAAATTGATAATAATCCATTAATTGAACAAAAATTACAAAATTTAACTACAACAATTAGAAATCACTTCAAAGAAAAAAATATCAAATTACGAAATTTAAAACTTTTAAACCAAAAAATTTCATTTTCAGTAGATGAAAATTCTAAACTAGTAATTTTAAATGAATTTAATAACCAGGAAAGTGATTTTAATCCTTATTACCAGAGATTTAAATCACATCAATTGGATCTAGTTGAAGAGAATAATATTTTCTATGTGAGTTATTCTGAACAAGGAATTATACAACTTAAAATCTCATCACAAGATCAAGCTTTAGAAATAATTAGAAGAAGAATAGACGAAATTGGAACAAATGAACCAAATATTTTAAAAAGAGGAAATGATAGAGTTCTAGTTGAACTACCAGGCTTAGATGATCCCATGAGAATAAAAACTTTACTTGGAAAAACTGCTAATTTAACTTTTAGATTTATTACAAATGACGATGAAGACTCATTTGGTACAGAAAAATTAATGTTTGAAGATGATTCCGGTGGGGCTATTGTTAGTAAAAGGATTATATTAAGTGGTGATAATCTTTTAGATGCTCAGCCTAGAATGAATAATGAAACAAATGAAACTGTAGTATCATTTAATTTAGATAGAGTGGGAGCTAAAAGATTTGGTAAAGCAACTTCAACAGGTATTGGGAAAAAATTAGCAATAGTTTTAGATGGTAAAATAATTAGTGCTCCAGTTATTAGGGATACTATTGCAAGTGGCTCAGGCCAAATAAGTGGAGGATTTACATTTCAGTCAGCAACAGATCTTGCTTTACTTCTAAGATCTGGTGCCTTACCAGCACCTCTAAATATTATTGAAGAAAGAACTGTTGGCCCAGATTTAGGTCAAGACTCTATTAATGCTGGTATGATAGCTTTAGCTATAGGTTTTTTACTAGTTATCATATTTATTTTTGTTAAGTATAGAATTTTTGGATTAATCACCAACATAACATTAATAGTTAACCTATTTCTGCTAATAGGAATTTTAACAATTTTTGAGGCAACTTTAACTCTTCCTGGTATAGCTGGGATTATATTGACTGTCGGAATGGCTGTTGATGCAAATGTTCTTATCTTTGAAAGAATTAAAGAAGAATTAAAAGATGAAAAAAATAACCTTATAGCTTTTGATAGTGGATATACGAAATCAAGAACAGCCATTCTTGATGCAAATATAACAACATTATTAGCTGCAGTGATTTTATTTTTTATGGGCTCCGGTCCAATTAAGGGATTTTCTTTAACTTTAGGAGTGGGAATATTTACAACATTATTTTCTGTATATTTTGTAGCAAGACTACTAACAGTTTTATATGTCTCAAAAAATAAAGAAAAAGAAGGGTTAATTTAAATGATAGGTTTCAATAAATATTATAATCAATTTAACATCCTATCTGTTACTTTAGTTGTTATATCACTAACTTTATTGATCTTTAAAGGATTGAACTTTGGTATAGATTTTAAAGGTGGAACTTTAATAGAATTAAGATCAAGTGATAGTAAAATTAATGTTTCATCTTTAAGAGACAATTTAAACACCATGAATCTTGGCGATGTATCTGTGAAGAATTTTGGTAATGAGACTGATTTTTTAATTAAATTTGAAAACAATGATAATAAAAACACCATAGAAGAAATTAAGATAAACTTAGATAAGTCTTTTGGTAACAAATTTGATTTTAGACGAGTGGAAAACGTAGGACCTAAAGTTAGCGCTGAATTACTTAGGTCTGGTGTAATAGCAATTACAGTGGCCTTAATTTTGATGTTAATTTACATCTGGATTAGATTTGAATGGCAATTTAGCTTAGGTGCAATCTTAGCTTTATTCCATGATGTAATAGTTACGTTGGGTCTTTTTTCTTTATTAGGTCTTGAAATTAATTTATCTATAATAGCAGCAGTTTTAACTATAGTGGGTTATTCTATGAATGATACCGTTGTTATATATGATAGAGTGAGAGAAAATTTAAGGAAGTATTCAGATATAAAAATATATGAACTAACAAATATATCTATAAATGAAACCCTTTCTAGAACTTTAATCACCTCAATTACAACCTTACTAGCTCTTTTATCAATCTTCTTTTTTGGAGGAGAGATATTAAAGGGTTTTTCTTTGGCTATGATTTTTGGAGTAGTATTTGGAACTTATTCATCAATTTATATTGCTAATACAATTTTGGTTAGACTTAAAGTATCTCAAAGAACAGTCTTAAGAGAAGACGAAAAAAATTAATATAAGTTTTGAGCTGCTACCATTGTTAATAACATGGGTAGTGATAATAATGTATTTGTTCTCGAAAATAACATTGCTGTTTTAGCAGATTTAGCTTTGATTTCAGGATCACATTCAACTATCCCCAAAGCTCTTTTTTGATTTGGCCAAATAACAAACCACACGTTAAACGCCATAATTAAACCTAGCCACATACCTATACCAATAGCAGTATGTTTCGGTATTCCAGAACCAATACTTAAAGTCATCACGTCATGCAAATAACCATTAAGACCAGCAAGGATTAAACCAGATAGAACTGTAAATGCTGCTGCCCATCTAAAGTAAAATAGTGCTGCTGGAGCTATTACTTTTCCAATAGCAGGTTTTTGATCATCAGGTATTTTTCCCATATTAGGAATTTGGACAAAATTAAAATACCATAACAAACCTATCCACATAATCCCTACCACTACATGAACATATCTAGCAAACCAACTCCAAAAGATTCTATCAAAACTAAAACCATCATTTTGATAAAATAAACCTAAAAATAAAATTACTGCTATAGCTAAAGATGCATGAATTGTTTTAGAAAGCGATGATAGTAAGTTCCCCATAAATATCTTTATACTTATATAAAAAGATAAAACAATATCAATTATTTAATTAAGAAGTGATTTTAAAAATTTACCTGTGTAACTTTGACTGATTTTGCAAATTTCCTCTGGTTTTCCCTCTGCAATAATTTTTCCACCTTTAACGCCTCCTTCAGGACCCATATCGACTATATAATCTGCTGTTTTTATGACATCAAGGTTGTGCTCTATAACAACCACTGTATTTCCGAGTGATACAAAAGTATGCAAAATTTCTAATAATTTTTTTATATCATGTTGATGAAGTCCCGTTGTTGGTTCATCTAATATATACATAGTCCTTCCAGTAGAACGTTTTGAAAGTTCTTTAGCCAATTTAATTCTTTGAGCTTCTCCACCGGACAAAGTTGTGGCTTGTTGACCAATTTTTATGTAACCTAAGCCAACTTTTTTTAGAGTTAATAATTTAGTTTTAATATTTGATATATTCTCAAAATATTCACAACCTTCATCAACAGTCATATTTAATACATCTGCTATACTTTTATCTTTAAATTTAATTTCCAAGGTTTCTCGATTATATCTTGTGCCTTTACACTCATCACACTGAATATATACATCAGGAAGAAAATGCATTTCATAAGTAATGACACCATCTCCCTCACAAGCTTCACATCTACCTCCTTTAACATTAAATGAAAATCTTCCAGGTTTATATCCTCTAGTTTTTGACTCTGGCAAACCAGTAAACCAATCTCTAATAGGTCCAAAGGCTCCTGTGTAAGTAGCAGGGTTAGATCTTGGTGTTCTTCCAATAGGGGATTGATCAATGTCAATTATTTTATCTATAAGCTCTGTACCTTTAAAACCTTTGAATGGTTTAGGAATTTTTCTAGATTTGTTATTATTCAAAGTTAAATTCAAAGCATTGTAAAGAGTTTGTAAAACTAAAGTTGATTTACCACTACCTGAAACTCCCGTAACACACGTTAGACTTCCTAAAGGTATTTTTAAGTTTACATTATCTAAGTTGTTACCAGTAGCTCCTGAAATTTCTAAAAATCTTCCGTTTTTAGCCAATCGTCTTTTTTTTGGTATATCTATCTTAAATTTATTGGAGAGATATTTTCCTGTTATACTATCTTTATTATTACTTATTTCTTTAAAAGTTCCTTGTGCAACGATCTCACCACCTCTATTACCTGCTTCAGGTCCTAAATCGATTATATGATCAGCATTCTCCATAGTTTCTGTGTCATGCTCAACTACAATTACAGTATTTCCTAAGTCTCTAAGTCTCTTAAGTGCATTAATTAATTTGACATTATCTTTTTGATGTAAACCTATAGATGGTTCATCTAAAACATATAATACACCCGTTAGACCAGATCCTATTTGGGAAGCTAAACGTATTCTTTGAGCTTCACCTCCAGATAAAGTTCCAGATTCTCTTGATAATGTTAAATAGTCGAGTCCAACATTTAATAAAAAATTTAATCTTTCATTTATTTCTTTTAATATATGTTCAGCAATTTTTACTTGTCTTTTATCTAAATTATTTTTGAGCTCATCAAACCATTTAGCAGCATCCAAAATTGATTTTTCAGTAACTTCACTTATATGAAGACCATCAATTTTTACACATAAAGCTTCATCTTTTAATCTATGACCATTACATCTTTCACACTTAGTATCAGATTGATATTGAGCAATTTCTTCTCTTTTCCAATCACTATCAGTTTCCAAGTATCTTCTTTCAAGATTGTTTATGACACCTTCAAAAGTTTTCTTATGAGAATATTTTTCATAACCATCATCATATGAAAATTTAATTTCCTCATCATCTGAACCGTAAAGTATTACATCCTTTATCTTTTTTGGAAGTTTTGACCATTTATCATCTAATGAAAAATCATAATGTTTAGATAATGAGGAAAGAGTTTGTGCATAATATAAAGTAGTAGTTTTAGCCCAAGGTTCTATAGCGCCATCAGCGATAGATTTTTTTTCATTTGGAATAACTAAATTTGGATCAACATTTAATTTGATTCCAATTCCTTCACATTCTTCACATGCTCCAAAAGGGCTATTAAAAGAAAATAACCTTGGCTCAATTTCTTCAATAGTAAAACCACTTTCCGGACAAGCAAATTTTGTTGAAAATATCAATTTTTCCAATTTTCTAAATTTTTTGGGTAAGGTTTCATCTTCATATTCAACGAAAACCAAACCATTTGCGATGTTTACAGATGATTCAATACTTTCAGCTAATCTATTTCCCAATGATGGATTAAGGATGATTCTATCTACAAGAATATAAATATCATGTTTAACTTTTTTATTTAACTCAGGAACTTTGTCGATATCATATAAAATATCATCAATTTTTATTTTCCTAAAACCTCTTTTTTTATAACTTAGAATTTCTTTTTTATATTCACCCTTACGACCTCTAACAACTGGAGCATAAATATAAATAGTAGATTTTTTTGGCAGTTCTTTAATTCTATCTACAATTTGAGTAATTGTTTGTGAAGAAATAGGTTTTCCTGTAAAAGGCGAAAAGGGAACACCAGCTCTTGCATATAAGACCCTCATGTAATCGTAAATCTCTGTCACAGTAGCAACAGTTGACCTTGGGTTTTTTGATGTATTTTTTTGCTCTATAGATATAGCTGGGCTTAACCCTTCAATTAAATCAACGTTAGGCTTTTTCATTTTGTCTAAAAATTGCCTTGCATAAGCTGATAAACTTTCTACATATCTTCGTTGACCTTCAGCGTATACTGTATCAAAAGCAAGTGAGGATTTTCCTGATCCAGACAAGCCTGTAATCACAACAAATTTATCTTTAGGAATCTCTAAAGAAATATTCTTCAAATTATGTTCTTTTGCTCCCTTAATAACTATCTTTTTAATCATAATTTTTGTTGCTTTGAGTTAATAAAATTAATATTCAGAGTAAATTGTGATATAATTCTATTTAATAAATTTAACAAATAATAAATTATTATGGCTGGAAGTTTAAATAAAGTACTTTTAATTGGTCGTTTGGGCGCAGACCCAGAAATTAAACAAATGGTTAATGGAAAAAGCGTGGCTAGATTAAGCTTGGCTACAAGTCAATCATGGAAAGATAAAAATACTGGCGAAAAAAAAGAAAAAACAGAATGGCACCGTATAGTTGTATTCAATGAAGGACTAGTAAACGTAGTTCAACAATATCTAAAAAAAGGAGCTCAAATATATGTCGAAGGACAACTAACAACAAGAAAATGGAAAGATGAACAATCCGGCCAAGATAAATATTCAACAGAAATAGTTATCCAAGGATACAATTCATCTTTAACAATGTTAGGTGGTGGTAGTTCTGGTGGAGGTATAGCCAATGACAGCAATCAATCATCCAATAATGGAAATGATGACATGTCTCAAGTTTCTAATGATATGGACGACGAAATTCCATTTTAAATATTATGCAAAAATCAGAAGTTCCTGAAGATAAGAATATTAAACTAATATCAATGCATGATGAGATGAGTTCATCTTATCTTTCTTATGCAATGAGTGTAATAGTTAGCAGAGCACTTCCAGACATAAGAGATGGTTTAAAGCCTGTTCATAGAAGAATCTTATATGCAATGTATAAAGGAGGATATGATTGGTCAAAACAATTTAGAAAATCAGCAAGAATAGTAGGGGATGTAATTGGTAAGTATCACCCACATGGTGATCAATCAGTTTATGATGCTTTAGTAAGAATGGTTCAAGATTTTTCAATGAGTCTTCCTTTAGTAGAAGGTCAGGGAAACTTTGGATCTATTGATGGAGATCCTGCAGCAGCTATGAGGTATACAGAAACAAGGCTTTCAAAAGTTTCTCAATATTTAATTGATGATATTGAAAAAAATACAATCACTTTTAAAAATAATTATGATGAGACAGAAAAAGAACCAACTGTTTTGCCTTCTCAATTTCCAAATTTACTAGTTAATGGCGCAGGTGGAATAGCCGTAGGTATGGCGACAAGCATACCGCCGCATAATTTAGGTGAA
>Ga0315315_10004242_pt1 | contig 13219 bp, 7 predicted proteins | sample M140m3416metaG_FD_203699 | JGI IMG/M metagenome (GOLD analysis project Ga0315315, IMG submission 203699) | Ammonia-oxidizing marine archaeal communities from Monterey Bay, California, United States - M1 40m 3416 | ecosystem: Environmental > Aquatic > Marine > Intertidal zone | place: USA...
ACAAAGCGGAAGCATTTAATCAACCCATTGGCAGGTGGAACGTCTCCAAAGTGGAAAGCATGGAACATATGTTCAACCGCGCGAAAGCCTTTAATGAGGACATTGGTGGTTGGGACGTCTCCAACGTGGAAAGCATGGAAAAAATGTTCAACCGCGCATGGGCATTTAATCAGTACATTGGCGGGTGGGACGTCTCCAAAGTGGAAACCATGGAAAGGATGTTCCACCAAGCGTACGCATTTAATCAGTACATTGGCGAGTGGGACGTCTCCAAAGTGGAAACCATGGAAAGTATGTTCGTAAAAGCGTACGCATTTAATCAGTACATTGGCGGGTGGGACGTCTCCAACGTGGAAAACATGAAAAGTATGTTCGGGCCGGCATTTAATCAGTACATTGGCGAGTGGAATGTGTCCTCCGTGACCATGGCGCCGGAAGAATTTAAGCCTTTTTGGTTTTGCAAAAAACCATCCGGTGGGCTTTCTGCCAGATATGTGCGGTTGGACGGATGGCATTGGGCCAAAATCCCTGGTATTAGGAAAGAGGCCGCAAAATTGGGAAATGATTTAAAAGATTCGTGCCATTCAATTTTTTCCGCCAAAAAATGCGCTGCGGGTAATTCCTACATATACACAGGTGACTGTTCACCCTGTGCGGCGGGCAAGTTCCAACCGAATACTGTTCGAAACCCCGAAAACGATGTAGACTGTAAAGAGTGCCCAGCTGGTGAGCACCAGCCCAACGAAGGCCAGACGGCTTGCGAGCCCTGTCCAAAAGGAAATTACTGTGCAAATGGCATTGCACAGCCATGTCCAGCTGGCGAGTACCAACCATTAGAAGGCCAGACGTCCGTCTCGTCTTGCAAAAAATGTGAAATAGACCACACTTCTGTCCAAGGCTCGGTTGTCTGTGAAAGATGCCCGGCAGGTAGAATAACTCGGGGTAGTTATAACGTATGCATAGATTATAGGGGCGGCGGCGAGCCTACGCCCGCTGCGCTCGCACGTTCCCTGCGCCAAGCTTATAAATCTTTAGACCAGTGTTGATTTTTGTACTGAAATAGATACTATAAATAGGTGTCATTATTTATAAAAATGAAACTGTTTTTGTTCGTTTGCAGTATCTTTACTCTCATGTTCACTTTGACTACCGCCGTGTTTACTCCCGCCGACAGCGACGAGTTAAAGACCGCCGTTGATGATTGTCTAAAAGAAACGCCAGACGGCAGCTGCTCAACGTATTCTTCCAACACAGGTCACGGTGCGATTGGCGGGTGGGATGTGTCCAAAGTGGAAAGCATGGAAAAAATGTTCTACAAAGCGACAGCATTTAATCAGGACATTGGCGATTGGGACGTCTCCAAAGTGGAAAGCATGGAACATATGTTCTACAAAGCGTACAGATTTAATCAGGACATTGGCGATTGGGACGTCTCCAAAGTGGAAAGCATGGAACATATGTTCTACAAAGCGATGGATTTTAATCAGTACATCGGCGATTGGGACGTCTCCAAAGTGGAAAGCATGGAGGTCATGTTTCGAAACGCGTACAAATTTAATCAGTACATTGGTAAGTGGGACGTCTCCAACGTGGAAAGCATGGAAAAAATGTTCAACCACGCATGGGCATTTAATCAGTACATTGGCGGGTGGGACGTCTCCAAAGTGGAAACCATGGAAAGGATGTTCCACCAAGCGTACGCATTTAATCAGTACATTGGCGATTGGGATGTGTCCAACGTGAAAAACATGAATGGGATGTTTACTACAGCCATTGCGTTCAACCAGTACATTGGCGAATGGGACGTGTCCAATGTGACATTCATGGGACGCATGTTCAACATGGCGACCGCCTTTAATAAACCTTTAGATGGGTGGTACTGGGTCAAGAGCAGTGTAGACAAGACAGATTGGGGAGCGATGAATAAATTGATTCCCGAAGAAAGTACTGTAAAGTGTGCTCCGGGCAAATCCTACAGCGCATCCAGGCCCGACGATTGTTCACTCTGTGTGGTGGGCCAGTTCCAACCGGATACCGTTCGAAACCCCGAAAACGATGTAGACTGTAAAGAGTGCCCAGCTGGTGAGCACCAGCCCAACGAAGGCCAGACGGCTTGCGAGCCCTGTCCAAAGGGAAAGTACTGCGCAAATGGCATTGCACAGCCATGTCCAGCTGGTGAGTACCAACCATTAGAAGGCCAGACGTCCGTCTCGTCTTGCAAAAAATGTGAAATAGACCACACTTCTGTCCAAGGCTCGGTTGTCTGTGAAAGATGCACGGTAGGTAAAAGAACTTGGTTTGGTGATAACGAATGTAGAGACTATGATACGCCGGACGCGCTTGCTCAACGAGAAGAAGAGCTTGCTCAACGAGAAGAAGAGCTTGCCCAAACTCTGCACACTGCTTATGAAGCGCGGCGGACGTACCTGTCTCTAGAGTGTAAACAGTCAGAATAAATTTAACTATAAAAGAGTTGTTTTTATTTATAAATGAATACTTTAATAGGTATGGTTTACAATACCGTGTCTAAAAAACCCGTTGTACCGCCCCCAAGGGAAGATACGCCCACTCCTCCCATGGATATTAAAAACAAAGTTTTTGATTGTTCAAATCATGTATGTATCGCATGGACAAAAGATTTATCAAACTGGAAAATAGTCCAATACACTAATAAATATTTTCATTTCTGTTCCGAAGAGTGTTGGAACGAATGGCTTGCCAACCCTGCATATATCGGCGCATGGGGCTCGCCAATTACTGCGCCGCAAAGTCCTATTGGACCAAAAGATTAAAATACAATTGTGTCAAAGGATGGCTCTGAAGCGGCTCTGGAATCTATAGATTTTACAGGCGACAGTCGCGTCTGAGAAATCTTGGGCCACGAGTGAGACCTTTTTAAATACTTGGTTGACACCGGAATAAATAAATTCCGTATTTTGCCGTTGCGCCCACACTTTCGCCGTATCCATCTGTACATAATAATAAGTAATGGTATAGCCCACAAGATATGTAATATATGCAAAATGTCTAAAGAACATTGACATGGATAAACATTGGAAGTATTGGAGATGTTATGGGGCGAAAAGCTTGGAGATATTTTTCGTCTAAGATACGTGGTGGACGGTGACGGCGCTGCTGGCGCCTCACCATCGTCGTGCATCTCACCAATGTTCACGGCATTATCGTTGGTGGTATTGACATTGGTGGCATTATCGTTGGTGGCATTGACATTGGTAGCGTTTGGATTGGTAGCGTAGGTAGCGTTTGGATTGGTAGCGTAGGTAGCGTTTGGATTGGTAGCGTTTGGATTGGTAGCGTAGGTAGTATTTGGATAGGTAGCGTAGGTAGTATTTGGATAGGTAGTATTTGGATAGGTAGTATTTGGATAGGTAGCATTTATTTTAACATGAGTTAAATTTTCTAGAATATATTGAACGGGGGTTGTGTTGGTTTCTTCTGGGCATGTTATAGTTATGGGACATGACCACAATGTTATATTATGTATATTATATATAGCGGTGCACATATTACTCAAAAAATCATATTTTATTTTACATTTAGACTAAATGTTACTTATGTTAAATATATTTCCCTCTGTTTCCTAGTTTTCTGATATCTAAAACTATAATAAAATAGAGTAGATAAAGCAGATACTAAAATAACCATCGTTCCTGCCGGCAAAAGAGTTTTTAACAAGTTGCTTCTGAATTGTTTTCTCTTTAATTTAGTTTTGGAGAATTTTAGAGCACATGGAGTCCCCTTGACCACACATTTGCCGCATTCGTTAAATACTTTTCGTTTATTTTCATCTAGTTCGATGACTCCATCACAACCTTTGCATGTTGAATCATCGCCACCACAAATGCCACATTGGTCCATTTTTCGTTTTCTACAATCACAAAATCCTTCTTCCGGTTCTCCTTCGCAGCCTCTTTTTTCAAATGCCGGGCATGCTTTTCCTTTATATTGCGCTGGTGTGTGAATAGTGTAATTTCTATATTGAATTCCTTGTTTTCCACATTCCGAGTTACATTTTCCGAATTTTGGCAAGTTTGTACCTTCTACGGTGTCCCATGTAAACACACAATCAATTGGACAGTATCTTGTTTCATTACATGATTCTGTGATTAATTCAGGTGTTTTGTCACATGCTTTTCCACCGTGTTTTGCTGGTTTTATCATTGCGCCACGTGTTAATATTCTTGTGCCCACTCCACACGGATTTGAACAAGCGCCTATACTTCTATTTTCAAACGTACAATCTTGTTGGATGTTGAGTACGTTGTTATTGATGTAGATATCTCCCGGAAAATCTTCATCAATGTAAAAATATTTATAATTGTCTTTTTGAACAATTGTGCTGGGCTGCGTAGATACAACACTTTCAATGACCGTATTTACATCTTTAGAGTTGTTTGCGTCGGTAATCGTCGTGGTGTTTGTTGTAATCGTAGTAGTAGATGCCGTGAGATTAATACGTTGAGATTGTGTGACTGTAATTATGGTGGTAATGACCGTCGTTATATTTACAATGGTAGTATTTGTTGATTTCGATATTTCTGTTTCGGGCGCCATAAATTCCAAATCAAGTGGGACAGTTTGTGATATTGGGTCAAAACGAAACCATTCGCCGTATCTCAATAGTTGTGAAACATTACTTTCGGAAACAATATACCTGGTACATGTTTTTTTAGAGCATTCGCTTTCATTCAAGACCTTTGATTCCTGGTTGAATTCACAATCCGAAGTGGTGGTACATCCTACACATTTTGTTTGATTGTTTAAACATGTTTTACACTGTCTATCCGAAGTGGTTGTTTTTTCAACCACTTCATATTGAAGTAATGACGCGTTACATATTGTGGCGGTTGAACACTGTCTATCGGAAGTCAAAGTGGGGGCCTGGATTTCATATTCCATTTCTGTGCACAGTCTACTATTATTACACACTCTATTTGTTGTATTTGAAGGGGCGGCTGCTTCAAACTGGGTAGAATAATCACATTGGCCAATGGGTTCACATTTTCGGTCAGATATATTGGTGGGGGCGGCGTCTTCAAAATGAGTAGAGTAATTACATTGTTGTGCAATCGTCTGGCATTGTCTATCTGCTGTTTTTGTGGGTGCTTTGGCTTCGAATTGAGTGGAATAATCGCATTGTTTTGTGACGTTGCATTGTCTATCTGCTGTTTTTGTGGGTGCTTTGGCTTCAAATTGAGTGGGATAATCGCATTCTTCCGAAATATTCTTACATATTCTGGCGGATTGATATTGTTGTTTATTGAAAATTGGTGCCGTATCTTCGTATTGTGTTTCTGAACATGTCTGAAGTGGCGAGCATACGACATTTGTTTTACGCATGGTAAAGTTTTGTTCACCGTGTTTTTCGTATAATAATTCAGAATGTGATGAAATATATTCCGATGAATTACATATGGTAAGAATGGAACAACCTCTATCCGACGTGTTTGTAGCCGGTGTGCTAATATATTGACTATCTTGACAAATAGATTTATAATAGCAAATTTTGTCTGTAGTTTCAGTGGCTTCCTTTCCTTGGTATTGTGTATCTTGGTCGCAATCTTTAATGGGTAAACACTTTCCATTGCTTCGCCAATATCCGACATCGCATGTAGCGCATATGAATTCGCCAGAAATCGGACATTCCTTTCCAGTAGTACCATTTCCGTTTGTACAATTGCACTGGGTTTTTGTGCAACATTCGTCAGCGGTGCATATGTAATTATCACATCTTTTATTTAATAACCCTCCCGTGTATTGTTCTCCTTTACAAAGTGCATTTTCGTTTTGTTCTTCGCAACGTTTTGAGGGTATACAGCATGTATTTACGTCCTCACTTGTGCAAGTGGTGTTTTGGCAATATCCCGAATATTCAAAATTAGATAAAAATTCCCAATAATCTTCTGAATAATCATCCAAATTAGATAAAAGTTTCCAAAAATCTTCAGAAGAAATATCCTTAGATATGTTGAGTGAATCGAATTTGTTGAGCGCTTCGAACTTTTCTCTTAAATCGTCTTCATATTCTCCTCCGGTCGGCGCATCTACCCATTCGCCAAAACATATAGTTTGAGTCGGGCATCGCTGTCTACACTTTCCGTCCCATACCCATCCTTGCGTACATGTTTTGCAGCATCCTAATCTATCTTCATCTGTACAGTGAGTTTCGGCACACGTGGCAGTTTCATATACGCCGTTACCATAACCTTCCATATTACACCAATCTGTGTCTGCGTGTTGGTTACAAAATTTCTTATGGCATTTATTAGTAGAAAAATCTGGGCTACACATCCACCCACCTTCGCCACATTGTTCATTTCCACACAGGCATGGTGAAGTATTGGGTGTAATCCCATCTTTGTATTTGCACGATTCTATCTTTGTATCCGCGCACTGACTAAATTCAAAATTGCAATATTGATTTTTTTTACAGAGCGCATTTGTACACGAGCAATAGTCCGTTAATAAGTTCGGTGTTGACCCGTCCGGCTGTCCCTGCTCTAATAAACAACTTTCTATGTTCTCATCGCGACACCCACAATCGGGAAATCCCTGTGTTCCGCATTCTCCCGTAATAGGATTAAAACAATATTGATTTTGAGAACAAGTTTCGCCTATAGTGGCATCTATAGTTTGTTTACAACGGCATGATTTTGTATTTCTTATAGATGCCACCCTATTGTTGCAAATCGTTGGTTGGCATGTGCCCGTTTGCGAAGTGCAAACTTTTCCAGTAGATTCTGTACACATAGTAGGCGATGCCGAATTGCTTTCCTCAGAATTTTTTCTACAAAAGCAATCGCCAGTATTTGAAAAAGTACCTTCGGTATTAAAACAATCCGGTACGTTTTGACACTGATTGGTGGTATCAAATTCGTTACAATATTGAAATTTTTGACATTCAGTTGGCGTACCTTGTTGAGCGCCGCATATACAAGAAGGCGAATCAATATGCTGTTGAAATCCGCCGGTATAAGCGCATTTTGAAACGTAATTTCCATTGAAAATGATTTCATTGACAAAATTACTGCATCTTCCATCTGGATAGCAGACACGTTTATCGGAACAGATATTGCCGGCACAGTTACACATTTCTGGGTTTTGAATGGTACCGTCCGAGTTAACGCAGGAACATACGACACTACCTTCTGTGGACGTAGCTGTTTCTGGACAACTATTACAGTCATCCAAACTGTCATGTAGAAAATCGACAGAAATAGTTGTTCCAAACCCATTGAATAGAAATCTACCCGCGGGACAATTTTTACAACTAGATGCGGCAGTAACGTCTGAATATTTGCCTTCATCACATATAATACAATCCGTATTGCCTAAAGAATTCGTATATCTTCCTTTAGGACAATTTTTACAGTCCGACACGTCGTCCGAACCTGTGGCTGTAGTAAATGTACCAATTGGACAATATTTACAATATACCGCAGATGGTAAAGCGGTTGCGGCACTATATTTACCAGAGGGGCAATCTTTACAGTCTGACACATCGTCCGAACCAGAAATATCTATAAATGTTCCTTTTGGACAATCTTTGCATTCCGAATTGGCTTGAAGACCCTCAGTGTCCCCGTATGTTCCCGTAGGACAATTTATACAATCCGAAATGTCATCAGAGCCGGCATTTTCTATATATGTGCCGGCTGGGCAATCTTTACAACCTTCCGAAAGACCTCCGCCAGTTTCATTGGAGTATTTTCCAGCTGGGCAATCTAAACAATCTGCTAGGTCGTCCGAGCCTGTATCTGACACATACTTTCCTGCAGGACAATCTGTACAGTCATTCAAATTATCGGCGCCTTCGGAATCTCCATACTTCCCCGAGGGACATTCTTTGCAGATAGTGGCCGAAGACCCCCCGGTAACGTCCAAATATGTTCCTTTTACGCAATCTTTACAAGTATTTATATTTGTGGATGCTATGTCTGTACTGTATTTTCCGACAGGGCAATGTTTACAGTCTGATAGGTCGTCCGACCCCGATTCCGGGACATATGTCCCGGCTGGACAATCTTTACAATCATTTACGGATACTAGAGCCGGAGTATCCGAATATTTGCCCGCGGGACATTTCTGGCATGTATCTTCAGAGTTGGCGGCCGTGCTCGCCGAATATTTCCCAGTAGCACATTCTCGACAATTTCTAGCCGCAAGCGCAGACCACGTTCCCGCAGGGCAATCTTGACAGTCGCTATCATCATCTGAACCAGGCACATCTACATATTTACCGGCTACACACGCTTTACACGCTGTAAATACACCCGTCTCGCCCGAATATCTTCCGGGATAACAATCTTGGCAGATATTTATACTATCAGCTCCAGACGCCGTTGAAAATTTTCCAATAGGACAATCTTTACAATTATTTACATTATTTGACGCGTCAGTATCGCCATATTTTCCTTTGGCACAATCTGTACAACTATTGGCGCCGGCGGAAGACCACGAGCCTTTTACGCACTGTTTACAGTCTGACTGAGCATTCGAACCCGGCACATTGATGTAATAACCGGCCGGGCAATTTTTACATTGATTTGAATTACTTGCTCCATTTTCTGTAGAATATTTACCCACTGGGCACATTAGACATACGCCAGAATGCGTCGCCGTCAATGAAGGTGAATATCGACCCGCAGTACAATCTTTACAATCTGTAAGAGAATCCTGCCCGACATTTTCCGAATATTTACCAATGGGACATGATATACAATCAAAATAATTATCACCGCCCGTTGTAGGTAAAAATCGCCCTGCTGAACATTGGGTACAAAACGGCGACCCCGAATTGGAAGTATATTTTCCTTTGGCACAGTTTGTACAACTAGAAGCGCCCTGAGAAGAATATTGACCGGGTGAACACGGGCCACATGAAGATGACTGAGCATTTGCTTGGAATTTACCCGGAGTGCACGGCACGCACGGATGTTCGCCATTTCCAGTGGTATATCTTCCGGCGGCGCACCCATAACATACGGACGCACCGCCCGGCAAAGAACTATAACCACCCGGACAAAATTTACAAGATATTTCGCCAGGAGTATCTGCAAATTTCCCTGCATTACACACAATGCAACTAGAAGCGCCGAAATTTGCTGTCGATTGGCCGTTGGGGCAATTTATACAACCCGTAGAACCAGACGAACTCTGATATTGGCCCTGGGAGCAATCAATACAACTGGGCAAATCCGCCTGGTCTTGATATTGACCGGGGCTACAATTCTTACACGTGCCGGAAATAGGGTTGGACTCATATTTGCCGGGTGGGCATATACTTGAAACCGTTTTCAAATATATCAGCAGAATAAGCCATTTCATTTTTTTTAGAATGGCCTATTTTATACTATTTTTCTTTAACTATTCTTTGATATTTCCATGTATCACGGGTGGCAAAAAGGCATCACCCTGTACGTCTTTCTTTCCAAACGATTTCGAAAAGGACAGCTGAAAAGGAAAAAAGGGGCGAAATGGCTATTTCTACCCGATGGCTATGCGAATCCGGTCACTGTGTGCCCTGTTCGTTCAAAATGGCACTATGCGTTTAAGAAAGAGGTCTGGAAATGGCGCACAAAAATAAGAGTGCTCATGTTAAATGGTAAACCTTTTCGATTTCAGAGAGAGCGCCAATTCAAATGGACGGGGGCAAAAACAGGGCGAACTAACCCCGTTCAAATGCAAGTTTGGCAAATTCGCAACACTGGAAGGGTTATCGTCGGTCATCTGGGCGAATATAAGTTGGTCCGTGCCGACGGTAATATTCTTTCGGTTATGGCCCATACGCCATGTCCAGACATTCGATTTTTTATCGGGCGCGGCGATTTGATTCCTAAAAAGTTTAAATGTCTAAAACTCGTAGACCGTCCAGCGGCCAGGGCGACGCGCTGCTGTCTAAAGCCTCTTTACAAGGTACCTACGAGAGAAGAGCTAGGATAATTAAGTGTCTTTTATTTCAAGTCTATCATATCTATCTGTTTATTTGAATTGTGTGGCACTGGGCGTCTGAATAGGATGGTACATACAAGTCCTATGACGACGGCTAACCACGATAATATTAATGTAATGTCATGTAGAGGTTGGTTGAAAAATATAAACAATGATAGTTCGCCTATGCCATAGAAATCGATGCCTTCAATGACAATACCTGTTAATATTGCATTGACAATTAAATCGAGTTTGCTTTGAAAGTCGCTAAACCAACAGGTGAATAATCCTGCAAACAGTGCATGATGAACATGAACGTAAAAATGGTCTTTTAGAATGGTTAACCAAAGTATTAACCACGTCACAAAAAGGACCGCCCATGGCCACCATTGTTTGTAGCATGTTTTTTTTCGTTTGGCTCGTAAACCTTGGATGGCAAATAAAATAAATACAAGGAGAAAAATGGCAGAAACAATCAACTTTGCTATGGGGGAAAGTCTATGCCAGAAACCGGGCGTAATGGAAAAATCACGAAGAGGACCATATTCACCACCTAATGCAAAAGCCATGGCACCCAAATGACAGCATAGTGTATAGACGAAAAGACCTTTCCTTGAATTTATTTGAATTTGTTGCAAACTATGCAACCCCAAAACGACTAAAACGCTATAAAGGGCATTATACGTAATGTTATTTTGTGTAATTTTATCATGTGACGTACCGCGGATATATTGACTTCCTTGTAAAACTTGCGAAGCAAAATAAACAGAAAATGTATTTAAAATTAAATAAAGAAGCATCTTAAAACTTTTACACAGATGTTAAATAGTTTAAAACGATAAGAACCCACCCTTTGATTTTTTATAGACGTCTAAAAAAAGGCCACATGATTCTGAAAAGTTGGGTTGTGATTTGTATAGAAGGCATTGAATAGGTCCGTTTTCGTCATATGTCTCATAAAGAGTTCCATAATCTTTCAACATAGATTCATAATACTCTATATTCACCCTTTTCTTGTACATAAGCTTTGCTTTGATAAACAATAAATTGACCCATGACCAAGCCCAACCATTATGATAATCAGCATTGCCTATAGGATAACATGGCAAGTAAACTTCTGTAATGCCAAAGGCTTTTGAACCGTCTTCAATCATTTTATTGGGTGGAGAAAAAGGACTATCGAAATGTGCTTTATGAATATTGAATATAGAACTAGGATTCGGCGCAATTTCATATATTAGCGCAAGTGCATTATCTACTTGCCCAAATGAACCATTTGAAGTTGAACTAACAAAGTATTTTCCATTCCATAATGTTTGAATAATTTTTTGTTTGATAGCAGCACACTTTTCTGGATATACACATTTTGTGGCCTGGTAATACAACATGTTAGTGTAAGTAACATGACCACTATGTTTAATGGTATCTTGCCATGTACCCAGGCCATTTTCCATAACAAGACCATTAATTACATATTTTTGCATGTATTGCCATGCTTGTTTACATTTTTGTGGATAATCATGATAGGCCATAATAATAAATTGAAAACAGCTATCTGTAGGTTCATCTCCCGTTTTTGCATCTTTGTAGTGTGCTTCGGGTTCGCCGTCTGCACGCTGGCCACAATACATTTTTCGAAAAGCATCTCCCGCTCCAATATATAGCGGAATAAGGCCGTCATCGCGCTGATAAGCGGCCAACTTTTTAGCCATTCTCTTTTGTAATTTTGGATTTCCAAAACATGCAAAAAAAGTATCTCTTGTCCACATGTCAGTATAATCTTGAGAAGATGCCCATAATAATCCATTATTGGTATTTTTTAGAATAATTTTCCTACAAACAGCATCTGGAAGTAGCGGCGTTCTATTCTTAAGGTCTTTTTTGCTATGGAAATAAACGAATATCATTTTGACAGGCCAAAAAGCGCATAAAATTAAAAAATAAAAATATTCCATTCCATTATTTTGGATTGGTTTAAATAGGTCGGTTCCAAATCCTCACAACTGCTAAGAATGATTATATAATAGACTTTTATTTTACATATAAATGTGGTGGGTTCTTTTCCTGATTCCATCTGTATACGGATTTATATCTTTTCCATTGGTTAGGAAAGTCTCTCAAGCTCCTAGAGAGTGGAGACGGTTATATAAAACAAACACCGCGGTACATAAACAAAACGACGGTGTTTATTTTACCAGTATATGCATAGGGAATGGTGAAAAACAATGTTTCACGGTCATTGTAGATACAGGTAGCTCTACTATAGCGGTACCTTGTGAAGGCTGTGATTGTGGTGACCATAAATCTTTTTTGCCACATCTATCTACATCATCTGAAAATTCGGGTACCATATATTCCCAGTGTTACGGAGAAGGAAGCTGTAATTATGGAGATATTTTAATCGATGAAATATGTATAGGCCAAGGTTGTGAAACGCAGAATGGAGTAAGACACCCATTTGGATGTTGTAGTACCTTTTCTCCTAGTTTTAGACACCAAGAAGCAGACGGTATTTTAGGTATTAGTCCAAGTCACAAAACCATTTGGAAAGATATGATAGAACATCATAAACTTACAGAAAATAGCGTAGCGATTTGTTTTGGACAAACTAACGGCGAATTGACTATTGGAGGATGGGACAATACCATTTTAGGCGAAAATAATAAAACCGTTTCGGAATCTATTCGGTTTACCCCTTTAAAACTGGCAGATAAATTTTATAGGATAGAAATTCTAACCGCCAATATTGGCGGCGCGCCTGTGGAAAAGTTTCAAAAAATGTCACCCATGATAGATAGTGGCTCTACATTTTCTTTTATGAGAACGCCCAATTGGAAACTACTCCAAGATGAATTCATACAAAAGTGTGAAAATATCACCAGTTGTATTAGCGAAGCAGAGAGAAATCCATTTGGTTCTTCTGGAGACGATGCACAGTTATCCATTGGTTGTTACAAATTCTCAGACAAAAAAGATATGCGCCTCCTTCAAATGAAATCTTTTCCGAACTTAACGTTCCAAATTCCTAATTCTGAAAATGATAACCCAGTCTCCATTGTTTTTGAACCCGAACAATATTTTTTCTTATCCGGCCCGTTTTCAAACGTATACTGCATAGGTATATTTAGAGATTTGCAAAATGTCATTGGAGCCAATTTACTAGAGAATTTCTTAGTTGTTTTTGAAGATAATCCCGCTCGTATGGGTATATCCAAAGCACAGTGCAACAGAAGATTAACAGATATACGAAACAACGCCAAAAATCAAA
>Ga0315315_10004243_pt1 | contig 13218 bp, 16 predicted proteins | sample M140m3416metaG_FD_203699 | JGI IMG/M metagenome (GOLD analysis project Ga0315315, IMG submission 203699) | Ammonia-oxidizing marine archaeal communities from Monterey Bay, California, United States - M1 40m 3416 | ecosystem: Environmental > Aquatic > Marine > Intertidal zone | place: USA...
AAAAAATAACTACTTAATTGTAATTCTATGCATCACTCGTTTACAATTTTTTATTTCACTCGCCATGTGCAAAATACTTAAATTATCCCAAAGACAAATATCATTTTTACTCCATTCATAGGAGAAAATGAATTCTTCTTTATTTACGTGTTTGATAAGATAATCTTTTAAATAGTCTGCATCCTCTTCATTAACATTTTTGATTTTCATTAAATGACCTGGGGATACATACAAAGTTTTCTTGCCATTTACAGTTTTTATAATCGGATGTTCTGCCTCCATACTTTCAGAGGACTTTATTCCCATTTCCTTCTCTCTTTCGAGTCTGGTTATAGAGATAGGGCCGGCAGAGGAAAAAATGCCTGTAGCATCTTTAATTTTATCTTTAATTTCCTTAGGGAGTTTTTCATATGCTTTAAATCCTGATGAAAAAATAGTGTTGCCTTGTCCATATGGAATTACTATTCCCATTAGCATTGTATACCTCGGCCTATCGTCTGCTAAATAACTTGTATCCTGATGAAGCCAGCTTGAACCAAAACTCAAATTTCTATCATCAGGTTTTCTCTCAATAACATTAATAAAGGGAAATTTTTTATCTAATCCTTTTAATCTTGGATACACAACAGGCTGACCAATAGATTTTGCAAAGCTTTGATAAGACTCAGGATCTAAATTTTGTTCTTTTATAAAAATAACTCCAAATTTATGTAAAATTTTTTTAATTTCATTTACTTTATTTTGGTCCAAGTTTTTTAGATCAATATCCTTGATGTAAGCGCCAACATTATTTGTGCTATTAGCAATTGAAATATTAGTCATTTAATTTAAAGGTTTTATTAAAGTGGGATCATTATTCACAGGATTATTTACTTCTTTACTTATTTCATGAAATTTAAGTGCAGAAGGCTTAATAGAATTTAAAATTTCCATTGCATCTTTTTTTACGTTTAAATAATTGTTGATTTGACTTTGATTAATGATCAGAGGCTCACGGTGGTGAATAGCACTTACTTTTTCAGTTGCTTCTTTAGTAATTATACAGAATTGATTATTTTGATGAATTGCAGCAAAAAACATTATTTCATCGTCCTCTTTTGTAAAATAATAAGGAACTTTATTTTTATCTTCTCTTTTCCACTCATAATAACCATCTGAGGGTACCACACATCTTGAGGTCTGAATTAAATTTTTAAAAGTAACTTTTTCCATTAGTGTTTCTTTTCTTGCATTAATCAAAGGAGAAAATTTATCTAATTTTTTTGACCACCCAGGCACAAGACCCCACTCACATAATTCAAGTGCTTTACCGTTGGTATAAGATTTAATAATAGGTAGTTGCTGCGTAGGATGAGCATTGTAATTATCTGTATCTTCAACTTTAATATTAGTTTTAACTAGGTCTACTGTTTTAGTTACAGGTTTTGTAATTTTATAGCGTCCACACATTATTTTTTTTTCTTTTCTTTTTTAAGTTTTCTTTTTTCTTTTAATGTTAATTTTGCTTTCTTCATTATACTAGAGTCTTTAAAGCTTTTACCACTATAACGCTTAGACATTTTGACTACCTGTTTTAATTATTTTTAAAATACCTTTTGTATTCCTTTTTTGTCTTCTTCTTTTCATTTTAAGTCTAAAGCTCTTTCTTTTCTCTCTTTTTTTCACTTCTAATCATAACAAAACCTTGCTAACGTTCAACCTAAGGTATAAAGGCAGTATCATCTAACTCACTGAAATTTAGATATTATATGGAAGATTTTTTATCACTAAATTTAGAGCAAACCTTAATGGACTCTATCGCTAAGCTTAATTATAAAACTCCAACTCCAATACAAGCTAAAGCTATTCCTGTTGCTTTAGCAGGTAAAGATATCCTTGGGACAGCTCAAACCGGCACAGGAAAAACATTAGCATTCGGCATACCAATAATTAATTTTCTTCTTAAAACCAAAAAAGATGTAGCTTTAATAATCACACCTACAAGAGAACTTGCCCAACAAGTATTTCAAGAAGTAAATAATCTAGTTGGTAGAGGAAACATTAGAACAGCACAATTAGTAGGCGGACAATCTATGGTCAAACAATTAAATTCACTTAAAAGAAATCCTAGATTAATTGTAGGAACACCAGGTCGAATAAATGATCATTTAAAACGTAATACTTTAAGATTAAATAATACAAGCTTTGTTGCGTTGGACGAAGCAGACAGAATGTTAGATCAAGGTTTTGCACCTCAAATTAATCAAATATTAAAAACAATTCCTAAAAAAAAACAAACATTATTATTTTCAGCAACTTTACCTAGAGAAGTTCTTAAGTTATCAGAAAATTATTTAAATAATCCAGAGAGAATTTCTGTTGGATCTACAACAACACCTATAGCAAAAATTAAACAAGAAGTTCTAAGAGTAAAAGATGGTGACAAATATAATCAATTAATCAAAGAAATTTATACACGAAAAGGCGCTATTTTAGTTTTTGTTAAAACGAGAAGAAACGCAGAAAAAATGGTCAAACGTTTAAAATACGACGACCATGATTGTGACGCACTTCACGGAAATTTAAGACAAAATAAAAGAGATAGAGTAATAAAAGCATTTAGAAATAATCATTTTAGAATATTGATAGCTACGGATGTGGCAGCCAGAGGATTAAGTGTCTCTTCTATTAAACATGTAATTAATTTTGATTTACCACAAGTGGCTGAAGATTTTATTCATCGAATCGGGCGTACCGCACGCGCAGGTGCAGAGGGCTCGGCATTAAGCTTTGTTGGAAATGAAGATCGATCTAAGTGGAACGCAATTCAAAGATTGATAGATCCAAATTTTAGGCCAGAACCAGGAAGTGAAGCAAGAGGAAGAAGAAAAAGAGGAGGGCGTTCATTTGATAAACGCGGTAGTAGAGGCGGCTCCAGATTTAAAAGAAGAGACGATAGAAACGACAGAGGTAGTCGTGACCAGAGGCCAGGCTCCAGATTTAAAAGAAGAGACGATAGAAACGACAGAGGTAGTCGTGACCAGAGGCCAGGCTCCAGATTTAAAAGAAGAGATGATAGAGATAGAAAAAACAATAATCTAAATGAAGGTGAAGAAAGAAAATCTTTTGGTTTTAAGAAAAAATTTAGCAAAAAGAAAAAACTTTTTAAAAAGGGTTTTGGAAATAAAAAAGAAAATTTTTTTAGAAAAAAACAAAACTTTAGAAATTAATTTTCATTAATAACAACTTGGTTTTGCTCACCTAAATAATCAATTTTAAGATTTAATTTATCATTTGCTTTTAAAAATTTAGGAACAGGCATTTCCATTGCTGTTCCTGCAGGGGTACCAGTTGTAATAATAGTACCTGGGTAAAGTGTCAAAAATTGGCTAATGTGAGATATAAGAAAATTAAAATTGAAAATCATTCTCTTTGTATTACCGGTCTGTCTTCTTTCACCATTTACATCTAGCGTAAGATTAATGTTATTTATATCTTTAATTTCTTCTTTGGTAACAAGGAAAGGACCACAAGGGCCAGCTATAGATTTACCTTTAATCCATTGGCCACCACGTTCTTTTTGCCAAGATCGCTCTGAAATATCATTTACGATACAGTAACCAAAAACATATTCTTGAGCTTTATCTATAGGTATATATTTTCCTTTTTTACCAATCACCATTGCTACTTCAACTTCATAATCCATTTTGTTTGCTTCTGATGGTTTAATTATTGGATCATTAGGTCCTTGAATACATCCTGAACTTTTATTAAAAAGTATAGGCTCAACAGGCAGCTGGGATCTTGTTGCTTCTGCGTGGGCTTTATAGTTTAGACCGATAGCTAAAAAATCGATAGGTTTAGAAACACAGCTACCTATCCTTATATTAGAATTAATTTCTTTTAAATCTTCTAGATTAGTTTTTTTTATTTCCTCTAATATTTTAAAATTTAATGTATCTGGATTAAGATCTTTTATTTTTGAGGATAGATCTCTAAATTTATTATTTCTGTCTAGAGCAACAACAATTTCTTTACCTTTTTCGCCTACACGTAAAAATTTCATAATAAAAGATTACAAGAGATTAAATTATTTTACAAAATCTTTAATTCTTTGCAAAGTAGTTTTTTCAGGCCCGTCATATTTGATCGAATAAGAGTTTGTTTTGGTTAAAACTTCTATTCCTTTAGAAAAAATAAATATGAAAAATATCATAAAAAACACAACAAAAATTTTTGCAGGATTGTAATCTCCTGTTTTAAAAACACTTTGACTTTCTTTTTTAGCTTTATGAAAAAATTTAAAAGTAATATATACTGCAAAAATTAATCCCACATGGGCCATAACGACTCCAGCCCATCCCCAAATAAAAGAAGTTAAACTAAAAACATATAAACTAAATACTGTAGACCACACAAAAGAAAGAACAATTAAAATCTGTAATCTAACCGTTTTTGGAAGACTTCTTATATCATTTTTTGAGTCATCAAACATGATGTTAGCAGACTCTATCAAAAAATTTTTAAATTTATTTATCATATTTTTTTATAACCTTATAATTTGAAAAGTAAATTATTATAATTGCCTGGCTAATTTTTTCACTTTTTCCATATCTTTTTTAAATTTTATTTCTTTCATGCCTGGTAAAACTTCATAAAAACGGGCATATTTAATTTTCATTCCTCCAAGTTTAAGAACACCAGCCTTTATTCTTCTAAAAGGCATGTTTTGAAACCAAGTTTGAATAGAAAAAAAATTTCCTCCATATGACATAGACATAATTGCTAACTTATTTTTCATGGCGCCAGCAACAGGATAACCCCAGTTGCCAACAACTTTTTTAAAAGCAAAAAACCATTTAGGCGCTAGAACAAGATCAATCCAGTTTTCTAATATTGCACTGGCCCTTAAATTATAACAAGGGGATATCATGAACATAACATCACATTTTTCTAATCTACTTCTGTAATCTAAAACTTGATCATTAGGAGGTTCACCATTGAAAAAATTTAGTGGCTTTTCCTCATGTAAATTAATTAAATCAATTTTATGACCATGCTTTTTAGCTTCATCAATAAATGTGTTTCTAATGGCAGCGTTAAAGGATGTTTTTGAATTATGATGACCGTAAACAATAAAAATTCGTTTTGACATATTAATTGTCTACATCATTTTTGTTATCTTTCCAGAGAAAAATTCCCGTACCAATTCCAATAGAAATTGCTGAAACAATCCAAGCAGCCTCTTGTTCGCTATAGAGAACTAGGCCACCAAAGACTATAATGATTATTCCTAAGGTCTTATTATTCATTGACAAATCTATTACTTATATTAAAGTTTAGCTATCCATATGTCATGGAAAAAAAGACTCTGCATCTACATGCAGGACTCTATAAAGAGTTAAAAAGTAGGTTGAAAAAAAAGGAGGTGGTATGATTAAAAGACATACACATTTGCTTAATGAGTTCAGCCGAAAAAAGTCAGAGGCTAAACTTATTCAGCAATTACAAAAGTCGGTAAAAGCAGTCGATGCTAATGCAAATGGCACGAGTGGATATACGATTAAAGAAGGCAAAAATGCTGGAAAAGTTCTTAACCATATAAGAAAAAATCCTAATAAACTTTAATCTTTATAGAGAGGGGTTTTAAAACCCCTCTCAAATCTTTATTAATTTAGAAAGATGAATAAACAAAATTTTTATGATCTAAACTTTGATCAATTAAAGAAATTTTTAATTGAAAAAATTAATGTTGATAACAATAAGGCTAAAATGCGAGCGCAGCAGCTGTTCAGTGCAGTTTATAAAAAAAATATAAAAAATTTTGATGAATTAACTACTTTTAGTTTAGAGCTAAGAAAAAAAATTAAAGGACTAATCAGTTTAGCTAAACCTAAGATAGTAGATATACAAAAATCAAAAGATGGCACTATTAAATTTCTTTTAGAACTTAAAGATAAAAAAAATGTTGAAACAGTTTTAATTCCAGATAAAAATCAAAGCAGATATACCATTTGCTTATCTGTTTCTGTAGGCTGTTATTTATCATGTGAGTTTTGTGCAACTGCACAAATTTCAAAAAATCTTGTTAGAAATTTAAGTCCTAGTGAAATTATTTCTCAAATTATTTTATGCAAAGATTATATTAATGATTGGTCAACACAGAAGAAAATCACCAATCAAGTTTTGATGGGAGAAGGTTCTCCTTTTTTAAATTTAGATAATGTAAAAATTGCGATAGATAATTCTAAAAATAAAGATGGTTTAGAGTATGGTCGCACAAGAATTACAGTAAGTACTGTTGGGATTGGAATTAAAAAAAGTAATTTAAATAGTATTGAGTGGGCTGCAAAAGAATTAGATGTTTACTTAGCCTGGAGCTTACATAGTTCTATTCCTAAACACAGATCCAAAATCATGCCAATAAATGATAAATACTCAATTGAGTCTTTAATTCCTCACCTAAAAAAATATTATGATCTAACAAAATTGCCTATCTTTATCGAGTGGATTTGCTTAGAAGAAAATATGACAGAAGATCAAGCAAAAGAACTAATTAAGATTATGAAAAGAGTTCCTTCAAAATTAAACTTAATTGAATTTAATCCTCTAGATAACAAAGATTTTAAACCAGCTTCACAAGAAAATATTGAAAAATTTTCAAAAAAAATACAGGACAATGGCTTCTTATCTTTGTTTAGAAGAAGTAGAGGGAGAGACATTAATGCTTCTTGCGGCTCACTCGCAAATAGGAAATCAATAGTTAATGAATAACTTAAATATTTTTTTAGGAGCAACTGTAGCCGATGCAGCAGCAAGACCTTTACACTGGGTTTACGATCCTAAAAAGTTAAAAAAATATATAAAAGGTAAAAAAGACATTACTTTTCTAAAAAATAATAAAAGCCCATTTTACTCTATTAAAACTGGGAAGGTTTCTGGTTATAATGACGTGGGACAAGTAATGTTTAAGACCTTGATTTCTACTAAAAAGAAATCAGATATCCTCAAAAATTTTAAAAAAAATATTATAAAAAATTTTGGTCCAGGTTCAGCTTATTGGAGAAATCTAAAATTAAGAAAAAAATATAAAAAAATAAAATGGAAAAAGCCTATGAATGGTCCTTGGATCCATCAAAACATATTAGAAACTATTAAAAATACTAAAGCAAAGAAAGCCATTACAGGAGGGAAAAAGGTAAACGAGTCGGATGGTTATTGTGCAGCTTTGCCTTATTTTCTTTATAATAATTCAGAAACAGAATTAAAAAAAATTATCAAAAGTGTAGCTAATTCTAAAATAAACGAAACTTATGCATTAGCAAAATTTAAAATTATAGATTTAGCTATCAAAGGCAATAAAAGCCCCGTTAATACTTTTGTACGAAATTATGGAAAAAAACGATATTTTAAAGAAGTTGCTAGCAATATTAAAAAGATCTTAAGATTAAAAAAACATAACCATACTAAAGTTGTAAAGAAATTTGGAAAAGCTTGTAGTTACCCTGGTACTTTCATGGGATCTATTCATGCAATGATTACCTCAAATAATTATAAATCTGCAATTATAAAAACAATAAAAGCTGGAGGCTGTAATTGTTCTAGGGCTAATTTTGTGGGTGCTTATTTTGCAGCGTTAAAAGGTATTAAAAATATACCTAGTAATTGGGTTAAGAAAACTAAATTATCCAAAAAAATATTAAATTATACGGCCATTTGATTTAGATTTATGAGCATGAAAGGCAATAGTATATAATAAATAATGGATTCGATACATATATTATTAATAATAGGTTTGCTTATTGCGAACTTAGTAGCGGTGATACTACTACTTAAAAGAAAACAACCTGATCAGGTTGACAACAGACAAATTTTTAAAGACGAGGTGAATTCTTTAAAAAACTCCTTCAGCCAGTCGTTTGGTTCTATGAGCAAAGAAATTGCAAAAGATATGACTGGAGCGTTAACAAAAGTAGATGAAAAGGTTGGGGTATTTAACCGCCAAGTAAGTGAACTAAATAAAAGCCAAGATAACTTTAGTAAAATTTTAAGTGGTGTAAAAACTTACGGTACATTAGCTGAATTTGGATTGGAGTTTCTTTTAAAAGACTTACTTCCCGCTTCTCAGTTTGTAGCTAATGTTAAAATGAAAGAAGATACATCTGAGACAGTAGAATTTGCAATAAAATTACAAGATGTTTTACTTCCTATTGATAGTCACTGGCCTGTAGAAAAATATAAAGCAATTGATGACGCTTATAATGCAAATGATAAGGAAGCTCAAGGCGAGGCGAGAAAAGATTTAGCGGCAGCTTTTAGATTAAAGGCAAAAACAGTCAATATAAAATATATAGCCCCCCCCAAAAGTACAGATTTTGCAATTGTTTATGTCCCAACAGAAGGTTTATTTGCTGAGTTATCAAGCTATAGAGATCCAAAAACAAAAGAATTACTACTTCAAGAATTAAGGACTAAATATAAAGTCACAATTACAGGACCAAATACTTTATCGGCATTATTACAGTCATACCACTTAGGATTCGCTACTTTAAAAATTCAAAAACACGCCTCACAAATTTATAACGATCTAAGAAATATTAGCTCAAGATTTGACAAACATTTTGATGGAATTAAAGACTTAAGAAAAAAACTCGAACAAGCAATGACTGTTACTGATGGCTTTGGAAGAGATGCAAGATCAATAATGAATACACTTTCTAATATTAAGGACCCTCAACAAGTAAAAGAAACATTAGAGAAAAATCCAGAAAAAATAAAAGTTCTCAAATAGATTAATATATGTCTAATTTTGTCTTTTATGATTTCGAGACTAGTTCATCCAACAAATATTGGGGGCAAATTATTCAAATCGGGGCAATCTTAACTAATGATAATCTTGAAGAGTTAGATCGTTTTGATGCTAGATGTAGATTGAGTCCAGGAATAATTCCTGAAGCTATGGCTTTAATAGTAAATAAATCTTCACCAAAAATGTTAAAAAATTCCAACCTTTCTCACTATGAAATGATTAGAAAGTTTGTTGACACACTCAAAAGATGGGGTAAGGCAACATTTATTGGTTTTAATAGCATAGAGTTTGATGAAGAATTTTTGAGGTGTACTTTGTTTCAAACTTTAGAGTATCCTTATATTACAAGTACTAATGGTAATAATCGAGGAGATGTATTGAGTTTAGCAAGAGCAGCAAACCTTTACTATCCAGATACCTTAAAAAATTCTATTAATTCAAAAGGTAATGCTGTTTATAAATTAGATCAAATGGCACCTTTAAATGGAATTGAACATGGTGACGCTGCTCATTCCGCAATTGGAGACGTAATAGCAACAGTTGGTGTTGCAAAATTAATTGCAAAAAAAGCTCCAAATGTTTGGAAGGCCAGCATGCTTACAATGGATAAAAATCAGTCGCTAGAACTTATAAAAAAAGAATTATTTTTTTGCGCAAATGAGTATTTTTATGGAAAAAGTAGGCCATATATTCAAACTTTTATTTGTCAGCACCCACAATATCAATGGCCTTTATGCTTTGATTTAAAACATGATCCTAGTCCTTATCTAGCAATGTCAATTCAAGATTTAACTGCTGCAATGAAAAAGCAACCAAAGTTTATAAGAACTGTAAGACATAATAAGCATCCAGTAATTATGAATCCAGCTTATGCTGATAAATTCGATGAATATAAAATGATTGGTGTTACAAAACTTCAATCCAGAGCAAAACAAATCAGATCCAATAATGAATTTGCTGAAAAAATATCTTCAATAAAACGATCCGAAGTTGAGGAAAAAGAACAGTCAAAATCCCAGGAAGACTTACACAATGAGGAAAGCATTTATGCTAAGTTTACTTCAACAGAAGATAATAAGGTAATGCCAGAGTTTCATACGGTTGATTGGAATAAAAAACTATCAGTTATTTCTAAATTTAAAGATGAAAGACTTAAATATTTTGGAAAAAAATTACTTTATATGGAAAAACCAGAAACTTTAAGCAAGTCTGATTACGATATGATTCATAAAGATATAGCCAAAAAAATTTTGAGTACAAATAATGAGAAGTGGAATACAATTCCAAGAACTTATTCAGAAATAGATACTCTAAGAGTAAAATTTGATAAAGAAGGACAGCCAGAGAAATTGATAATCTTAGACGAAATTAACGCATACGTTGAAGAGCTAGAAAAAATTTACTCTTCTGCATAGTTGACTTTAAACTAAAAATACTTAATTAGAAGGTTATGGCATCAAAAGCAATTACAGACGAAAGTTTTGAAAACGACGTTATTAAGTCGGAAAAACCAACAGTTGTAGACTTTTGGGCAGAATGGTGCGGACCATGTAAACAGATTGGGCCAGCACTTGAAGAAATATCGGATGAAATGAAGGACCAAGTTGTTATTGCAAAGCACAATATCGATCAAGAGCCCAACACACCTACTAAGTATGGCATTAAAGGTATACCAACAATGTTATTATTTAAAGGAGGTGAACTTAAGGCCACTAAAGTAGGAGCAACAACTAAGTCAAATATCATTTCTTGGATTAAAGAAAATATTTAATTTTTATTTAAAATATTTCCACAAAGATAAAGAGATCCAAAGATACATATAACTTTTTTTTCTTTAGAGGAAATACTTTTTAATGCTTCATCAAAACTATTAAATATTTCTGAATTATAATTATTTTTTTTTGCAATTTTGAGTAATAATTTACTTGGTAGCGATGCCGATTCATTTTCTATAGGAATAATTAAAATTTTTTTAAACAACCCTTTAAATTGTTTTATAAAATTATCAGGATTCTTATTTTTAGTCATAGCCCAAATGCCATAAATTGGAGGTTTTAGAGTTTTTAAATAATTAGCTAAGTTTTTAGCACTAGTTTCAGAATGGCAGCCATCTAACAAAATTTTTTCATCTTTAAATATTTTTTTTGTTAACTTACCCTTTGTTATATATTCTAGCCTAGCTTGAAACTTAATCTTAGGTATAGTCTTTATGATTATCTTTTTATCAATTTTTAAGTCTAGTGCAATTTTAATTGCTAAACATAAATTCTCCAATAGACCAATAGAGTGAATATAATTTGTATTTAATTTTATTTTTGTTTTTTTATCTCTGTAAAAAAATATTTTTTTTGACTTGAGTAGCTGCCAGGTATTTGAGTATTGAATAGAACTAGTGTTTTTTTTTAATATTTGTTTAATTTTTTTTAAAACGATTGATTTTTGTTTTCCTATATAGATATTTGTAAAATTACTAAGAAAACCTACTTTTTGGTATATAATCTCATTTAAGTTTTTTTTTTTTAAAAAATTAAGATGTTGTTTGTTAATATTCACTATTACTTGAAATTTAGGAAAATCAAAAAGATTAGTCGAATCCTTAGCGAATAATGCCCCAGCTTCGATAAGATTAAAATCGTTATTTTTTTCTGAAGCATTCATAAGAAATATCACTGTCAAAGCCTCAAAAATAGTTAAATTGATATTTTGTTTTTCTATCATTTTGATTGTTTGTTTAATCTTTTTGTAACTTAGGAAATCTTTTCCCATCCAAAAACGTTCTTTTATACTCTTTAAGCTAGGTGAAATATAAGCTGATGTTTGTTGATTATTTGCTTCAATAAAATACTTTAGTGATGTTAGCAGTGAGTATTTCCCATCACTACCAATAACATTAATGACATTTTTTAGTTTTCTTTCAGGATGACCTAATTTCTTTAAAATAAGTTTTATTCTTCTTAAGTCGAAGTTAATTGATTTGCTAAAAAATTTGCTTTTAGCTAACTGATTGTAAAGGTTGATCGATTGTGACATTAGATGACTCATTTTTAACCTGAGCCTCTGCCTTTTTCAACAGCACATTTAAAAAAGTTCCAATTGTTGAGTTTAGATATTTTCTTTCAACAACAAGATCTATGCCACCATGATCCTTAATATATTCCGCAGTTTGAAATTCTTCCGGTAAGGTCTCTCTTACAGTATCTTGAATCACACGTCTTCCAGCAAAACCAATAGTAGCCTTAGGTTCAGCAATCAGAACATCGCCTAGCATTGCCCAGGATGCAGTAACTCCCCCAGTTGTCGGATTTGTCAGAATAACAATGTAGGGAATATTCTTTTTTTTTAACTCACTAACTGCTAATGCAGTTCGGGACATTTGCATAAGAGCTATAGATGACTCCATCATCCTTTGACCACCACTGCAACTAAAAAAAATAAAAGGCATATTATTCTCTATTGAGTGTTGAACTCCAGCAATAAAAGCTTCTCCGGACGCTGCTCCAAAAGAACCACCTATAAATCTAAAATCTTGAGCACCTACAACGACGTCAATATTTTTTATTTTACCTTTAGCTATTAAAACAGCATCATTTTGTTGAGTAATTTTTCTAGCGGATTTCAATCTATCTACATATTTTTTATTATCTTCAAACCCTAAAGGATCATCTTTTGGCATTGGACTTTTAATTAACTCGTATTCTTTATTATCAAAAAAAGTTTCAAACCTTTCTCTACAAGATAATTTGTGATGAGCACCACACTTAGGACAGCATTTAAGATTAGATTGAAGATCTTCTTTATAAATTAAATTTTTACATCCACAAGTAGTCCAAAGGTTTTCTTCAGTTTGTGAAGATTTTTTTTCAAATAAGGATTTGATTCTTGGTTTTATAAATTTTGTAATCCAGTTCATAAGATTTTATTTTTCAAATTATATACTAATTTATCTAAATTTGTGACAGGATTTTGTCTTTTTTTTAAAGAATCTTCAATGACTTTACATAATTGACTTCCTACCACCAATCCATCAGCTTTTTTTAATGATGATATAGTTTTTTTCGTAATTCCAAAACCAATTACAATATTTTTACTGTTATTAAGTTTTTTTATCTTTTTATAATTTAGAAGAATCTTTTTTGGTGAAACTTTTAACTTACCTCCTGTAGTAGATAGCATACTGATATAATAAACCATATCATGCGAGTCTTTAATGATTTTTTTCATTCTTTCTTTAGAAGTTGTTGGAGATAAAAGTTGAATAAAGTTTATTGACTTCTTTTTGCATTTTAAAGCAAATTTTTTATTTTCAGGATAAGGTAAGTCAACAACAATTAAACCATCTACTCCATTGTTTTTACAATTTTTTAAGAAATTATTTTCACCGTTTTGATAAATTAAATTATAATAACCCATTAATATTATAGGTTTCTTAG
>Ga0315315_10004244_pt1 | contig 13216 bp, 15 predicted proteins | sample M140m3416metaG_FD_203699 | JGI IMG/M metagenome (GOLD analysis project Ga0315315, IMG submission 203699) | Ammonia-oxidizing marine archaeal communities from Monterey Bay, California, United States - M1 40m 3416 | ecosystem: Environmental > Aquatic > Marine > Intertidal zone | place: USA...
TCTGTTGGAGCAAATAATGTAAGTGAACCTGGGTCAGATAAAACAACATCTAATGCACAAGCATCTATAGCTGTCTTCAATGTAGTATGATCATTAGAATTGGAAACAATGTCATAAATTGAATTTGTTGGTGTTGGGGGTAGTAAAACAGCATCAATCACATGTACCACTCCATTGTCAGCTACAATATCTGCAACTGTTACTTGTGCATTGTCAATGAAAACCCCATTAGTATTAATTGTTACTGTTACGTCTGTCCCAAGTAATGTTGTAACTACTTGATTATTTGATAACATGCCTGACATTACGCTAGCCCCAACAACATGGTGCTTTAATATGTCTGTTAATTGTGGGATATCATTTAATAATGCAGTAACTGTACCTGCTGGCAATAAATTAAAGGCAGCGTCTGTTGGAGCAAATAATGTAAGTGAACCTGGGTCAGATAAAACAACATCTAATGCACAAGCATCTATAGCTGTCTTCAATGTAGTATGATCATTAGAATTGGAAACAATGTCATAAATTGAATTTGAAGTAGCATTTACTGTAATAGAACCTACCATTCCTAAGGCAGCATGATTTCCAATAGAACAGTCATAATCATATATTCCTGGAACAGTAAAGATATGAGTGTAAATCACTGCTCCTACTGAACTAGTAGTGCTAGATTGAAAACTTACAGGATTATTAAAACTCACTAATGTTTGAGAATTAATATCAGCATTGACATCATGAGTTCCACTATCATTAATCCATTTTACCGTATCACCTTGATTAATTGATAGAGCTGATGGAGTGTAATAGAACATTCCTGCGTTAACAATGTGTGTTGTTCCCATTACAGAATTTGCCACAGTGCAAAGTAAAACTAAAAGAAGTAGTTTACTTTTTTTCTTAATTATTTTTGATAATTTTTTTTTCATTTTTTAAATATTTAGATTAGTAATTAATTGTGTATTTTCCTTCTGGATAGATTTCCAGCCATCTATTTAGTTGTGTTTTATTTTTAAGGGTTACAACAATATTATGTGCTTTAAAAATAATCTTAGGTGTGCTATTTTTTATCTCTTTTATTTTATCCCAAGTTTTTTTAAAGGTTTGTTTTCTTTTATATTTTTTTTTCATCATAATATTTTTTGTATAATTTATTTGACTTAATATTATGCAAATAAACAACAATTTTAATAACTACCAAATTTTTTGTATAGTTTTTTTATAAAAATATTATACAATAGATAATTCTTACTATATTTGCACTATGAAAAAGAAAGCAGATAATATAGTATACAACTATTCTAGCAAAGAATATGATGCGTTCAAAAAAGAGTATCCAACTAGTTTTACTTCTAAAACATTTAGACCTGAAAAAATAAAAGATTTAGAATCAGATGCTCAACACTATTTTACAACAAGATTATTTGAAATCAAAGAAAAGTATGAAGTTCTATTAAAGGAAATAGAATGGTCAAATCTAATTTACAACTCAAAGTATAATTTCACTCCTATTGTTGGTGAGACTTACTATTTATACAAAGGTAAGAAGAATAATTTTCTAAGTATAATCAAACCACATGAGTGGGAAATAGAGTGTATGGGTTCGTACAAATTAACTTCAAATAATACTTGGAGTAAAACAGAGTAGAAATATCATGACATATATAAAATAATTACGTAATTTATAGAATTACAAGCTAATATATTTATGCGTTTATTAACCAAATCACATAACTTTAAAATTAAATAAACCAAAATGCCAGAGGGACCAGAAGTAAAAATAGCTTCAGATTACTTTAATACACTCTTTTTATCAAGTAAAAAAGTAAGTTTTGAAATTATTTCTGACTATTATAATCAGAAATATTATAACGTATTCAGTACTATTAATGATAACTTAGAAGCTTTTCAACCAACATTTACTATTGGAAAGAATATATTTCTAAAGATAACAAAAAATCAAATATTTAATTTTCACTTAGGTATGACGGGTGGGTGGTCAAATGAATTAATCAAACATTGTCATTTTCGTGTTTCTAATGGTAATAATGAAATATTTTTTAGAGATATAAGAAAATTTGGAAAGATGAAAATAATAACTCAATCTGAATTTAACAATAAATTCAATCCTACCTTTGATCTTTTGAATAAATTATACCATTTTAAAAGCCATTTAAATTATTTAGAAAAAAATATTAGTATCAAGAAATCTATATGCTCTACAATAATGGATCAAAAGTATTTTCCTGGAGTAGGAAACTATATTAAATCTGAGAGCCTATATCTATCTAAAATACATCCAGAAGAAAAATGGGGAAATCTTAATAAAAAAATGAAAACTAACTTAATAAAAAATATACAGAAAGTAATGTGTAATAGCTACATCTCAGGAGGAGCAGAACTTAAAGATTTTAAAAATCCATTTAATTCATCTAAATTTAAATTAAAAATATATGGAAAAAAATATACTGAAAATAAAAATCTAATAATATCTAAAAAAACCTCTGATTCACGCAAAACTTGGTTTTGCTCTAAAGAACAAAAATTAATCTAAAGATATTAAGTAAATTGGTATGTGTTAAATGATGTCAAAAGTAAAGTTCGACCCTTCTACTAGTAAGTCCAAAGAAACACGAACTAAAATGAATATCTTTAATACTTTGAAATAAACTTAAGACTTATTGAATTAACACAATGCCTCAGGTTTTTCTCTGTAAATCTCTCACCTTCAAAAACATGTCCAAGATGACCCTTGCAATTTGCGCAGCATATTTCTACTCTTTGCATTCCATAGCTATTATCTTGGATTCTAATTAATGAATTCTTAATCTCGTTATCAAATGATGGCCATCCACAATTTGATATAAATTTTGAGTCCGACTCAAAGAGAGGATTATTACAGGCCTTACAAACATATAATCCCTCTTCATAAAAATCTACATAATCACCAGAAAAAGCTCTTTCTGTACCCCTATCCACAATTACCTCTCTTTCTAACTTTGTTAAAGCATCAAAAAAATCTCTATCTTTAATAGTATTAACTTGTGCATTTAAACTCTCAGATAATACAAAAAATAACAAAATAAGTTTATTCATTCTACAAGATTACTTTGACTAATACACTTATTTAATAGATCATTGGCTGTATCATTTTTCTGTTTTATTCTAAAATAAAACTCAAAAAGTATATAATTCATGTACATTAAGACAAAATTATATAAGAAATCTTCAACAGGTATTGTAAGAAATCTTAACCCAATAATCTCAGTATTATTATACCATACTGGAGGAGTGTTCGTATCAAGATAGCCTGTTAGAATTCCATTTACAATTATAAAAGGAATCAAAGAAATTATTATGTAGGTACTAAAAAAATACCCATTCCATTTTGATTTACTAAAAGATATATTTAACATAACTAGAGCTGAAAGTAAGCATACAGAAAGAGTGTAAGCTCTTTGATAAAATACTATACCTATAACGAATAGTATTAAAGCAAATAATTTTAATATAACTTTATTGTATCTCAGATCAAATAACTCAAACCTCTTTAAAACAAAATATGTAAATAAACAACAAAATGGTATAATAAGAAAAAACAAGTACTCCTCTAAAGGAAGGTTTGTTATCATAATACCTGAATTATGTTGTTGATTAAATCCCCAAACACCTAAATATGTGAAATAGATGTCCCAAAGAATAAATGGGATGGCAGAAACGACACTAGTAGTTAATAGATAAAGAGGTAGAAAATAGTTGTTTAATTTAATTTTAGAGTTAAAAGAGGCTATAAATGGAATTACAAAAGAAAACAATAAGACCTTTAGGTATAAACTCATTACTTAAAATATTTTTTTGATACAATTAACATCCCAAATGAACTAGCACCATATTTTCCTAAAGTTTTATGATGTATTTTGTGAGCTTTACGAATTGCTTTGATATACTTGCTTTTTGTTTTTCTTGGGGGAGGAAGTCTTCTGTGTATAATAATTTCATGAATTAAAAAATATGCTAACCCGTATAAAGCTATTCCTAAGCCAATAAAGAATCCACTAGTAAAATTTTCATAACCAATAAAAATTAAAATAATAGAAGGAATAGCAAAAATCAAGAAAAAGAAGTCATTTTTTTGAAAAAATTTATCATGATTAATAACATGATGATCTTCATGTAATGACCATAAAAACCCATGCATAATATATTTGTGTACTGCCCATGCAACAAATTCCATAAATAAAAATGTAGACACTATAATAAATATGTTAAATATTAAACTCATAATAGAGTAGATTCATTTTTTCTTGGATGACTACGCGCTATATTACTCCAAATTCCAGGTTTATGATATTTCTCTAATGATTGTCTATGATGTAAAAGTTCATGATTAGAATTGAATATGAAAACAGAAACAGCCCTATGTAACAAACCTTTCTCATGCACTTCTAACTTATCCATCAAAGTAATTAGATCATCTTTTTTATTTAATAGTATTGCTTGCTCTTGCATTATTTAGTTATTAATTATAGTAGAAATAAAATTCTGTAAATCTTTGGGCTCTGATTTGATATTAGACATTATCAATTTATAATCACCATCAATATGTGTATCATAAAGCAAGAACTTAGGGCAATTAACTTGCACTAAATATCTCAAAAAACGAATCTCTGTATTTTGGGGGTTTAATAGTATCAAGCTGTCTAATTTCTGAGTAGTATTTTTAAATATTTTATATTTACTAAATGGATTAAGAATAAAATTACACTGCATGAGATTTGATATAATATTGTAACTATGTTTAACAGGCTCTAAATTGGGATTACAAAATTTACTTAGATTATTAAGTCTAATACAGCTTTCAAGATTATTTTGAGAAAGCATATACTCTTCTCTTAATTTTATGATATCACTGCATTGAGCGTTACTAGAAAAAGCAGAGAATAAACAAAAGAAAATAACAAGCAATCTCATATTAAATTTAATTTATTCTTGAATATTGCTTTAAACATTAAAACCAACTTTTCTATATTTGGAATCCTAATTCGTTCTGCTAACAATCTAGAAGGTGAAAGATATTTAATCTTTTTAAATAAATGATAATAGTATAAATACGATAAATACACTCCTGCCCTTGAATTTTTAGGTAACATTTTTATACCCACTAGGGCATCCTTAAAATCTCTCTCAATATCATTCTCTATCTTTATTTTATCTGATTGTGAAAACTTATTCATTTGAACTCCGGGAAAATAACTTCTCCCTAATAGGGTATAATCAATATTAGCATCTCTTAAGAAATTAATTTTTTGAAATGCTGATCCTAAACTCATAGCCGAAGGTTTTAATTTATTATACAGGTCTTCTTCTCCATTGACAAATATCTTTAAACACATTAAACCAACAACCTCAGCTGATCCATGAATATAATCATTATATGCCTTCTCATTATAATTCGTCTTAATTATATCCATTTCCATACTATGAAGAAAATTATTGATTAATGTCAAATCAATACTATAACTATTGACAGTTTCTTGAAAACTATTAAGAATAGGGTTTAAACTAATTTTATTATCAATTGCTAGAAATGCATCATCCTTAAATTTATTAAACAGAGTTTTCTTATCATAATCATGAAATGAATCAACTATCTCATCTGCAAACCTTACAAACCCATAGATATTATATATAGATTTTCTTATAGATTTATGCAATGCTAAAATTCCAAATGAAAAACTAGTACTATAAGTTTTAGTTGTAATTTCACTACATTTATAAGAAACTTCATCAAATAACTTTTTCATGATTTATTTTTTAAAATATAATCTGCAACTATTTGTCCTGAAATGATAGATGGAGGGACGCCAGGCCCCGGAACAGTTAATTGACCAGTATAAAAAAGATTTGGAATATGTTTACTTATTACTTTTGGCTTTAAATTAGCAGTTTGTAACAAAGTATTGGCTAGACCATATGCATTGCCTTTAAATGCATTATAATCAATTTTAAAATCATTAATGCAATAACTTTTCTTTACAAGTATTTTATCTAATATCTTTTGTCCACAATATTTTTCTAATCGATTTATCATTTTATAAAAATATTCTTCTCTTAGCTCATTATTATCTTCAATACCAGATGCTAATGGCATTAATAAAAATAAATTCTCCTTGCCTTTAGGGGCTACCATTTGATCAGTTTTAGAAGGACAACATACATAAAATAATGGATCTTTCGGCCACTGCATACTTTTATAGATATCATCAGTATGTTGCTCAATATCACTATCAAAAAATAAATTATGATGCTCTAGATTAACTAACTTCTTATCAATACCCAAATAATAAATTAAGCATGAAGGAGACATAGAACGACTCTCCCAATATTTTTTTGAATAGCTGCTATATTCTGTAGGAATTATATTCTGATCAAAATGATGGTAATCGGCACCACAAATAACATAATCTGATTTAAATGCAGTTGATTTTGTAGTAATCTCATTTATTTTATTATTAACAAAATTACAATCTGTAATTTCATGATTTGTATAAAAATCTACACCTAATTCTTTACATAATTCAACCATTCCTTGAATAACCTTACCAAACCCTCCAATTGGATAATAAGTGCCTTGCTTTAAGCCTGAAAATGCCATTAAACTATAAAGCGCAGGTGTATCCTTTGGAGAAGATCCTAAAAAGAGTACCGGAAACTCTAGAATATTTCTTAGAAAAGAATTTGTAAAATGTCTTGCCACAAGTTTTCTGTATGAAGAAAACACGCTCATCTTTCCAATATTTCTCAAAATATCCTTTTGTAATAACTCAAAAAAACTAACCCCGGGCTGGTACATTAAAGACTTAACTGCCAGATTATATTTAATCTCAGCATCATCTATAAATTTCTTTAATTTAGCGCCCGCCCCTTTTTCATAACTCTCAAATAAACTTAAAACATCAGAAAAACTACTGTTAATCTTTATTGTATGATTCATGTCAAATATTATCTGAAAACCAGGATCTAATTTTATTAGATCATAATAGTCAGATTGATTTTTATCAAATCTATTGAAGAAATTTTCAAATATATCCGGCATCCAATACCAGCTAGGACCCATATCAAAAACAAAACCATCTTTTGTGAACTGCCTAGATCTACCTCCTAGTTCATCATTCTTTTCAAAGACTTTTACATTTCCACCTTTTTGAGCTAATGCAGCTGCGGCACTTAATGAAGAAAAACCTGAACCTATAATACTATAATTCTTTGACATTCTGCAAATGTATAATTTTTTTTATAATCAATTATACAGGTGTATAATATTTTATTAATTTTGCTATACATTCATAAGAATTTATAACTTTGCAAAAATAATAAATACAAAACAAATGAATAAATATAGTATTGATGATTTTTCAAAAATAACTGGATTAAACAAAATACTGATACGAACTTGGGAAAACAGGTATGACTTTGTTAAGCCACATAGAACCTCAACCAACATAAGGTATTATGATGATAAGATGATTGTAACGGCTCTTAGGTATAGTACACTTGTAAATGCAGGTTTTAAAATATCAATATTAAATAAGCTCTCAGCAGAAGAGATAGATGAGCTTATTAATAATCAATTAAAAAGTGAAATTCAAAAAAACAACTACTCACTCTATATATCTCAAATTCTTGAATCGTCAATATCATTTAATCATCTACTATTTCATGAAACCTATGAAAAATGCATAAAAGATATGGGGATTATTGCATGCTATCAGAATGTTTTATTGCCGGCATTAAACAGAATTGGGGTAATGTGGATTAATAATCAAATCAGTCCACCTCAAGAACATTTTCTGTCAGAATTGATAAAAACTAAAATTTATAAAGAAATAGAAAAGAAGGGATATAAAAAATTACCTAAAGAAAACTGGTTGCTTTTTCTACCAAAAAATGAACTACACGATATAGGAATTTTATTTGCGTATTTACTATTGAAAATGAACGGTCATAATGTTTTTTACCTTGGCCAAAATCTACCACATTCCTTATTATTATCTTTAAAAGACAAAGATAAAATAGATAATATATTATTTTCTATTGTTTCAAATTCTTCCAAATCAAATACAATAGAGATAACTAACTTTCTTGAAACTCATTTTGCTGACTCAAAGATACACGCTATTATTAACAAAAAATTTCTTGGAGAAGATAGTTTTCAGAAACTAAGTACTATCTCAAGCATTGATGAATTCATAAATTTAATAACTAAATAATTTAGCATTCTGCTTTAATGAAAGATCGTATTATAATTACTGGTTATAGCGGCACATTAGCCAAAAGAACAGCAGAATTACTGAAAGATGATTATGAAATTATTGGACTATCCAGTAATAAAAAAAATGTTAACAATAAAAACATCTATTATTGGAACATAGCAACAAATGCGATTGATGAAAAAGCATTAGAAAATTGCAAACATATTATTCACTTAGCCGGACACTCTATACTAAAAAGATGGACTAAGAAAAATAAAATATTAATGCATCAAAGTAGAATTGGTGCAGCAAACTTATTATTTAAGAAATGTAAAGAATTAAATATTGCCCCAAAAACTTTTATATCTGCTTCTGCAATTGGTATATATGGCTTAAATGCAGGAGGTATAAAATCTGAAACGGATAAAATTGGGACTGATTGGATAGCAAGAATGGCTTCAGATTGGGAAGAATCTGCAGAGCAGTTTAAACAAATTGGAAGCCGTATTATTCAAATGAGAATTTCATTATTAACAAATAAAGAAACAGCTTTTTTAAAATACAACCTATTAAGCATGAAGCTAGGTATTGGAATCGTAATTGGCTCAAAAGAAAGAAAAATCAGTTGGATACATCTTGATGACGCAACTAATTTTATTAAAGAAGCAATAACTAATACAAACTATAAAGGGGCCTATAACTTAGCTACAACAGAGCCAATTTCTCAAGGAATGTTTATTAAAAACATAAAAGAGAAATTATTCCCATATGCTCTAATTATTAAAATGCCTTTTTTTCTAGTAAGATTATTTCTAGGAGAAAGAAGTCAGATCATCAATACAGACCTAGCTATAAATGTAGAAAAATTAAAAAAAGAAGGGTTTATTTGGCAATTTTCTAATTTTAATGAAGTACTAGAAGAAGTTAGAAATTAGGACTCTATGCTACAAAAAAGCGGAGGACTGAAAAGCAGACTTTCAGGGTTTTAAATAAATCTGCTGTGAATTAGTTGATATTAAAACTCCTAAACCATCCTCAACATTTGAATAAACTGGAATAACCTCGCCTCCAAAAATTCCTAATTCTCCTTTGTCAGAATGATCTCCTAATGAGTTATAATAGCTATAGGTGTCATCACTAAACGTTGAGAATTCAATAATAACAGTATCGCACTCAGCATACTCAAATTCTGATTGCACATCTAATGCAATTGTTTTCTGCTGACCGTTAAACAAGTCATCTGAAAAAATAACTTTATTTCCAATAAAAGTATAACCTCCCCAAGGAATATCACTAGGGAATGAAGGGTCGTTTGACATCATATATGCATCTCCTCTATATCCCCACTCCTGATCTTCACCATATTCGTCTTCCCATTCCTTAGTACATGATGAAAACACTTTTAAACGGTAATAGTTCTGCTGTGTAGTATTATCCTCAAAACTAAAAGTCAATCCTATTTTATCTTGATGTGAAGTTGTATCTAGATCAATATTATATAAAGTAATATCATCTGGGATAAATGTTTCTGCTGAAATTGGATTATATGCTGAATGATTCACTTCCAACCTATATGTTGAATTATTATCAGGGATGTAATCACTCTTATAATAATACATTGCTAGTGAATCAGCAGTATAATCAAAATAATAGTTCACATAAACTAGGCTTGCCGTATCCAATAATAAAGAATCAATAAACTGATCATCTTTATAAAGCAACACATTAGCATTATTAATAAATGAAGGTACTGTATTCGAGAAAGCCCCAGTTGAATAAGAGATAACTACTCGAGTATTAGTATCAGTATCCAACAAACCATTTAAAACTAAAACAGGTTCATGTGGCGGAATATCTAAATCAATTATCGTTTCCATATCACAGGAAACATAAAATAAGCTAAATAATAGATAATAGATGATATTTTTCATAATTAAAATTGTATTCGGTAAGAAATTGAAGGAATTATAGGAAAAAGAGAAACCTGCTTTGCAACCCTTTGATTATCTTCATAATCAAGATAAGCAAAGAAAGGATTTTTTCTATTATAGAGATTGTATGCGCCTAGGGATAGTGTGCTATCCCATTTTTTTCTTTTCTTATGCTTGTTAATTCCAAAGTCTAATCTATGATATGCAGGTAATCGTGTTGAATTTCTATTACCATAAGATTCAACAAATTCAACAGGTATTTGTTCATCCCAAGGGTTAGTATAAGGCATCCCAATATAAACTCCTTGTGGGAAAGTAATAGCATTGCCTGTACCATACACCCAAGTAGCACCAACATCCCACTTATCATTAAACTTATGTGATACTACCAATGAAAAATCGTGCCTTCTATCATATTTATAGGAATACCACTCTCCAAAATTAATATTATCAAACCTTCGATTTGACCAAGACAGAGTATAACCAATCCAACCTGTAGTTTTACCTTTCTTTTTTTGTAAAAAAAGTTCTGCTCCATAAGATTCTCCTTCTCCACCTGTTTCTACAGCATTCTCCCATGCTTCAGTGCTTTCCAAATTAGAGTAGCCCGCCTTGTAAGTAATTAAATTACTCATATTTTTATAGTAACCTTCTAAGCTAAGCTCATAAGCCCCTTGAAATAAAAGAGTACTAACACTGCCTGCCCATTGCTCAGAGTTTTGGGATGGCACACTATCAATAGCAGGCACCCAAATATCACTTGGAAAGCCTACTGATGAATTGGACAATAAATGAATGTTTTGTTGCATGTTGGCATATGATGCTTTTAATGACCAATTTTTATTCAGCAAATATCTAGCTGACACCCTAGGCTGCAGACTGAGATTATTTTTATCGCTAATTTTATCTACTAATCCTATATTATTAGTTGAACTATTATTTGCTAATGAATAATAACCAATATGCAAACCAATATTTGCCTTTAACCTATTTGTAATTTTCACATTATCCTCTACATAAAAAAACATTTCATGCACATTGGTATTGCCAGAGAAATTAAGATTAGTATCTAAAGAAAAATTCTGACCTGTATCAGCAGATGCAATAGAAATATTTTGATTTATCTCACCTGGAAAAAAATGATGATACGTATATGATGTTCCAAATTTAATATCATGATTAGGATTTGGCATATAATCAAAATCTATTCTTCCACCAAGGTCTTCAATTCCTGCTAGATAATCAAAATTAATAGCTGTATTTTCGTTTGTTTGATTTGATGTAAGACCAAAATTTGTATTAAAGGAATACCTGCTATAGGTTAATGTTGTATTGCTAAAAAGCTTATTAGAAAATAAATGATTCCATCTTAATGTAGAGGTCAAATTCCCATAACCTAAACCATAATTTAAAATGCCGTTATCTGAAGACCCTCCTCCTTTTCCTCCTCCTTGACTACCACCATAACCTACCCCAAAAGCATCATTACCCATATAAGCACTTAAGTAAACTCTATCATTTTTGGATATCTTATGATTAATCTTAGTATTTAAATCATAAAAATATAAAGTTAGATCTGTACTTGCTGGCATAAATGGTTTTACAAATAAATCCACATAGGTTCTTCTTGCGGCAACTATAAAAGAGGTCCTATCCTTAATAATTGGTCCTTCAATAGTTAATTTAGAAGAAACTAAACCAAGTGTTGCATCTGCCTTAAACTCCTTCATATTACCTTCTCTCATATTAATTTCCAGCACAGAAGAAAGTCTGCCCCCAAACCTTGCTGGGTACCCCCCTTTTGTAAGACTGACATTCTTAATAGCATCTGCATTAAAAACTGAAAAAAGACCACCTATATGTGATGCATTATATACAGGAACTCCATCAAGTAAGATTAAATTTTGATCGGGCCCACCACCTCTGACGTAAAAACCTGAACTCCCTTCACTTGATTGCACTCCAGGTAATAATTGGATCGCCTTTAAAACATCAACCTCTCCTAAAAGAGCAGGTATAGTTCTTATCTGTTCAATAGGAACTTCAATAATTGATGTTTGTGTTGTCTCAACAATATTTTTTTCTGCAGTCACTACAACTTCTTGAATATTAACTGAAGAAAGTTCAAATTCAACATCATGACTTATAGAGGACTTTAAATTAAAGTTTTTTACATTTTTTTGATAACCGATAAAGGTAAAGGACACATCATATATTCCTTCTGGAAGCGTTAAACTATAAAAGCCATAAGTATTTGATGTAACGCCAAGACTCAGGTCTGCACAATAAATATTTACACCTACTATGCTCTCTCCATTACTCTTATCTGTAATATATCCACTTATAGTGTGGGTTATTTGCGCATAGCTATTTGTTGCTAATAGTAAGATTAGTATAGTAACTATTTTTTTCATCTCGATAAAACTAAATACATATTAATTATTGTAGTTATTAAATTATTTTGTTTTATTATAATGCAATTATGCTACAAATATCTAAAATTTACCCCACCTAAGAGTATCTATTTTAATTATTGTATATTTCTAAAAAAAATTCGAACTAAGGACCCTATATAATACCACTTCAAAAAACCTCACTAATTATGAGTTTTTTTTATTTTTGCATTAATTAAATATTTTATGAAAGAAAGTAATGACAACCCACTAGGGCTAGAAAAAAAACTTTATACCATTGAAGAATTTGGTTCTACATTGAGAAATAAATTTGGAGCAGATAATTATATTAGTAATATTATGTTAGCAGAAATATTTCTTGCTAAATACCCTGTTTATTCTTGTAATATTAAAAAGCTAGAAAATCACGTCTCTCAAAAAAGTTGTGGTTGTTGTTAAAAAATGAGACTAGCAACTACATTTCTAATACTAACTTTTTTAATCATTGGATGTAAAAAAGACGAATCAAGTCCAACAGAAAATGGACCTACAATTAATATCATATCACCTACTTCTCAAGATATGCCTGCTACAGGTTCTATAGTTGAAATTAATGCGGATATCACAGATGATGATGAAGTTC
>Ga0315315_10004245_pt1 | contig 13216 bp, 2 predicted proteins | sample M140m3416metaG_FD_203699 | JGI IMG/M metagenome (GOLD analysis project Ga0315315, IMG submission 203699) | Ammonia-oxidizing marine archaeal communities from Monterey Bay, California, United States - M1 40m 3416 | ecosystem: Environmental > Aquatic > Marine > Intertidal zone | place: USA...
AAACAATCGACACTCATTTAACTGAAAAAGAAATCACCAAACGTATTGGTGGTAAAACTCTTATCAGAGGCCCAGAAGGAGAAACACTTATTTTTGGCGGTGACTTAGAAGGTAGGGCGGGCACTCTCACCGTTGGCGGTATGAACGCCAGAAAGATCAAGAAAACTAATCCAAAATACGCACCGCTACTCAATCAAGTACCACACTTGTTCGACGGTTTGTCTTATCAGATTATGGGCGCTGTAGGCGCTAAGTTCGATCCAGGAAGCACAAGTGGCGCTGTGGCTGGTGTTAAGTTCGAAGAAGACTTTGCTGAAAAGTATGGACTGCCAAAAGCTGGAGCCAAAAAGGGCAGTGACTTTGTTATTGCTGAAGAACTGGCGCGAGAGTTGGGTACTCAAAAACATTTACAGCTAAAACTTTCTGTGTTCGAGCGAAGCAAGCGCGATGTTAAAAAAGTTGTGGATGTTGCAAGTGCGTTCAGCACCCACTTGGTTCACATGCTCACCAATAACATCAAAACCCAAGGACTTTCAAAATTAGTTGGCCCAGAAAGATACAGGCAGGCTATGACTGTTTTGAACCAAAACCCCGCTACTAAATCTGACTGGACAAATTACTTTGGTCCAAAAGGAATAATGGCTGATGGGTTTGTTCCGAATCTCGCAATATATCAAACAGGGCAAAAACTCCCCAAGGGTCGTGGGGCAGGTGGAAGACATCTAGCGGTAAGAGATAACAATATGAACATTCATTGGGACCCAATGGCTATGTTCCATGCTGATTTAGTGGAAAGAAGTGGGCTGCAAGGTAAAACTATGGATGGCGGTTGGCTTTTTCCTAACGGACAATACGAAAAAATTAAGGGACACGATGGGTCTGGGCTGCAAGCTAGTGGTCTTGTTCCGAACTTTGCAGGGGACGCTCTGAAGGCCGCTATTGGGCGTGAAATGGGCGCTGGTTATTCCCGCAATCAAGTCAAAGTTGGTTTTGACTCTAGGCTAGATAGTGGTATTGGCGTTTATAACTCAACCGAAGGCTCGCTTGGTCGCGCAATCAACATGCACAGAGCTTCTGGCAAGAGTATGAAAGACTTGCAGACTCAAGGAGCAAGTCACGGGTACGTACCTAACTACGCAGCAGACGCTGGCGATTTTCTTGGCGGAGGAATGGGTTTAGCTTTAATCGCCCCTGCGATAATGAGCATGGTAGAAGCAGCCAAAGAGGTTTCTAAAGAAAGAGGAGAAGAAGCAAAGGCAATTGAAGAGCTTGGAGATAAAGCCAAAAAAGCAGGAGAATCTTTAGAGGCCCACAGGAGAAGGATTGAAACCTCAGAAACAAGACAAGCGCAAGTTGAAGACAGAATTGCTGCCAAGAGCAGGGAAGCAGGTCGGGTTAGAGGTGAGATGGCAACATCTATACGAGATACTTACAGGGGCGAAGGCGAGGAAACAATCGGTAAAGGAAGCGTTAGCGCGGTATTTGATATGTTAAGCGATGAAGAAAAAGCTAGTTTAGGCTTAGAAAACGCTACAGTAGGCGGGGATGAAACTAAAACGAGAGCAGACGGCTCTATCAAAAAAGTAACTAAAGAAGAATTTCTTAGCAGAGTTGAACTTCAAAACTCAGTAATTGACCACGAAAATAATCTAAGACAAGAACAAATAGCCGCTTTAGAAGAGTCTATAGAATACGAAAAGCAAAAAGCCAAAGAAATCAAAGAGGGAGTAGTGGCAGCAGGAGAAGAAACTAACGCTAAAATGATAGCCGCTCAAGAAGCGAAAAGAGCCGCCGAAGACGCTGAGAAAAACAGAAAAGGATTTATTAACAACGAAAACGTTACTAAGTTTGGAATGGGCTTGGGATTTGCAGCGCCAATGATAGCTGGTCAAATTTCTACTCTTGGGCAAAGTATGGGAATGGGCAACGTAGGCGCTGCTGGAATAAACGCTTTAGGGACAGGTCTTGGTACTGCTGGTATCTTGGGAACAGGAGCCGCTGAAGCAGGTACAGCTTTCCAAGAGTCTATGAAAGAAGGCGGTATGCTTGAGGGTTTCGGTAAAACAGGGGGTGGAAAAGCTCTTGGTAAATTAGCTGGTTTTGCTGGCCCTGCTGGAATGGCCTTGGGCATAGGTAAAGCCATAGACGACATGGGCAAAGCAATGGCCAAAGCCGAAATTCAAGGAAAAGCCGATAAAATTGGCAAAGAATTAGAAAATTTAGGAACACAATTTAACAGAGTTCAGCAAAGCGGGCAACAGTTCATGGAAAGCTTTGACAAGCTGAAGAACGCCCTTGATGATCCATTGAACGCTAATGCGGGAGACGTACAGAAAATTCAAAGCAACTTAACGAAAGCTTTGAGTGACGCACCTACTGAATTTAGAAACAAAATAAAAGCCGCCGCTGGTGACGCAGATAAAATAAGAGAAGTGTTTGGTGAGATAAGCATGGACCTACAAAGGCAGCAAGCAGCGCTTAAGGGGGCTCAAGACATTTTTAGTATGCAAGCTGATATGGCTGCTGGAGGAGGTTTCTTTTCTAAGCTGCTTGGGTTAGAAGATACTACAATTTTTGAAGATAACGCCGAAGGAGAAAAAGCTCTTTTAGGCGCAAGAGGTGTTGTTGGTTCAACTTTGGATCGAGGTGGTTTAGCTAAAGCTTTAGAGCAAGGAAGAAACATAGACTTGTCTGGTGCGGATTTAGCTGAGTTTTTTGGAGAAGACTTTGCTAAAGCACTTAGCCAGCAAAGCAGCGGTGATAGAAGTAAAATTACTGCAATTATAGACGAGCTATTTGAAAAAATAAAAGACAGCGCCGAAGATGCAGCAAAAATCGCCGCCGATCTAAAAGAAAGACAGGAAATTGAAAAAGCTTACCAAAAACAATTAAAAGCTCTTAATATAGAACTAGGCACTTTACAGGCAACCCTAAGCAAAGTAACAGAAAGAGTTTCTAGTAACATATCTTCTATTGTTAAGCTAAACGATAACATTAAAGACTTTCAGCTTGATTTTGCAAAAGCTGCTTTCGAAGGGGCTAGAACATTAAATCAGCCTTTCCTAAGTGATATGGAACAAGCCAGAAGCGATTCTACATCGAGGCAATTTGAGATCAGAGCTAATTCAATCAAAGAATTACGCAGGGCTGTTTCCGATGGAGCTAAGAATGCGTTAGATATAGCAAGCGGTCAGTTTCAAGAAGCCGCCAAAAAGATAGAAGAAGCTTCGACTAACTTAGCCCAAGGCCAAAGCAGGGAGTTATTGTCTCAGTTGCAAAGAGACCAAAGAGCTTTGGATGCCTTAGCCCCCATAATGGAAGACGCTTTTGCGACTTTCGCCCAAAACCCTAAAAAGCTTGACGCTTTAAACGGCATAAGCGCAAAGATAGAAAAAAGCTTAATAGCTAGTGGATACACTCAAGAAAGAGCCGCGAATTTAACTGCTATTTTAAATGAAAGTATTTTAGCAAACAAAGATGCTACAACAAATAAGCTAGCTGAAATAATTCAACAACAAAAATTCCAGCTAAGGCTCGAAGAAGAACAAGCTTATTGGGCTCAAGAAAACGCTCGATTGCAAAGTAGACTTGCTGTGGCTGGAGGGCCTAGTGATTTTTTACGTAGCTCTCAAGGTTCGGACTTATCGTCTAACGTTGACAAGCTGGGTGACACTTTAGAACTAGCGATTACATCTTCATTTTCAAAAGGCATAATAGATTTGGGAAGAGCAAACGCAAGCCTGCTAGACAACCTCATAAACAATTTAAACTTAGACTCAGTAAGGGCTTTGGGCGCTCAAGGTTTAGCACCTTTATTGGGTCCAGCTATTTCAGGTAGGTCTCAGGATTTATCAGGACAGATTGATCAGTCTGCAATACTAACAAATATTATGAGCGGAGGAAGGGTGCAAGTTGACCCAACCTCTTTTGACACAGACCAAATAGCAGTTGAACAAATCGCAAGTCAGCTAAAATTATCTGAGCTACCAGAGTCTGTAAATGCAATCAGAGAAAACAGCGCAATATTAAATACTTTGATACTAAATCAAGCTACCGATATTGCAAATAAAAACAGAGACGCATTTAGTGATGCGCTCAAAATGAATGGCCTTCACCACCTTGACGCTAACACTCAAAACATGGTGATAGCTGGTGAAAATACAGTTGCAGTCGGCCAATCAATTGGAAGAACAAATCTAGCAGGCTTTCAGTTAATGACTAACGCTTTAACGCTCAACTTGCCTAATACTTTAAATAAACAATTTGAAAAATTCTCTGATAATTTCGAAAAAATACAGAGCGCAGTCAATAAGATTAACGCAGTTCAAGCCGCTAAAAGTTTCCAAAAAGAAATCAAAGACGCTCAAATTAATGTAGCCACCCTTGAACAAGACGACAAGCTTCAAGAGCTCCAGAATCAACAAGCCTTGAAGGGTAGCAGTACAGCAACAGCGCTTTTCAAAGCTCAAGCGCAAGAAACCGAGCTAAACAGAACGATTCAAGGACTAAACGCCGCGCAAAACGCAGGAAGACAAAGGCAATTTGGAGCGGATCGACCTGTTGGTGGGGAAAGTATCCAAGTGCAGAGACAGAGAGCTAGGAGAATCGACGATCTCCAAAGACAATTGGACGCCCTAAACATAGACAAACTCAGAAAGAATTTAACAGAAGATGATAAGCAAGCTATAAAAGCTGCTGGTGGTGAAAGAGCCGCTCGCACACTATTTAATAAGACAGAAATAAGAGGCGTAAAAGAAGCCCAAGAAGTGCTCGCACAAGCTCAGATAGCATTAGCAGATGAGTTAGAAAAACAAAGAAAATTTCTTATAAGCCAAGGACTAGTTGCAGAGACAGGTCCGAGCGGTGAAACAACATTTAGACCTGGTAGAACTAATACTGAGTTAGCTACAGGACTATCGGAAGAAGCTCTTCAGCAGAGGGTAATGACCGATGGCAAACTAGACCCATCTAAATTTGGTAAAGCTTTGACGACAGAAGAGCTTCAAAGAAAAGGACGTATAGAAAAAGCTCAAGCAGCAGAAGCTCAAGTCAAGGTCGATAGAGAAAAACAACGCCAAGCAAACGACCAAGGCAAAACAACTCAAGTACAAAATGCATTTGACAGAGCAACAGCACTATTTGGCCCACAAGTACAACTAGGAGATACACAAAGCGGACAGACCAGAAGAGCTAATGTGGCCAATAAGCCAGACGCAGTAGCTGCACAGATATTTGATTTAAGAAACATAAATACAAAAGGGCTTATCGAAAAGAAAAAAGCTTTAGAATTAGAAAACTTAAGCCTTCAAAAAGAGCTAGATATTGTCGGAGAGTACGAAGCGTTAGGTGACGAAAAGTCATCCATAAGAGCGCAAGAAATAAGAGATCAATTAAAAGCCAACAACGCGATAAAGCAAGGCGCTATTCAGACAATTAAGTTCAGGCAATTCGAAGAAGACCGAACCAAGCTAATTGAACAATTAAGTCAAGAAACATTAAGCCAGATGGACGCTATGAGCGGTAGCATAGAGGCTGATGAAAGACTTACTCAATTAATTGAATTACGGAGAGCAAACGCACTGAAAGCAGCAGATAGAGCCGCGACTTTGGCTAGTAGAGATTTGGTTATAGGTGGAGCAACTACTTTTGGCGATCCAAGAGAAATTGGTAGGAATCAGGTTTCATCCTTCGGAACAGCTTTAACTGGCTTGATTGCGCCAACACAAGCAAACACTAGTAGAGGCGAGAGATTAGGAGCTAGAATACAAGACATTAGAGGAAAACAAAGAAGAGCGGCAAGCGGGGTTATGCTTGGCAATGAAGAGTTTGAAATGACGGCTGCTTTGAAGTTTAATAAGTCTTTAAAAGAAATGATAGACGAAGCGGGCGGAGACGCCATATTGGTAGCCCAAAGACTTAAAGCAGCTAACCCAGGTTTAAGCATCAAAGAAGTATTAGATGCTGCTACAAAAGTAAGCCCTAAATTAAAAAACGTTTTACAAGAAATTTCAAACGAAACAACAAGCTTTGTTTTAAAGAACGCTGATGGTCTTAGAACATTAAGCGATGTTACCTCAGAGTTAGATAAAAGAATAAAAGAAGCTAGAGAAGGCACTACGAGTTTAACCGCAGATACTTTTAAAGAATTAGAACTTGAAAAGAGAGCAGAAGAGGCGCAGCAATTCGCACGTACTTTGGAGATGGTAAAAAACGGTATGGTTAGCGCTACTATGGCAGTAGACGACAACAGAAGACGTGTTGATAATATAATACAAAGAGCCGCCCAAGGAGATGGTACGCTTGATTTAACTGGAGAAGATGAAACCATAGCCGCTGATGTAAATGACGCCAGAAACGCACTTATCAAAGAGCAAAAAAATAGAAGAGAAGCTCTTATCGAAGCTGAAGAAAAAGGCTTGATCACCACAGACCAACTCAGAGAAAAAATAAACCAACTCAATCAAGAAATGATTGAAACGGGCGCTTATGGTTTCACTAATTTCATGGATTCGATCCGTAACGAGTTTACTTATACTCAGCAAGACTTCGTAAAAGACATGGATCAAATGGGTCGTGAATTTGGCAGAGATTTCAAGAGTGGAACCGCAGATGCATTTGGTGAAGCTATTAAGGGAACTAAAACTCTGAAAGCGGCATTCAGCGATTTATTTGCAAACTTAGCCGACAAAATGCTTGATAGGTCTTTGGATATGGCCACCAACACGGCTTTTAGTTTCTTAGGACTCAAAGGATTCAACAAGGGCGGTCACGTTAAGGGTTACAACAGCGGCGGTATCGTAAAGGGCGGTTCTGGCATCAAAGACGACGTACCAGCTTACCTGAGTCGCGGTGAGTACGTAATCCGCAAGAACACCGTAAATCAGTACGGCAAAGACTTTTTCGACTCTCTGAACTCAGCCAAGGTTATAGCCGCTAATTCTGGTGGCATGATTGACAACACTAAGATAACCGCGCAAAGCGCAGACAGAATCTTTGGCGGTAGTGCCAGAAACATGGCCGCGATTCAAGCTGAAAGACAAAAGCGTCAGTCAGCACTACAAAGAGCGGGCATCGAAGCATTTGGCTACAAAGAATCTACTGGAGCAAATAAAAGAGATATTTTCGGCAGAGACACTGGGCAAAAAGTTTTAGCAAACAGGGTGGGGTTCAGGTTAGACTTTGGCAAGCCACTGAACGAAAGAAGAGTTCAGGATATTCAAAACGCTGTAAATGCTTACCCAGAGATTGGGCCTTTCATTGACCCAGATATCTTCAAGCGTTCGACGGTTGAGATTGGCGGCGGTGCAACAAAGCTGAAGCTCAAAAACAGCTTTATCTACAACGAAACCAAGCGACCCGATCAAGGCAGATTCGTCGCAGACCCAAGACTCAGCACTTTGGCTTTGAACGATGAGGACAACCCGCAAAACAAATACAAATTTGAAAAAGCTGACAATTTCTTCAACTACCAAAAAGACCGCTTAGATTACTACGCCGAAAAACAAAAAGAACTACAAGAATTCCAAGACCAAAAAGCTAACAAAAGAAGAAGCTTCTTGTTTGGCGCTGGAGCATTGTTGTTCTCTGGTGGCCTCAAAGGCTTTGCCAAGGGTGGTCAGAATCAAGAAGACGATATCCCAGCGTTGCTCACTGGTGGTGAGTACGTGGTAAGAAAGGGTATCGTAGATAAATACGGCCTCAACTTCTTCGAGAATCTCAACAGAGGTAAAATCTCAGCATTCAATAAGGGTGGGTATGTTGCGCCGATCACGGGAGCAAGAGCCACAACAGAACTGCAAGGAGGCAAATCTGATTCGGGCGACGTGCAAATGGGCAGCACCACAAACAACATTAGCATATCCGTTAATGTTGAAAACAATGGCGCTGTAACAACTGAAGCCAATCAGGACGGCGCAAGAAACACCAACGGTGCTTCGCAAGAGGAAACCAAAGAACTTGCAGAAAGAATTCGCGGTGCGGTTATTGGAGTCATCGCAGAGCAGAAGAGGCCAGGCGGAATGTTATACGGCACACAAGGAAGTGTTTAAGAGTAAATTGACTTGGTGTTTTCGTAGATATCTTTATCAGATAAAACCACGTTTTGAGGCCATGCGTTTGCGGCCATAGCTGGCTTTCCATCTTCAGGAGCTTCGATTGTAACAGTTGGAGCAAAGTCATACCCGCAACCATGATCGGTTACTTCTATCCTGACTACTTTTCCATCTTCGATAAACGCTACTGCTTTGGCTTGAAAGCCAAAATATGCGCCCTTGGGTTCGTCTATAGTAACCGCTGGAGGAGTAGTATATCCTTCGCCTTGATCTAAAAGACTAATACCAAAAATATTACCAAATGGATTATATAATAAAACATCTGAATCTTCTTCAATCCGATCAAACTGAAGATTTTTAGGTACATCACGCAAAAAGTTTTTAAGCTTTGTGATGTGTTTTTTTAGGTCGTCATCATCCTCTTCTAGAGCGCGAAAAAATGGTACGTCTAGGTTTGAGATGAAAAAGTCGCGTCGTTTTCTTATTTCAGTTTCAGCCTTTTCGACGAAAGCTCTACGCATGTTCATCGTAAGCTTGTTGTCTTTATCTAACGTATAATGATTTCTGTAAACCTCTGGAGAAACAGTGTCGTCTTCAACAAAGAAATACTTTTTAACATGCCCTTTAGCTTCGGGGCGCATCTTCTCAAAAGATTCGAGAGCTTGCTGCTCTGAGATGTTTAGCGGAAAGCTTAGAACTATCTTTTTTTCATCGTTGAGAAAAATGATGAGATTATTGTTAGTCATTTTAAGAAACTGGGCATTGTGGATCACCCACTGTTTTTTGTTGATTTGTTTGCTCGGTTGTAGACACAACCAAGAACATGGCTCTTGATAAATAGCTTTTGTCTGCTAAGTGGCCCATGTGGATGTCAAAATAAGCCTTCTTCTTCGGTAGCCCACCAAAGCCCTGCACAAAACCCGCTGGGTGGAAATTAAAGTATGCATCACTTGAGCCAATTTGTAACTGTTTGTTTTCAAAATCCCCACCCGCGTCAGTAGCTTTCTCTAGGGCTTTCTTTGCTCCTGCTTTGTATTCTTTGGCGTAGTTTGCATCTACTGTGGTTTCTGGACTGAAAAATGCATTGATACTTTCTAAGAAGCTATCGCTGTAATAGGGTTCATTGTTGACGTTATGCCCAATAACCCAATAAGGGTTAACTTTTTCCGTTTCAAAGTAAACCCTGTAACGTTTAAAGCTTTTAGTGGCCTTAATAGTGTCTCTGGGGGTTATAGAGTCTTGTTGGTTTGTAAGTGCGAGATCAGCAGTTTCTCCGCCAGCATCGTATCCGCCTATTGGTGAAATGTCTTGTGTTGACAAACTGTCAGGGTAGGAGAATAGCTGTGTGAACATGTTGTTTTCTTCTGGGGGCCAGTAATAACCACAGCTAGAAGAGAAAATTTGACCTCTTGAGGATGAAGTTACTGTGCCACCCAATTTGAAATTACCTACAGTTACTTTCCCTGGGCCTCCTGTCGTCTTATGAACACCTATTAATGGGGCCGTCCTAGAGCAATAATAAGGTATGTATCCAGCGTAGTTATTATACTCGTTTGTTACATCCTCTACGCATTGGATGCCTCTACCATACCACTTGCCGTCAACGTCAATTTGAATCCATGACTGAAAACCTTCGCCCATAAGTTCGATTGATTGACCAGTTGTTTTTTCTAGCTCTTTAGAATTAGAAACTCTTGAGGCGTTTAAATTTTTTGTAAGATCAAAAGTATCTGAATTAGAAGCAGCTAAAGCTTCTATATCTAAATCAAACTGGTCCACAAAAACAACCCTTACGTAAGCTCCTACGTCTTCCCCACCCTGTTTTTGAGCCAACCAGTTTGGTCTTATTTCAACCACATTAACGTCAGCAGCAATTCTTGTGGCTTCAACATCTGCCCTGCTGCCGCTTTTGTATTCGTCATAGGTAAAATCTGTGGGAGAGGAAAATACTATTACTTCTTTTACTTGGGTTGATCTGTTTAAACTAATAATCTTGATTGAATTGTTAAGGTCAATAAACCCATCAAATTCAGTTGGCTTTTCTGGCGCGGAGTTTTTAATTTTTAACTCATCATATCCAATAGAAGTTTCGCCTCCCGCTGTGGAAGCAAAAACCCTGAGAGATATGTCTCTAGAAATACCTGCGTAATCATTATTGTTATCAGCAAAATTATTAGCTAAAGTATAATCATAGGTTGTTCTAGCCGCCTGAGAGTTGTCTGGCTTGTAATTATTTTCTGTTCTTTTAGCCGTACCTAGTACGTGGTCGTGATAAACTTCTAATTTATATTGAAAGTCTAAAGCTATGTTGGCTCCCTGAAACTGCGGTAAAGAAGTTTGCCATTTAAACTGAGCAGTAGAGTCATCAAACTCATCTATCTCACCCCCTGTCGGATCACTTTCATTTGGATTGGCTCCACCCGTTGTATCGTCAAGTAGAGAAAGGTGGGTGATTTGTACATCTTTAATTGGGTTTATACCAAGAACTTCTTTGTTTGCTTGAGCGCTTCCGTGGGAACCATTTGATTCAGCAATTCCATTGTAAGCATAAGCTCTTACGTAGTAAACCCCATCTGACGCAGGAATAAATGTTGCTGTAGCGGTGGCAGCTTTGTTTATTCTAATGTTTGCGTCAGAGTCTGTTTCAGTTGGATAGCTTCCTTTTTTAATGTAAACTTGATAAAAAGCTACAGATGTATTGTGATCTAAACTATGCCCTACGGTGATATCTATTTTTTTAGTGTTGGGTGCGCCATCTAGCCTACCAACAGTTAATGCTAAAGAGGTGGGAGAGCTTGGTGTGTCAAAGGCTATGATGTTAGTGGGTTTAGATGTAGCATCAATGTCACTGTATTTTACACTGGCATATTCAGCGGCAGCAATTTCATACTTGCCTTTATCTCTTTCGCTAATATTAATTACTCTGTACTGCTGTTCTTGGGGTAATGATTCAAAAAAAGTATCGGCGTTACCAACTCCCGTCGTAGCTATACTCCAAAGAGCTTCACCACTAAAACCGCTTGTAGTATAGTCTGTTTGATCTAAATTTCCGCTGACTGTAATAACGCTTTGCCCGTTGCCATTGTCGTAGTTAATAGTGTTGGGGCTGATATCAAATGTTTGAATTTGCTTGTTTCTTATTACGTTGGTTTGATCTGAATCAGTTAAATTAACCTGAGACGTGTCATAATAATAAGAGGGTGTGGAGACTGTAAGCTGATACTCAATTTTTCCATCCAAAGTGCTATTTGATACAAAATTGTTACCATCCCAACGTTTTCCGCCTTTCAACTTAGAGTCGAGAGTGATTTTAAAACTAGAGTCGCTGGTACGCTCTAAAGCCTGTATTCTGCCTCCACGGCGAGTCATGCTCCTGTTAGAGTCGGAGACCTCAAAAACGTCTCCTGGGCGCAGTATGGCCCCTTCATGACCACATGTGAATGATACCGTTTCAGTCTCGTTGGACTCAGTAGCCAGAATCCACCGCCCAAGACGTTTGGCTTGAGATTTACTGGTGCAACCAAAAGCTGAGATTTCTTTTTCTTTGATGCCGTACTTCCTGATAGCATCTACATCTTCAACATATTCAACCGCTGGCTCAAACTTGTTATTTTTGTCATTGTATCTGATGATGGCTACTGTGTGACGAACTTTGGCGCTAGTGCTAGAATACTTAAATTCACCATTTTCAACACTTGTATTATTGAACTGAAATATGGGGTCTTTAAGAGAGTCTTGCACTGCAAACAGATTACCGCCATTGTAATAAACAATACCTCTAAAAATGCTCGCCATATCATTAAGAACTTGGTAAGCATCAGCGCGTGATTGTATAACAATATTACAGCTAAATCTTGGCTCTAGACCATTATCGTAATCTTCGACTAACTCATCACAATATCTTCCAATCTCGTACAAAGTCCATTTATCTAAAGTGCTAGTGTCTACGTACTTGCCAAGACCATATCTTTTATTTGTGATTAAATCATAAAAACACCAAGCTGGATTATCTGTCCAGTATCTACCTAACGGCCTGTCTGTTTGTGCAGAAGCTCCGTATGTGGCGCTTTTCTCTGTTGAAAAAGTTCCATCCCAATCTTGATAATAAGTCCTTGTGATTGGATCATAGTTGCTGGGGATTTTAACCTTTGTTAGACGCATGTCGTAAGCTCTCTCTGGAATTTGAGAGAAATTCTCTGCGTCAAAAGTATTTTTTACGACATAGCTTTTGGGGTAGATAAATTTGTCTTGAGTTTCTTCAACAATATTGTCTACAAAGACTTCGTTTCTTACGTCTGGCGTTGTTGGCTCTTCTGTTCTTTTGTGAATCCTGAGTTCCCAACCAATAAAGTCTCCTCTAGTATCTGACAGTTTTGCTTGATCTATAGGTAGTTCTATTTCTACGCTTTTTGCGTAAGGTGAAGACAAAGCTCCTTTTATCTCAATGCGGCTTTCGGGCGGGTTAGAATAAAAAAGTTCAGCACCTAATGCGTATTTAGCTCTATACTCGATAACTACATTGACCTCGGTGTCTAAAAGCTCTCCATACTTTTCGTTAGGCTGGCTACTTGTGCCTGGGTTTCTATCTATTTCTCCTAATGAATTTACTCTTAGATTAACTATCGCTTTGTTACAGTATTTATTTCTAATTGTATAGTAGCGATAGTATCTTGTAAACTCAATTGTCTCTCCAGTTTTTCTCTCTAAGCCTCTAAGCTTTTCGTTGATTTGGACTAGCCTTCTGGAGTTTAAACCGTCTTGAGAAACAGTTTGCTGATTAGTAACTAAGTCTACATTACTGTAGTTAAATTTGTTAGAGTCTTTATCGTAAACTGGGGTTTTGTTCCAATAGATAGAGCTTAACTGTCCTACGTCGGGGTCAGTGGCAAAGCTTTTAGTGGTTAAGCCAGCCGTATAACCTATTGTACCCGCTACGTTTGACCCGTTGTCTTTGTAGTCTTCGTAGACTAGGCCAGATATTTCACTTTCGCAAATTAAATCAACGACGTAACCCGTCGTAGTAGACATGTGTCTAACTTCGGTATCGTCAAAATAAACGCCTTGTACTTTATCTGAAGCCATTAGCTGTAATACTCTCCGTTCTCGTAAATTTTTCTATCTTTATGCTCATGCGAATACGCAATTGTTAAAGACCCAACCATAAT
>Ga0315315_10004251_pt1 | contig 13213 bp, 15 predicted proteins | sample M140m3416metaG_FD_203699 | JGI IMG/M metagenome (GOLD analysis project Ga0315315, IMG submission 203699) | Ammonia-oxidizing marine archaeal communities from Monterey Bay, California, United States - M1 40m 3416 | ecosystem: Environmental > Aquatic > Marine > Intertidal zone | place: USA...
ACTTTTTTTCTTTTTCGATAAAATTTATTCCAGTTGGCTTCAATTTTAACACCTTTATTTCCAATTTTTTTCCATTCGTGTAAAATATTTTTTGGAATTTCAAAAGGCTTATATTTCCAATCTAGTATTTTTCGAACAAGTCTTATTTCATCAATACCAAGAGGACTCCCATGTGCTGAAGCTTTTCCAGATTTATTTGGTGAACCATAACCAATTTTTGTTTTACAGGAAATAACAGTTGGTTTTTTTGCATTCTGAACTTTCTTTAATGTTTTGAAAATTTCTTTTTCATTATGTCCATTAATTAAAATATAATCCCAACCATAGCTTTCAAATCTTTTTTTATAATTATCTGATACTGCTAAACTAGTAGGTCCATCAATTGATATTGAATTATTATCAAAAAGCATTACTAAATTTTTAAGTTTTAAGTGACCTGCTAAACTCATAGCTTCATGACTTATTCCTTCCATTAAACATCCATCTCCAGCAAGAACATAAGTTTTGTGATTTATTATCTCTTTACCTAGTTTTCTTTTTAAAATTTCTTCAGAGATTGCAAATCCAACTGAGTTTGCAATTCCTTGTCCAAGTGGACCCGTTGTAGTTTCAATTCCTGTACCTGGGTGATATTCAGGATGCCCTGCACAAATTGAATTTAATTGTCTAAAATTTTTTATATTTTTTAAGGAAACACTTTTGTATCCAGTTAGATATAGCAATGAGTAAAGAAGCATAGAACCATGACCTGCTGATAAAACAAACCTATCTCGATTTAACCAATTAGGGTTTTTTGGATTAAACTTGAGAAAATTTTTAAATAGCACAGTAGCCACATCTGCCATACCCATAGGCATGCCTGGATGTCCAGAATTGGCCTTTTGAATAGCATCAATAGATAAAAACCTTATTGCATTAGATAAATCTTGATGTAATTTGCTCAAAAAATTTTCCTGTCTAGACTAAGAAGATTCTATTTAATAATATAATAATATATATATGAATTCTGTGATCGAAAAAGAAAAAAAATTAAATTTAGCCTTAACAAAATTAAAAAATTTAAGTCTTGAAAAACCAGATCTAAAAAAAAGTATTGAAGGATTAAACATACAGAAAAATCAATTAGAAATTGAAAAACAGGAATTAGAGGAAAAATACAAAAGTTTAATCGACGATTATAATAATTTAAGTAAAAAGTTAGATGAATTTCAAAATCAAGAAAAAATAGAAGAAAAAAAACAAATTGAATTTTCAGAAAAAATTGATGAATTAAATCAGGAAACAGATACTTTATTGAATGAAATAGATAAATGGCAAACGTAAGTATAAAATTTAATGGTAAAGAATTTTTGCTATCGTGTGACGATGGGCAAGAGGAGCATTTAGAGGAGTTATTGATTCAAATTAATCAAAAGTTTAATAATCTTAAAAATGACCTTGGAAATCTTGGGGAAAATAAACTTTTACTTATTACTGCTGTAAAAGTAATGGATGAATACTATGAAACTTATAAAAAAGTTGAGCAAAAAAAGAAAGAATTAAAAGAACTTTCCTCAAAATTTAAAGAATTAAAATCTTTAATTTATGATTACAGAGATAAAAAAGAAGATGAGATTATGAATTTAAAATCTGATCATGACAAACTTAAAAATGAGATAGAAATTAATCAAAAAAATTATGAAAAATTAATTGATGCTGCTGCTGATGAAATTTCGAGTTTTGTTGAAAAAGCAAATCACGAAAACCTATCTTAAGAAATTCTTGTGAATAAATCCAAAATCAGAAAAAAAATACTAGATGTAAGAAAAAAAAGTAAGAGTAAAAATTTAGAGATAAATTTCAAATATATATTAAAAATTTTAAATAAAGAAAAAATTTATGGGAAAATTATAGGTGGCTATTATCCATATAATTATGAGTTTGATGTAATGAATATTTTAGAAAAGTTCGAAAAATATAATTATTTAATTTCGCTACCTAGAATTAAAAAAAATTCACAAATGGAATTCTATCTTTGGTCAAAAAAAGAACCACTTGTGATTAATAAATATGGAATTCCAGAACCAACTTCTGAAAAAACTAAATATCCTGATATTTTATTAGTACCTTTTGTAGCTTATGATAAAAATTTAAATAGAATTGGATATGGAGGAGGATTCTACGATAGATATATTAAGAAAATTAAAAAGAAAAAAAATATTATAACAATTGGACTGGGATATTCATTTCAAAAAGTAAAAAAAATACCTCTCAATAAATATGATATGAAACTAGATTTTGTAATAACTGAGAAACATAATTAAATGAGAATATTATTTTTGGGTGATGTAGTAGGAATTTCTGGTTGTTCAAAAATAATGAGTAATCTTTTAGATCAAATTAAAATACATAAAATTGATTTTGTTGTTATTAATGGAGAAAATGCTGATGAGTCCGGAGTTGGCTTATCGAAAGAAATTTGTGAAGATCTATTTAATTGTGGAGTGAATGTTATTACAACTGGAAACCACGTTTGGGATCAAAAAGAAATTATGAATTATATCGATAAAGAAAAACGATTATTAAGACCAAAAAATTTATTTGAACCATCACCAGGAAAGGGTTTTGAAATTTATAATACAATAAATAATTTAAAAGTAGGAGTTCTCAACTTAATGGGTAATGTTTTTATGAAAAAATGTGATGATGTTTTTGAGATTTCAAAAAAATTTTTAGAAAAATATAAATTAAAAGAAGATTATGATTTTCTTATAGTTGATTTTCATGGAGAAATTACAAGTGAAAAAAATGCTATAGGTCATTATTTTGATGGCAAAGCTACTTTAGTAGTTGGAACACATACCCATATACCAACTAATGATGCCAGAATTCTTAAAAATGGTACAGCTTATCAAACAGATGCAGGCATGTGTGGTGACTATGATTCTGTAATTGGAATGGACAAAAGCAATTCAATAAATAGATTTATGAAAAAAGACTCAGTTAAACATTTTCCAGCAAAAGGTGATGCTTCTTTATGTGGAGTTATTGTTGATTGTAATATAGAAAATGGATTAGCTAATAAAATAGATAGTTTTATCTTCGGGGGTCAATTAACTAAAACATAATTAATTTATGGCAGGTCATTCTCATTGGGCAGGAATTAAACATAAAAAAGGCAAAGCTGATAAGCAGAGGTCAAAAATTTTTTCAAAATTATCTAAAGAAATTACTGTGGCAGCTAAACTTGGTGATAAAGATCCTGCAATGAACCCTAGATTAAGGTCAGCAGTTCAAGCTGCTAGGTCCGCAAATATGCCAAAAGACAATATTGAGAGAGCTATAGATAAATCATCAATTAATACTGAGTTGAATTTTGAAAACTTAAGGTATGAGGGTTTTGGGCCTCAGAAAGTAGCTATGATAGTTGAAACATTAACTGATAATAAAAATAGAACTGCTTCAAATATCAGAACTATATTTCAAAAAGCTGGGGGTAGTCTTGGAACCCAAGGCTCTGCTTCACATAACTTTAATCAATTAGGGATAATCAAAATAGATAAAAAAGAGGTTTCTGATGAACGTATTTTCGAGTTAGCTATCGAAGCTGGCGCAGATGAATGTAAAACAAATATTGATATTCATGAGATACAATGTCCTTTAAACGAAATTTATAATGTCAAAAAAGAGCTAGAAAGAGAAATCAATAATTTTATATCAACTGAGATTGAGTGGATACCACTTAATAGTGTAGAAATTTCTAAAGAAAAACAAGAGGATTTAATTAATTTTTTTGAAACTTTAGAAGAGGATGATGATGTACAAAATATTTATTCAAATGCAAAATTTCAGGGATAAATCATGTTAATTATTGGTATAGATCCAGGTATATCTGGATCAATTTGCTTTTTTGAGGAGGGGAAAATTCTTGACGTGGTTGAAATGCCAACAATGACAGAAGGAAAAAAAAATAAGAAACAAGTAAATGGTCCTCAAGTTTACAATGAAATTTTAAAAAGAATTAATAAAATAGAAAAGCAACATATTAGAGTAGTAATAGAACAAGTATCAGCAATGCCCGGACAAGGGGTTACTAGTATGTTTAATTTTGGACAGTCATTTGGAATTTTAAAAGGAATATGCTCTGCAATGCAACTATCTTTATATTTTGTTAGACCTGCAAAATGGAAAAAATATTTTGGTCTGATAAATTCAGAAAAAGATGCAAGTAGGACAAAAGCAATAGAAATATTCCCATATTTTTCATCCCAACTCTCAAAAAAAAAAGACGCTAACAAAGCTGACGCAATATTAATTGCTAGTTTTTATTATGAAACACATAAATTTGAGGAATAATCTACTAGTTTTAAGACAAAATCATGACACAATTAAGTGTGAGAAGACGATATGGAAGCAGATATATCATCTCAAGCAGTAGGACTTGCATCAAGCGCAGATTTTTCTCTGTTAAGCTTATTTATTCGAGCGGATATTATAGTTAAATCTGTAATAATTATGCTTATCGTCTGCTCAATTTACTCATGGGCTATAATTATTGAAAAAATAAGACTTTTCAAAAAAATAAATCAATCCACAGAGGAATTTGAATCAAAATTTTGGAATTCAAAATCTGCAGAAACATTTTACAATAATCTTCCTACAAATACTGAAGACCCAATGGCGTTAGTTTTTAAAGATGCAATGCAAAATTTATTAAAAAGAAAATCAAAAACTGACTTACATGACAGAATGACAACAATGTTAGAGACTGGAATTGAAAAGCAAATGTCTAAAATAAGTAAAGGTTATACTTTTTTAGCAACAGTAGGTTCAACAGCGCCTTTTATTGGTCTATTCGGAACAGTATGGGGAATTATGAATTCATTTCAATCGATTGCAATTTCAAGAAATACAAGTTTAGCAATTGTTGCACCAGGAATTGCAGAGGCATTATTTGCAACAGCATTGGGACTATTGGCTGCCATACCTGCAGTTGTAGCATATAATAAATTTAATAATGACTCTATTTTATACTCTAAAAAATTAGAAAATTTTTCAAAAAGATTTTTAACAATAATTTAAAATGGCTTTTAAAGTAAATCGCTCATCTAAAGAACCAATGAGTGAAATAAATGTAACTCCTTTTGTTGATGTAATGTTGGTGCTTCTAATTATATTCATGGTTACGGCGCCATTATTAACTGTTGGTGTACAAGTAGATTTACCAGAAAGTTCAGCAGACTCTTTACCAGAGGAAGCAGAACCACTTACTTTATCAATAAACTCTAAAGGAGAAATATTTATCCAAGAATCTAAAGTCGAATATGAAAAGATCATAGCCAAGGTCTTAGCTGTATCGAAAAATAGAACAGATACAAGAATTTATGTAAGAGGTGATAAAACAATCAATTATGGAAGAGTGTTAGAAATTATGGGATTATTGTCAGGATCTGGTTTTACAAAAGTAGCACTCATATCAGAACCATATAAAGAGAGGTAGCTTTAAGTGAATAGAAGTATACTTATCTCTTCTGCCTTACATTTTTTGTTAATTGTAATTACAGCAATGAGTTTGCCATTTTTGGCAAAAAAACCAATAGACTTACCACCAATAGTATCGGTAGAGCTAATTCAAATAACAGATAAAACAAATATACCTTTTGCACCAAAAGCAAAAAAAACAATTGAAAAAATTAAAGAAAAAGAAAAAAAATTAGTTTCAGAGCAAGCACCACCAAAAAAAGTTAAAAAGATTAAGCCAGATGCAGTACCAATGCCTGATGATAAAATTAAGAAAATTGAAAAAATTAAAGAAGATAAGCAAAACCCTGAAAAAATTGATAATGAGGTAAAACAAGTGTCTGAGTTTGAGAAAGATGAGCTATTTGATCCAAATAACATAGCTGCATTAATTGATAAATCAAAAGAAGAGAGCGCTGAGACAGTTAACAAGACTGATAAGGTTTCACAAGATCAGCAGAAAAATTTGGATATCTCTGGGTTATCATTAAGTGAAGAGGATGCACTAAAAGCACAAATATTTGGATGCTGGAGTATACCTTTAGGTCTTCCTTATAATGAAAATCTATTAGTTAGAATTAAACTTCAATTGAACCCAGATGGCTCAGTATCTCAATCAGAGATATTAGACCATGCGAGAATGAACAGACCTGGACAGGGATTTTATAAAGTTTTGGCTGAAAGTGCTTTAAGAGCGATCAAATTATGTCAACCACTAAGAGTACCCTCTACAGGTTATGAAAGATGGAAAGAATTACAATTAAATTTTGATGCAAGAGAGATGCTAGAAGGGTAGTATATTCAGATGATAAGAATTTTTTTTATAATTTTATTAATATTTTCTCCAATTAAAGCTTTGGCATTAATAGAAGTCGATATTACCAGAGGAAATTTAAATCCACTTCCATTAGCGGTATCACCCTTATCAATTGACGAAAACTCAAGAAGTAATTTTGAAAAAATTCTCAAAAAAAAAAATATTGGATCAGAAATTTCAATAATTGTAGAAAATAATTTAAGGACATCAGGTTTATTTAATCCTCTAGATAAAAATGCATTCCTTCAAGCTCCTGATATTGCAAATGTAAAACCTAGATTTGAGGATTGGAATTTAATTAAAGCCCAAGCATTAATAACTGGTAAGGTTACATTTGTTGAAGAAAAATTGAGAGTAGAGTTTAGATTATGGGATGTACTTGCTGGAAAAGAAATGATGGCTCTAGCATTTACTACAGTGCCTAATAATTGGAGACGAGTTGGACATATAATTACTGATAAAGTTTATGAACGCCTAACTGGAGAAAAAGGTTATTTTGATACTAGAATAATTTACGTTGCTGAGGAAGGGCCTAAAACAAAAAGAATTAAAAAATTAGCAATAATGGATCAAGATGGTGCAAATAATAAATTTTTAACTTTAGGAAATGAACTTGTTTTAACACCTAGATTTAATCCAACTAGTCAAATGGTAACTTACTTATCTTATTTTAGAAATTTACCTAGAGTTTACTTACTGGATATCGAAACAGGTATGCAGGAAGTTGTTGGGGATTTTCCAGGTATGACTTTTGCTCCAAGATTTTCTCCAGATGGAAAAAAAATTATAATGAGTTTTGCTAAAGATGGAAATTCAGATATCTACACAATGGATTTAGAAAATAGAATTGTTGAAAAAATTACTAATCATCCTTCTATTGATACTTCTCCCTCATATTCTCCAGACGGAAAATACATATGTTTTAATTCAGACAGAAGTGGATACCAGCAAATTTATATAATGAATAGTAATGGAAGTAATGTAAAAAGAATTTCTTTTGGTAAAGGATTATATGGAACTCCTGTTTGGTCACCAAGAGGTGACCTCATTGCATTTACTAAATTGCACAAGGGAAAATTTTATATTGGGGTAATGAGAACTGATGGAAGTGGTGAGAGATTATTAACAGAAAATTTTTATCAAGAAGCACCATCTTGGTCTCCAAATGGAAGAGTATTAATTTTTTATAGAGAAACTAAAACTAATGATAAAGGAGAAGGTTTTTCTGCAAAATTATGGTCCATTGACTTAACGGGCTACAATGAGAGAATGGTTGATACCCCAATAGATGCTTCAGACCCATCATGGTCATCTTTATTGAGTAATTAACACTATTGACTTGATTTTTTGACTTGAAACATCTAATTAGTTATGAAAAAGTTAAGAATAAGAAATATTGATCAAGGAGAAAAATGAAAATAAACAAAATTCTAAAAAATGCTTTTTTAATAACAATAGCATGCTTGATGTTATCTGCCTGTGCTACTTCTAAGAAAACAGGACAAATGCAAGGAGATGTTTATACTGGAACAGATACAGTCGAGTATTTAGCTTCAGGTGTTCCTGACAGAGTTTTCTTTGCAACTAATGAAACAGTCTTAACTACTGCTTCTAGAGAAACTTTGAGAAAACAAGCTGCATGGTTAAGAAAAAATTCTAAAATTACAATTGTTTTAGAAGGTCATGCTGATGAAAGAGGAACTAGAGAATATAACTTAGCGCTTGGTGAAAGAAGAGCTAACTCAGCAAAAGATTATTTAATGACTTATGGAATTTCTTCAGACAGAATTTCAGTTTTAAGTTATGGTAAAGAAAGACCTGTTGATTCTGGATCTAACCCTTTAGCTTGGTCAAAAAACAGAAGATCAGTTACAGTTAAAGCTAATTAATATTAAAATTTTAAAGACCCTTATCCATACCATGGATTAAGGGTCTTTTTTTTGCCATTATTTTAATCATAACCTAAGTGATGAAAATTCTATTAAAGTTTTTAATAATTAAATTTATTTTTTTAATTACTATTTTTCCTCATTCACTTGCTGATAATCATAATATTTATGAAACATTAGAAAAAATACAAAATGACATTAAGACATTAGAAAAAGCAGTTTATTCTGCAACAAACGACTCAGTTGATATTTTAAATAATACAAGTTCGAGTATGAATAATAATTCAGAAGATGTTCTTACTAGGCATTTATTGAAACTTTCAGAAATAGAAAACCAGTTTCAACAACTGACTAACAAATTTGAGGAGATAAATTTTAAGTTAGATAAATTATCTAGTAGAATGTCTAAAGTACAGGCAGATAATCAAGCTAGATTTCAAAATCTTGAAGTAGGAATATCTTCAGATAATGATAAGAAAAAAATAACAACTAACAATGAAAATGAATTGTTACCAGGTAGTTCTCAACCCCAAGATTTAGGTTCAGTGTCGTACAAAGATACCGCAACTACAGAAACATCTCAACAAACTGTGTCAGTTGATACTACGGCAACCATTGTGACAGAAACTTTTCAAACTGAGGAAAAAATTCTTCCAAAAGAGTCACCAGAAAAACAATATGAGTTTGCAACAAGTTTTTTAAAAGTAGGCGACTATCCGACTGCAGAGAGAGCTTTCAGAGAGTTTGTTTTAGATAATCCTGAGCATAATCTAGCTGGTAATGCTCAATATTGGTATGCAGAAACTTTTAGAATAAGACAATTATACACGGACGCAGCATCAGCATACTTGGAAGGTTATCAAAAATATCCGAAGGGAAAAAAGGCACCTATTAATTTATTAAAATTAGGAATCTCTATGGTACAAATTGGAGAAAAAGATCAAGGATGTAAAATGATAAATGGTGTAGAAAAACAATATCCTGAAGCTAATAAATCTGTTATTCAAAAAGCTAAATATGAGTCTCAAAAATTTGAGTGTAATAAAAAAAATTCCTAAGTTTTTAAGAGAAAAGTGTAAAGATAAAAGAATTATTCAAATTTACAAAAATTTCAAAAAAAGTCTTAATATTAAAGAAAACTATATAGTAGCAGTTTCTGGTGGACCAGATAGCCTAGCATTAGCATTTTTAGCAAAAATATACTCAATTGAAAACAAGTTAGTTTCAAAATATTTTATTATTGATCATAAGCTAAGATCTGAGTCAACTAAGGAAGCAAACTACGTAAAAAAAGTTTTAAAACAATACTCAATTAATGCTGAAATCTTAACTTGGAGAGGAAAAAAACCCTTAAAAAATATTCAATCATTAGCTAGAAAAAAAAGATATGAATTATTAATTGAAAAATGTGAAAAATTAAAGATTAATAATATTTTATTAGGACATCACCAAGATGATTTATTTGAAAATTTCTTTATAAGGCTATTGAGAGGTAGTGGTTTAAAAGGTCTAGTTTCGTTGGATAAAAAAAGTAAAATTGGGAATAAAAATTTAATTAGACCTTTAATTTATCAAAAAAAAAAAGACTTATTATTCACGTCAAAATATGTGTTTGATTTTTATGTAAAAGATCCAACAAATTTAGATGAAAAATTTCAAAGAATTAAAATAAGAAAACTAATTTAAGAATTACAAAAAAATGGACTAGATAAAAAAAAATTTATGAAAACTATTGAAAACTTAAAAAATTCTAGTTCAATTGTCGATTATTATACAATCAAAAATTTAAAAAAAAATACCTTTTTTTCTTTTAAAAAAAAACAATTAATAATCAACAATCTTTTTTTTCAACAACCACAAGAAATAATTTTTAGAGCCTTATCTGAGTCAATTATTTTAATTGGTAAAAAGCATTATCCTGTGAGAGGAAAAAAGTTGGAAAAACTGATAAAAAATCTCAGAGAAAATAGATTATCTAAAGCAACTTTAGGTGGTTGTGTAATTGAAAAAGTTGGTCAAACAGTAATTATCTCAAAAGAATAATAGATAATTGCGACATTATCCTAAATTGCCACTTGTTTAATTTGTAATAATTCTTATTTTATAGTTATGAATATGAAAAATATAGCAATGTGGGCAATAATAGTTTTTCTAACTATAGGTCTTTATAATATGTTCAAAAATCCTCAATCAAATATACGAGGAGGCAAACAAGTTATATTTTCAGAATTTTTGACGTCAGTTGATAATGGTGAGGTTTTAAAAGTTGAAATTCAAGGTAACAATATTAAAGGGGTCTACTCAGGTGGTGATAGTTTTACAACCTATTCACCTAATTACCCTAACTTAATTGAAAAACTTTCTGACAAAGGAGTAAGTATTTCAGCGGCACCACTTGATGAAAAAATGCCATCTTTGTTTGGAGTTTTGCTTTCATGGTTCCCAATGTTGCTACTGATTGCTGTCTGGATTTTTTTTATGAGACAAATGCAAGGTGGTAAAGGCGGCGCGATGGGATTTGGAAAGTCAAAAGCTAAAATGATGAATGAGCTTAAAGGTAAAGTTACTTTTAATGATGTTGCAGGTGTAGAAGAAGCCAAAGAAGAGGTAGAAGAAATTGTAGAGTTTTTAAAAGATCCAAAAAAATTTAGTAGATTGGGTGGAAAAATTCCAAGAGGAGCTTTACTAGTTGGACCTCCAGGAACAGGTAAAACTCTTTTGGCAAGAGCGATTGCGGGTGAAGCTGGTGTTCCTTTTTTTACAATATCTGGATCAGATTTTGTTGAAATGTTCGTCGGTGTAGGTGCTTCAAGAGTTAGAGACATGTTTGAGCAAGGTAAAAAAAATTCACCATGTATTATTTTTATAGATGAGATTGATGCTGTAGGAAGAAGCAGAGGTGCTGGATTAGGTGGGGGAAATGATGAAAGAGAACAAACCCTTAACCAGCTCTTAGTTGAAATGGATGGTTTTGATACTAATGAGGGAGTTATAATTATAGCAGCAACAAATAGACCAGACGTGCTGGATCCAGCACTATTAAGGCCAGGAAGGTTTGATAGACAAGTTGTAGTTTCAAATCCAGATATAATTGGTAGAGAAAAGATTTTAAAAGTTCACGTAAAAAAAATTAAGATGGCTCCAGATGTAAATTTGAGAACAGTTGCAAGAGGAACACCAGGGTTTTCAGGTGCAGATCTTGCCAACCTAGTTAACGAGGCTGCTTTACTTGCGGCTAGAAAAAATAAAAGAATTGTAACATTGGTTGAATTTGAGGATGCCAAAGACAAAGTAATGATGGGTTCTGAGAGAAGATCAATGGTAATGACTGAAGAAGAAAAAACACTAACCGCATATCATGAAGCAGGTCATGCAATAGTTACTATTAACGAAAGTGCAGCTTATCCAATTCATAAAGCTACAATTATACCAAGAGGTAGAGCTCTTGGAATGGTTATGCAGCTGCCGGAGAGAGATGAATTATCTCAAACTAGAGAACAGCTACATGCGCAACTAGCGATAGCAATGGGTGGCAGGGTTGCAGAAGAAATAATATTTGGTGAAGATAAAGTGACAACTGGTGCTTCTAGCGATATTGAACAAGCCACAAAACGTGCCAGAGCTATGGTCATGAGAGCTGGTTTGAGTAAAGAGCTTGGCCCCGTAGCATATGGTGAAAATGAAGAAGAGGTTTTTTTAGGAAGATCAGTTGCAAGACAACAAAATATGTCTGAAGAAACAGCGAGAAAAGTTGATACTGAAATAAGAAAAATTGTGGATAAAGGATATGAAAGAGCAAGAAAAGTTTTGACTGAAAAAATTGACGATTTGCACAAATTAGCAAAAGCTCTTTTAACATACGAAACTTTGTCTGGAGAAGAGATAGAGAATTTAATAAATAAAAATGTATATCCAACAGACAAACAAGATCTAAAAGCTGAAGATGACAAAGGCTCTGCTCTTAGTGCAATGGGCCTTAAACCAAAAATTGTTCATTAGATTTAATGTCTGAATATTACACAAGGGTGTGTAATTTTTATTATGGGAACAAATCAAAATTTTTTGTTAAAAAAAAACTATCTTTACCATTAAATGGCAATGATCAAATTTCTTTTGATCAAATAGAATTAATTTCAAGAAAATCAATAAGAAAAATTTCAGTTAAGAGATTAAATGATCTACCCAAATCATTAAAAAAAAAAATAATAAAAGACTTAAAGACTATTACTTCAAAAAAAAAAAATTTTTCAAATTTTAATTTTTTAAAATTACCTTGTATTATGGGTATATTAAATTTAACCCCAGATAGCTTTTCTGATGGAGGTAAATTTAATTCTAAAGACAAAGGAGCCAAACATGCAATTAAGATGTTTAAATCTGGAGCAGATATAATTGATATTGGTGGAGAATCAACTAAACCAGGCTCTAAAGGTGTAGATGCTAAGATAGAGTGGAGTAGAGTTAATAAAACATTAAAATCAATCTGTAAAAAAATTCCTATCTCACTAGACACTCGGAAATCGGAAATAATGGAAAAAGGCATAAAGTTAGGAATTAAAGTTGTAAATGACGTATCTGGTCTAAGTTTTGACACTAAAACTTTGGATGTTTTAAAAAAATACAAAATTCCTTTTATTCTTCAGCATTCAAAGGGTTTACCTGAAAATATGCAAAATAATCCAAATTATAAAAATGTATTATTAGATATTTATGATTTTTTTGAACAAAAAATTAATTTTTTAAGATCTGTAGGGATTAATCATAATAATATTATTATCGACCCAGGTATTGGTTTTGGAAAAAATTTGAAACATAATATGAATTTGATTAGCAATGTTTCTATTTTCCACACACTAGGTTTTCCTATACTTGTTGGAAATTCAAGAAAAAAATTTATAAAAGAATTGTCTGGAAAAAATGATACAAAAAATAGAACTGGTGGGACTGTTGCTTCATCTATTTTTTTAATGATGCAAGGAGTACAAATTTTAAGAATTCATGAAGTTGA
>Ga0315315_10004253_pt1 | contig 13212 bp, 9 predicted proteins | sample M140m3416metaG_FD_203699 | JGI IMG/M metagenome (GOLD analysis project Ga0315315, IMG submission 203699) | Ammonia-oxidizing marine archaeal communities from Monterey Bay, California, United States - M1 40m 3416 | ecosystem: Environmental > Aquatic > Marine > Intertidal zone | place: USA...
CCTCTTCCCAGTAACTAACGCCGAAGCAGCCTCCTCCAAAACTAGACAATGTGCAACTGAAACTGCCTCCACTGTCGGTCGTAATTGTATCTCCCGAGATCCAGGCCAAATATCGAACCTCTGTTTCAATAATCCGTTTTTGCACACCTGGCCGGGCAAACAGCTTTGCGAGATCTTTAGATGAAGTCGGTGCTGTTCTTGGCTCGAACCACGGATATAACTGATCTTTGAATTCTTTTTGCGTGACTAACCTGAGCGGGCGTTCGCCCTTGGCCAAAGCTGACGCAACGCAATCTGTAAAACTCGTTTCAGTTTCCCGATCACTGTAGCTGGCTCGGCCTAGCAGCACGATGGCTTCTTGGTCGCTCATCCCGGTAGAGGCTTCACGTCGCTCTTCGACCCGGGTAGACGCACACCCGGTTAGCACAAGACCTAATAATGCAACTGTGAAAAGTTTTATCATTCTTTGCTTACGTCCTCGAGCCAACTCTGGACCACAGGCTGCGACGTCATCTCAATTGCTATTCTCGCGCCACCGTCCCGAATTGCCAACACCGTTGCTTCACCCAAGGACTCAGTTGTCCCAAATAAAGTCCGTTCGCTCTTACCGTACCCGACGATGGTCCACTCGCCCAGTTTTTCGTTCTGATTGTTGTAAAGACTCATTCGATAGTGAATCGAAGCCGAATAAAACTTGAGACCAGATACATTAGGTGTCAAGAAACCATACTTTACAATTTCCGGCACTAGCACGCCGTCTAATCCCGCTAGATTCTCTCCTGCTAATGGCGGTTCATTGAGCTCCGTTACATCAACAAACACCGCGGTCATCAAATTTCGGAAAAAAAGTAGATTCTGGGCTCCCATATCTACTTTCCAATTGCCTTCCTGCCTTATGTTCTCTTCGTGCCGAAACTGCTTAAAGTCATCCGAGTAGTATATGCCAACATTCACCGGAATTTTTGCTACGAGGGGTGTTGGTATAGTCCCTTCGACAGTCACACTGGTAGTACAGCCACCCATAGCTAAGACGCATACAACTATCAAAATAAAGCTGCGATATCTGGTCAAATCCCTTTACCTCCGATAAACATTCGTTCTAGCCCGTTCGGTTTTGTTTTTTCATCCTCGAGCATTGATCCAATCCTACCCTAAAAAACACCGGAACGGCGACCAAGAACAATTTAACCACCCAAAATACACACGACTGATGATACTAACGATTGAACATTCAAACTCCCACCACAAAAGCAGACCGCAGAGATTAAAGAATTAAACTCTCTCAATGTGCGCTTTTGCAGTACAAATTTGCTGATCGATTGAACGATCCACGTTGAATTCAGGTCGTATATAGATACCATGCAGGTTGAGGTCATCATATTCAGTTACAATTCAGGCTTATAGGCGCACAGTATCCCTTACCTGGACGCTGTGAGATTTGCACCCACACACCCGGCTAGTACTCTACATAAGGGCAAACTGAGCTATGAAAAAACGACAGTTGATTTATCGAACGACACTGGCTGTTACCGTCGGTATCGTACTGGCTAGCTGCCGCGCTACCGTTCCCTACTTACCGCCCCCATCGGGGAGCTCTATTCCGGGATTACCAAGCGGAACACCCGGCGGATCTCAAGGCGGCTCTCCGAGCAGCAGTCCCAGTGGGTCACCCAGCAGTTCGCCAAGCGGAAATCCGGGCGGTAGCCCCAGTGGCGGAATGCCCGGAGGAGGCATGCCCAGCGGCGGTCAGAGTGGAAGCCAGAGTGGCGGTCAGAGTGGAAGCCAGAGTGGCGGTCAGAGTGGCGGTCAGGGCGGAGATAGCGGTAACCAAGGGGGAGACTCAAATTCAGACGGCATGCCTGATTTTCCAACTTTGCCGGATTTCGCCAAAAAAAGAGGTGACGGCGAAGGAGGAGACGGAGCGAGTGGCGAGAGTGGTGACGATGGCGGGGCCGCCGAAAGAGAGCAATCTGGCGGCGACCTGAAAGATGCCGGTGATTCAATTGCTAAAACAGGAGACATGCTGGGCGACGCAGCCAGCGGTGGTGTTAGCGGCGCTGCCGGTGCCGGGGGCTCGGAAATGGAGGGCGCTTCTGGGGAAGGATCCGGAGAGGGCGTTGATCTTCTAGGAGACGAGATTAGGGCAGCTCAAGACGCCCTTAAAGAGGCTGGCATAGCGCTTCAAGAAGCTGGGCAAGCAATACAAACCGCCACAACAGAGGAAGAGCTTGAACGCGCCGAAGACTTACTTTCAGACGCTCGCGTTGCAGTCATCATCGCAGAGGGTGATCTAATAGGCGCAAAAGAGGCAGTGCTAGAAAATGGCGGAGAAATGACACCGGAACTTGAAGCGGTGTTCGAAAGCGCAGAAAATTCGCTAGGTAAAGCAACCGGCGTGCTCGCGGAAGCATCGACAGTTGTCCTCACGACCAGGCAAGCTGGGTTGCCCGGGCTCGCTACTGACCAGGCATCGTCCGGACGCCTTGGCGATCTCGAAGATGATCTTGACGATTCACTTGGTGTATTTGACGGTAAAATCGGTGATGCCCGTAGCACGGTCTTAAACGGTGCACCCCCAACAACTTCTGGTCTGCCGGCCCAAAGCACCCGTCCTGGTGCATCAAATGGGCAGCAAGGCGGAGAAGGCGGTCGAAATCAAAGCGACGCACAAAGTGAAGGTCAACGCGGGTCAGCCAGTGCAGGCGCTCAGGTGGCCAGCGCCAAGAACGGCGGCGGCGGCAATGTGCCCGAAAATATCCCGGATGGACAAGACGACGACATTGTCGCGCAGCAACTCAGAGAGGCCGCGATGTCAGAATCCGACCCCGAACTGCAAGCGAAACTCTGGGAAGAGTACGCAAGGTACAAATCAGGAGGCTAAATGCCTGTTAAAGGCAGTGGCTGCTAAGTAATATTGACCCGTCACACCATCTGAAGCGCTGGTGGAAGAAGATCATCATTCAACAGGAGCATGTGATGAAGTATTTGGCAAAAACCTCTCATAACGTTGTGAAGCTGTGCTTCACTTCGTTGACTGTTTTGATGGCTGTCATTGCAATTCCTGCCTGCTCCTCTACGGAGATTGTTCGGGCGAATTCAACACCACCAATGATTGCCAAAACTCAGCCGCCGATCGATCTCTACATGGATATTGGCATTATGCCCCTCGAGCCCGGTATTCCCGAAGGTGAAGAAGCACTCGAGAATTCACTGATCATTCCTGATGTCCGCCGTGCGGAAGCTCGCTATATCGCCTATCAATTAAAAGATACACTGGAATTGACTGGCAACTGGGGAGCCGTCCGAGTCATACCTCAATTCACCGAGGCTGTGGACATTCTGATTACCGGAAAAATTCTAGATTCGAACGGCGAGGAATTGAAGCTTCAAGTAACCGTCGCAGACTCTACAGGTCAAGTCTGGCTTTCCAGAACATTTACCGACACCGCTAGTAAATATTCCTATGAAGCGCCCAAAGAAGACCCATTCCAAGACATATACAATGACGTGGCCAATGCCATATTAATATACCGACAGAAGCTGGACGAACCAGAGCTCGCGAAAATCAAGCAGGTTTCTAATCTTCGATACGCGATCAGGCTATCGCCAGAGGCCTTTGGCGGATACCTGACAGAATCCAAAGGTAGTGTACAAATAGAACAATTACCTGCGAGCAACGACCAGATGCTCGTTCGGGTAAACCGAATCAAGGAACGTGAATATCTGTTTGTAGACACGCTCGATGACTACTACGGAAATTTCTTTCGCGACATGAAAGCCTCTTACCATGAGTGGCGGTATGCAACTTACGATGAAGCGGTCGCTGCTAAGCGACTAAAAAAGGAATCAATGAAGCGTTTGATAGGTGGTGCAGCTGTGGTTGCTGCCGGCGTAGCAGCAAGCGCAAGCAAACAAAGTAACACCTACGCAAGCCAAGCCGCGGGTCTAGGGGTTGTCGGAGGTGGTATCGGACTCATAAAATCAGGTCTGAGTCGCCGGCAACGAGCTGAGGTTCACGAAAATGCGCTGAAAGAAATTAGTGAGTCGCTGGGTGCTGAAATAACACCCTATGTGCTCGACATTGAAGGCCGCACAATCGAGCTCACCGGCACGGCCGACGTCCAGTACGAGGAATGGCGCGAAATACTCAAACAAATTTATATTGAAGAAACCGGTCTTCCAGCCCGGAAAGACCGTTAATCCTGGCACATCTGATATCTATGACTCTGAAATTTAGCGAAGGTCAGGACTTCACCGACCACTACTCTCTTCTTCATAACATTGGCACAACCGCGCTTGATGGGTCAGCTGCAAGCGAACTCTGCGAAACTTGGCTCGCGGTCAACACCCTGTCAAACGAGCGCGTAGCAGTGAATATTTATGTGGCAGTTGATCAAGCTGCCGCTCTCGCAAGAAAGACCGAAGCCCTAACGAGCAGACTAAGCTTGATAAGAGGATTGATTCATCCAAACATCGTTAGAACCTTGGAGGTGGGCGAAGAAAAAGGACACCTTTTTGTTACCACACCATTCAACAAAGGGGCATCGCCAGTTGACGTTTCCCTTTCGCTTCCCGAACTGCAGCCTCAAATTGACCAGCTACTTGAGGCGCTTTCTTTTGTGCACGGGTTTGGTATTGCGCACGGAGAGTTAAATCCCGCGAGTATTCTTGTTAGCCCTGACAACCAAATCCTTATTACCAATTTTACGCGAGCCCCACATAACCATGACCTTAGCAACACGGTCTATCTCAGCCCACAACTCCGCGATGGACAAGCGGCAGATATCCCAGCTGACATCTACGCACTTGGTGCACTGCTTTATAAAATTATCGCCAATCAGGATTGGCGCGCTGACGGCACGTTTGCTGTCGATAAGCCGATAACAACAGACCTTAAACATTATCTTGAAGCAATGTTATCACCCGCCGCACAAGACCGCCCAACAGACCTTGCCACTCTGCGAAGGTTGATCAACGAAAATAATGGTCAAGGCACATCCGAAAGCCTCGAGAACATTACGCCCTCACTTTTCTCCAAGGCAACCAGCGACGACAGCTTCCAACAAAGTAGGCCTGACGCAATGACCGCAGATTCAGCGGAACAAGGCGGTGCGACAGGGACACAGTTTATCCCCGTCGCCGAGCACGCGACACCACGGGAACGCAGTGTCATGTCAGCGTCTTCGGCGTTCATGATATTCGCACTCATTGCCGTCCTCGGCGGGCTAGTGTTTTTTTATCTGCCAACTCTGGTGCCAACGCCGGCAACTGCAGACACACGCGCGCAAACCCTTCCGCCGACTGACGCTGTGACAACGGCAGCGCCAGAAAATTCTGTCGACGGAGGCGCGCTTGACGCTGAAACCTCTAACGACATTCCGCTGGCACCCATGGAAGCCGCGTTACTTGAGCGGCTAATTGTCGACGGAAAGGCAATTGCAACCGAACTTTTGCGCAAACAGCTTCAATTGGAAGACCTCGCTGTGGGTTCATGGGCAAGACAAGCGTATTCCGCCACTGTTGAACTGGGTCTAGCGGGGGATGAGTTTTACCGGCTTGAGAATTACCAAGCTGCGATGGACAACTACCAGCAAGCGATGAGGCAGCTCGACCAACTATTGGCTCAGGTAGACGAAATTCAAGCACTTAACCTCGAGAGAGGGGAAACGGCATTGCTCACTGGCGACGAAGCAGCAGCAAGGGAAGCGTACAAGATACTCAATGCCATTGATCCGGGCAATCCTGATGTTGAATTCGCGCTTATGCGCGCAGAGAATCTTGGCACAGTGCTGGTGATGATGAAAAGTGGTGAAGAATTCGAACAAAATCGGTCATTGGAAAAAGCATTAACAAAGTACCAAGCAGCCTTCGACCTTGACCCCGATTGGGCACCCGCTGCATCTGCCGTCGATAGAATAGAAGCCAGCATTGTTCAAAACCAGTTTAACGAGGCGATGTCCCGCGCCTTCACAGCACTAAGTGATGGTGACTATGAAGCCGCGCGAAAAGCCTTCGGTGAGGCAGGTGAAATTATTCCTGAGTCTTCAGAACCCGCCGATGGGCTACTGCAAATCGAAATTGCAAAAAAACAGACACAATTCGCCGAAATGAGACAAACGGCTGACGCTTTGGTCGCGCAGGAAAAATGGGGGCAGGCGTTACAATCCTATAAGGACGCCCTTGACCAAGACTCGACACTGGTGTTCGCCAAAAAGGGTTACCAGCTATCACTCAAACGGAACAATCTCGACCTTGCTCTAGAACGTTACATCAACTCTCCCGCGGTGATGGTGAAGGATTCCGAACTGACAAAAGCGAAAAAACTACTGGTACAGGCCGCACGCGAAAAAGACCGAGGTGCCAAGCTAAAACAACAAATCAAGGATTTGTCTCTCTACGTGTCGCTCGCAAGAATACCTGTCGAATTACAAATTCGCTCAGACAGCAAAACTGACATCACGGTATACCGAGTAGCAACCCTCGGTAAAATTTACCAAACGAGTATGGAACTTATTCCTGGCGCCTACACGATCGTCGGCACCAGAAAGGGGTATCGTGACGTTCATGAAAACCTTACGCTGCTTGGCGGTCGAGGAGCAGTGTCTGTTGATGTCAGCTGCACTGAAAAAATCTGATGGCAGACACTTCAGACAACAACACCGTTATTGAGGCAACGTCCTTTCAAAGAGCGGACGCTTCGACAAGCAAGCGTACTTTTGTACTCAGACCAATACCCATTCTGATCACATTGATATTCCTGACGCTGGGCTCTGCTGCTACGTTTCTTTTTAGCGCCAGAGCTGTCAGCTTTCAATTTATACCAGAGGCCAATAACTTCTCATTCACCAGCGGCCTATATTCCTACAAATTGGGAGAGCGATACCTAATGCTTTCCGGTGACTATACATTCCATGCAGAATCCTCCGGGTACCACGACCTTGATAAATCGTTTAGCGTCGATGATCGGGCAGACCAAGTGGTCAGTTTCGAATTCAGAAAGTTGCCAGGCATTTTGACGGTAAAAACGCTGAAAAACTCAAACTCCGAGCTGTTTGTTGACCAACAGTCAATGGGTTATCTGCCTCTCACCATAGAATCGATAGAACCGGGGGTACACGATATACACATCGAATCAGAGAGATTTCAACCCTTTGATACTGAAGTAATCATTGAAGGACGTAGAATCGAACAATCAGAGATCTTTGAATTGACTCCCGCATGGGCAAACGTTTCTTTTACAACGGAACCCGCCGGCGCTGCAATCATGGCTGACGGTATTGAACTTGGCAAAACGCCAAGTACCGTTGAGCTGCTGCAGGGGACACGTGAACTAATCCTAAAGAAAAAAGGTTACAAATCTTGGGAAACCATGCTCGAGATAGTCGCCAATAAACATCAGGAAATTCCAGTGAGAACGTTGATTCCGGCAGACGGGAAGATTTCTGTTACTTCGGAACCTCCTGGCGCAAACGTGACAATAGGAGGGAAATATTCCGGACAAACACCGCTTGATGTCACCTTACCCCCTGGTATTTCGTATCGTATTCTTCTTTCTCGAGCCGGTTTCGAGCAAACTTCACAAACTATCCTCGTCGAGCCTGATGAGGATATTTCGATCAATCGTCAACTGAAACCTATATTGGGCATTGTTTCAATCCAAGTTGAGCCAGAGGACGCAGAGCTGTTCATCAACGGAGAGTTACAGAGCAAAGCAACCCAAAGGCTGAGTCTGCCCGCTCGAACCCATCGCTTCGAGATTACCAAACCTGGCTACGCGACCCACACAGCCACCGTCACACCCAGACCGGGCTTCTCACAGCAACTGCTCATCAAGCTGCAAACCGACGACGAAGCGCAGATTGCAGCAATATCTCCTGAACTTACCAGTCCGGTCGGTCAAGCGTTGAAGCTGATCATACCCAGTAATTTGCTTATGGGCGCAAGTCGAAGAGAACCCGGACGGCGGTCGAATGAGATCGAAAAACAGGTCGAGTTAACAAAACCTTATTATATGAGCGTCAATGAAGTCACGAACAATCAATACCTACAATTCGATAGTCAACACGACTCAGGTGTACTCGGGCGTGCCTTACTGTCCCAAGATGACAGACCCGTTGTAAACCTGACTTGGGAGAAAGCGATAAGATTCTGCAATTGGATGAGCGAGCGACAGGGGTTACCGCCAGCCTATGAATATCGCGACGGCGCCTGGCGCGGCGTTGTGCCAATGACCACCGGTTATCGTTTGCCGACAGAAGCGGAATGGGTCTGGGCAGCGAGGTATGCCGCCGGCCCAAACCCTACCCGGTTCCCTTGGGGTGACAATATGCCGCCGGTAGAAGTTCACGCGAATTACGCCGACGAAGCAGCGGCAAATATGGTGCCGTACCATATCACTGGTTATAGTGACAATTTTCGAGGTCCCGCGCCTGTCGCTACTTACAAGGAAAACGAGCTGGGTATTTTTGATCTTGCAGGTAATGTTTCTGAGTGGATTCATGACTTCTACTCGCTCAGAAAACCAACCGAAACCCTCACTGATCCGCTCGGTCCAAATGAGGGTGACTATCATGTTATTCGTGGTTCAAATTACACCCATGGCCGTTTTAGCGAGTTGCGCTGGACTTTCCGTGACTACGGTGAAGAGGCCAGAACCGATGTTGGGTTTCGTATCGCGAGGTACGTCGAGTGAATTCATCAAGCAAAATTTCAGGCACACGACTGCTGGCTGGCCTGATCTGTTTCCTTTGGGTCGCAATCGCCAGCGCTAGCGAAGCCGAAGTGTCGGAGAACTCGACAACAACGTCGACAACGACAGGAACAGAGACAGAGACAGAGACAGAAACAGAAACAGCGACACAACAACCTGATTCTGTGACTGCACCAGCAGAACCTACAGAGGCGGAAGTCGTATCATCGAATCCAAAAATAGATTCCGCGCCCGAAGACGAGCGCCCGAGAACAAACACGACGGATGAGAAACCAACCTTAAGTGAACGAGTTCAGATTTTTATACCAAGCGAGGAAATCGACACTGAAAAAGCTGTCGCCTTCCCAACTAACATCTAGGAGAACCTGTGCGAAAACAACTTCCCGTTGAATTCATCTTCCAGCTTTTTTCGCTGATCATCGCTGTCATCATCGTTCATGCAGCCTACGTTTCCATTATCAGGCCTAATGCGACGGCGATCCTTGAACAGCAGGCGATAGAGCTTAACGCCAATCCTGATTTCGTACCTGAACGATCAACCTATGTGGTCATCAGAGATTTTGAGCAAGAAGCTTGCTTTATTCTGATGTTCTGGGCGATATCACTGATGGGATACAAAGCGGTGCTCACCAACAGAGAAAGGAACTTGCTACAGCTGGACCTGCTGCCGATCAATCTCGGAACGAGTATCCTACCGGAGGACGCCCGCGAGTATTCTCGTCCTATTCAGGCCCTACCTGAATCACAGCATGGTTACTTGCTACCCCGCGCACTTCTCACCGCACTGCATCGTTTCAGATCAACCCGAAACATTCAGGACGTATCGAGCACAATCAAGGGGATATGTGAATCAGAATCAGAGCGGCTCGACTCCGAGCTATCGATGATTCGCTATATTGCCTGGGCAATACCTTCTATCGGTTTCCTTGGTACCGTCAGAGGTATTGGTCAAGCGCTGGGGCAGGCACACAAAGCAGTTCAAGGCGATATTGCAGGTGTCACCCAGAGTTTGGGCATTGCGTTCAACTCAACATTCGTGGCCCTGTTGATCAGCATTCTTATCATGTTTCTCATGCACCAGTTGCAGCTTACTCAGGAAAGGCTGGTGTTGGACGCGGAAGACTACTGCGACAATCGACTGATCAGGAACCTTCAAAACCAGGTGCAATAAGCATCGCTTATCAAGCAGGGATTTTTCATTGGCCACATTGATTGAACTAAACGATTCGGGCATTCAAGTTTTCCAAGAGGAAAAGCTCGTGACCGTGAGCCCCGGTTATGCGGTACTCGACGGCAGCAATTTGCTCATCGGTAATAGCGGCGCAGAGAACGCACGACGACTACCGAGGTGGACAAACAACAAATACTGGAACCAGCTAGGCACAGACGCTATGGCGAACGGTACTGCTAATATTCGCCATCATGCAGATCTCGCTTTTGCACATCTAGAACACATCGCATCACAACTCGATCAGGATATTGGAGAACTGGTTTTCGCGGTACCAGGATATTATACAAAAAGCCAATTAGCACTATTGCTTGGCATGGCTAACGAATGCCAGTTGAGCGTGAAAAGCCTCGTCGATACAGGTCTGATCTCGGTTGCGATACCAAGTCCTCACTCACTTGTACTTCACCTCGACATACATCTTCACAGAATTGTTTTGTCTGTTTTTAGAAATGATGGATTACTAAGAAGAGCAGAAAGTTCTACCGTTACGGAATCTGGTCTATTTACACTCTGGGACCGCTGGGCAAATATCATCGCAGATCAATTCATCCAGTCTTCGCGGTTTGATCCGATGTACCAAGCCGAGAGTGAACAAGCGCTTTACGACCAACTACCAGACTGGATAAAAAATCTCGGCACCACGCACAAACTGTTCGAGCTCCGGCACAAAAATGTCAACTACTCAGTGAATGTGTCTCCGGATCAGCTACTCTCCGCCTGCACCAACGTATACCCCCAGATTATTCAGGCAATACGCAACCAGGCACCCACAAACGAACAGGCAAAACTTTACGTTTCACACAGATTCAAGGGCTTTCCCGGTTTCAGTGACTCCTTGGCGTTGCTCAACAATGTCGAGGTAGAGGAGCTTCGAAGTGACGCCGTTGCGCAGGGCACCGCGCTGCATCTAGATAAAATTATGCAGGACAACCAGGTTGCCCATATCACCAGCTTGCCTTTACCAAAGCCACGGAGTGAACCCGCAGAATCACCGGTCGCAACAAAGGCGCATTCTGAGGGCGTGTCAACCGATTCAGCTGAGCAAGTACCCACCCATTTGCTCTTAAACAACCATGCCAGTGCGATTGGCGAGAGATTGCCGATAAGCAACATTAGCGAAACCCAGATTGAGGTTAATGAAACAAACCCGATCTGCGTGTTATACCGCGACAACAATGCGCTAATCATCGAGATACCCGGAGATACTGATCTCGTTCTTTTGAATGACAAGTCGATAGAACACGGGACCAAGCTCTCAATCGGGAATAGACTGACGATAGGCGAAGCAACCATTACACTTATATCCGTTAAACCCTAAATTATGGCCCGAAAAAGAGAATTCAATGCCTTCAGCCTGTCGTTCCTCGACATAATGTCCTGTGGCTTTGGCGCGGTAATTCTTATCTATTTGATCATTAACCACGCAAGTGAAACGGTCGACAAGGAAGTGGATCTCCAACTGCTAGCACAGGTCACAAAGCTTGAGAAAGAGGTGCTTGAGGGTGAAAAAGATTTGGTCGAACTACGTATCACCGTAGATGAGACCGAAGACGACGTAACGGAAACACAGGGAACAACTCTTGAAATCCTCAAAGAGTTAGAGGAGTTAAGCGAAAGGATTGCTGAACTATCCGAATCAGGGACAAGTTCCGAGGATACAATCGAAAAACTTAAAACAGAATTAAAGTTGCTTGAAGAAGACAAAGCAATACTGGAAGGCAGTGTTGTCGGCGAAGACACTGCGGGCACGAGCCTTAGAGCATTCGTTGGTGAAGGAAACCGTCAATATCTAACAGGACTTAATGTCGGCGGTGAGCGCATTCTGATCATGTTGGACTCGTCTGCAAGCATGCTGCACGAAACAATCGTGAATGCGATCAGATTGAACAACATGCCCAAAGAGAACAAACAGGCAGCAGAAAAGTGGCAACGCGCGGTGCGCACAATCGACTGGGTTGTCGCAAACTTACCCAAGGAAGCTGAATTTCAAATTGTCACTTTCGATACCGAGGCAAAGCAGCTAGGTACGAATACCGGCTGGCAAAAAACCATCGATCGAGAAAACATGGACAATACACTTGCAGCGCTAGCAGAGACAGAACCCGGGGGGGGCACCTCTCTGCATGCGCCTTTCGCCTATGCACGGCAACTCAACCCTCGGCCTGATAACATATACCTCATCACGGACGGATTACCCACTCAGGGAGAAGCACCAGACGACGATCCTACCGTTAGCAGCCGACAACGTGCCCGGTATTTTTCCAGCGCACTAGACGAACTACCCAACGATATTCCTGTGAATATTATCTTGTTTCCCATGGAAGGTGACCCACTTGCATCGCCTAACTTCTGGATATTGGCGCAACTGACAGCCGGTGCCTTCCTTGCTCCGGCGAAGGACTGGCCATAATGAAAAACAAGCGAAGAGAAGTCGAAGGTATCAGCTTATCTTTCCTAGATGTTGTTAGCTGCGGCTTCGGTGCAATCATTCTATTACTCGTGCTCACCAAGGTATTTGACCCAATCGTTTTGGAAGAAACGATCGAAGATATCACCGCCTACCTTGAACAATTAGAGGCTCAATTATTCGATATCAGGGGGGAAACACGAGAACTCAACAGGGAAATGATAAGAAAAGAGGATGAAAAAATCGATGAGCTCGAACGACTCGCTCAACTCGAAGCTAAGCTCGAAGCACTGAAAGGACAATATGAAGCTACCGTCGACAAGTCAAAAATCGACAACACTATTCAGGGTCAACTCGCTGAAGCAAAGCAAAAGATGACACTAGAGTTACAAAAACTCCTTGTTGAGTATCAGAAACAACAGGAAGCAAACATGATCGGAGGCATTCCAGTCGATAGCGAATATGTCATTTTCCTTATCGACACCTCAGGCAGTATGCGCAGCGTCGCCTGGCCTCTTGTGATTAGAAAAGTCTCAGAGACCCTGGCTGTATATCCCCAACTTAAAGGGATTCAGGTCATGAATGACCAGGGGCACTATATGTTTCCGCGATTTGCGGGCGAATGGATCGTAGACACCCAACAAAGGCGCAGGGAAATCATAGAGCGCTTGAGTTTCTGGCAGGCTCAAAGCCGCTCAAACCCAACTAACGGTATTGCTGACGCGGTAGGAACTTTCTACCGACCGGGCAGAAAAATTAGCATCTATGTATTTGGCGATGACTTCAAAGGCCGATCATTTTCCGGTGTTATCGATCGCATAGACCAAATAAACACCGAAGACGAAAATGGTGAGCGACTGGTCA
>Ga0315315_10004255_pt1 | contig 13210 bp, 15 predicted proteins | sample M140m3416metaG_FD_203699 | JGI IMG/M metagenome (GOLD analysis project Ga0315315, IMG submission 203699) | Ammonia-oxidizing marine archaeal communities from Monterey Bay, California, United States - M1 40m 3416 | ecosystem: Environmental > Aquatic > Marine > Intertidal zone | place: USA...
GAATTTTTAGATCAAGAGGTCGATACCAGAAGAAATATTTTATTAACATTACTTCAACCGATTGTTATATTGACGATGGGTATCTTCGTAATGCTAATTGTTTTATCTATAATGTTGCCTTTATTGCAAATGAATAATTTAATATTCAATATATGAAAAAATTAATAAAAAAAGGTTTTACACTTCTTGAGCTCTTAATAGTAATTGTTATTTTAGGTCTCTTGGTTTCTTTAGTTTCAGTAAATTTTTTACCAACACTTAGTAATGCTTATACAGAAGTTGCAAGACAAGATATATCTAGACTGCAACAAGCATTGGTTATGTTTAAGATTAATGAAGGCAAATACCCTGATTCTGCACAAGGCCTAGAGAGCCTTAAAACCAACCCTGGTAACCTTAGAAACCCCTCTAAATACCCAGCAGGTGGCTATATTAATAAAATTCCTGTAGATCCTTGGGGCAATAATTATGTTTACAGCTTTCCCGGTCAGTATGGGGAATATGACATAGTTTCATTAGGTGCAGATGGACAACCTGGTGGTGAAGGTGAAAATGCAGACATTGGAAACTGGTCTCAATAAAGGTTTTACAATACTAGAAGTTTTAATCGTTTTAACGATCATAGCAATTTCTGGTACATCCTTTTATTTGATATTAAATCAACCTAAAAACATAAATTCATATGAACAAATTATTCATGAATATGAGGTTTTAAGCTTATATAGCGGCAATACCTATGGTTTCACTAAATTAAACATTAATGTATTAAATGGCGATATCTGGGAACCAATTAAAAATGAAAATTTTGAAGATATATATTCAGTAACAAGCAATACTAATCAAGAAATTATTATTGAGAAGGATGAAATATTTATAATTATTTCTCCAGGATATGAATCTTCTATTAAATCACTAACACTTAATAACGGAGAAGTTAGTGATATATAAGTTTAAAAAAGGTTTTAGCTTACTTGAAGTAGTTATATCTTTATTAATTATATCTATAACTTTTGTTGCCTATAGTCAGCTCATAGAACAGAACCTAAAATCTCAAGAATTAAAAAAATCATTCATTAAAGATTCCGATAATAGAATTAATATCCTTACTATCTATACCATAGACCCACAAATAGATGATTCTGAGATTTCAGAAGTATTTGATATTAGAGATGTTTCTGAAACAACTATTACCAAATATCAGAAATTCGATGAAATACGAATTGATTTTTCCTTGGATAATCAAACCACCTCCATAACTGTCCTTAAATGATATTTAGAGGATTTACACTTCTTGAAGTTCTTATTGCATTATTGGTAGCAGCTTTAATATCGATCATGTCATTTGATTTCTTATCAAATACTATATTCCTTAAAGAGAGAGTAGATACCACTATAGAGAAGGACTCACAACACTCAAAAGCAATTCATACATTAAGGCTAGATATGATCCAAGCTGTACCTTTTAAAATGAAGGATGAAAACTTTAATAACTTGAACGTTTCTTTAATTGGTTCTAATAATGAAAGGATACTTACATTTGTATCACTAAATACTAATGATTTATCTCCTACCAGATCAAACCTAAGAAGAGTTATATACCTTTATAAAGACAATCAATTAACGCGCAAAACTACTTTAGCCAATAATGAGAATGTTGTTCTATCGGAAAATGTTTTGTTAAAAGATATTTCTAATTTAAATATACTTTTTGGTGATGAGATAACAGATTTATTAAATTATTACCCAACATCTTCAACAGCAAACAACATTCATTTTCCAGATTATGTTTACCTAACTTACCAATTAGAAAACCAAGAATTTAAGCAAATACTGGGATTTTATAAATGAAGAGGGGTTTTGTTCTAATTTCTACACTAGCTTTGATAGTTATATTAAGTTTTTTAGTTTTAGTATTAAGCAGAACAATTTATGGCGATACACTAAAAACCACTATTTACGCTAATTCGGTAGAAAAACGTATAGAGATCATTAACTATGAATCATTTCTTGTTGATCTCTTAATAGATAACTCAGTATTAAACAGAAATTTAACTTTAGCTGAACAAGAAATAAATTTTTCAATTCAAAGAAAATTTCCAGAATTGACTATTTCTTTATCGGATTATTCAACTTGCTTTAATATCAATTCATTAGTTAAGCCATTTCAAAACATAAATGTAAAAAATGAAGTAAATGGTGAACTTTTTAGTAATTTACTAACATTATCTGATATTGACAGATCTATTCATAATGAATTAATTAATCGTATTTATGATGCTCTTGATAATGATTCTTTACCAGAGACTTATGGAGCTGAGGACCTTTTTTATATCTCTAATGATTCGTTATCTTTAAATCCTGACCAATTATTTGTCCATAAAAGCCAAATAAACAACATAGCCTTATTAAATAATGATAATTTAGCCAGAATTTACAGTGATATTTGTGCCGTTCCTTCAACAGATCTTAAATTCAACATAAATAGTTTAGATCTAATGAATGCAAAAGTTTTTTTATCATTATTTTCTGAATTAACTCTAAATGATATTGAAAGAATTATGCTCAATAAACCAATTAATGGGTACACAACATACAAAAACTTTGTAGATATCTCTGGCATAGATGAAAATAAGATTGATAAATCTCGTATAATTTTTAAACCAGATTTCATTATGATTACTTATTTATTAGCGATAGAAGGTCAATTTTTTAACTTTGTTAGTTTATTATCAATGCAGCGTGATAATTTCGTTGTATACAGGACTCTAGCAAAATGAATTTATTCATATTTAAAGATATTAATTTAACAGAAGGCATATTCTGCCAAGGGAATAAGGTATCAAATAAATTACTATCTGACTTACCAAATTCAACAGACACCCTTTTTGTTTTACCAAATGAGCTGTTACAACATGTATATTTTGAACACAATTTAAAAAATAGAGAAAATATTCATGCCAAAATTATTAATGACCTATCATCTCTTAAATTTAAATCATCTAACCTAGAGGTTTTGGATGCCAAGAATAATGGTTTTAATTATTTTGTAATAGAAGAGGGCACTAGAAAATTATTAAAAAATACTTTTTCTAAATTCAATCAGAAAATATGCATTACATCAGATCTGCTTTTTTTTAAAGAATCATTCGATAAAGATATTCAGTTTGAAAATTTTATCTACTTGAATAAAACTACAGAGCCAGTAAAGCTTTCATTAAAGTCTTTTGAATTACTTGATTCAACTACATTAAATATTAAGAATATTGTTAATCAAGATCTAAAAAAATTAAAGACAGATAATTTAAATTTTTATGAATTTAATGCCTTTAACATTAAATCTTTATTTGATTTTTCAAATATGAAAAATCCGCTGATAGTAGCCAGTGTTTTATTAATAACTATTTATGGTGCTGGCTTAGCTAATATTAATTCAAACTATGCACAGATTAATAAAATGAATGAAACGCTTGCTTCAATCTATGGCTCCATTTATCCAAATGAATCAATAACAAATATAACTACAGATATACAAAACAAATTATTAACATTAAATAATGCTGACAAAACTCAACTGACTAGAACTATTGAAATTATTTCAATGGTCTCTCAAACAACAAATATCATTGATGTCTATTACTCTAATGACCTGCTAACTATAAAATGTCTATTTAAGAATGATGCTGAAGAGAGCATATTTATCAATCAGCAAAATAGATTAAATTTTTCTGTTTCAATTAAGGATACAGAATCTAACCAACTTGGACGAATTACAACAATTGAATATGGTTTATAAACTTTCTAATAGAGAAAAGGTATTAATTAAATATGTAGGAATTTTACTAGTTCTTATTTCATTCATTACACTTACAAATTACTTAACAACAAATCTTAATAATTCAAAAAATGAGTTATTTATAAAACTAGAAAGTTTTAATCAAAGCAAACAACTATTGGCTCAGATAAAAGATTTGAAGTTTAATGCTGACATCGTTTTAACACGAGATGAATTCTTAAGTCTTATTACAGACCAAGGGATTAGTTATGAGGTTATTAATGACAATATTCAGATTCCAGGGTTGAATGAAACTGATGCGCTAAAACTGTTAGAAACGATTGAAGAAAATAATGTTCAACTAAATAGTTTTAATTTGACTGTTAAGAATGACAGTTTAATAACAATGTCCATTGATATAGATGAATAAAATCCTATTCTCAATTATTTTAATTTTAGGTTTAGTTATTTCATCTATATACCTAACTCCTATCAGCTTTATATCAAGTATTTTTTTAAAAAATAATAATGATTTAAAAATAGAATATTCATACTTAGACGGAAATATACTCTCGGGTTCTGTCTTAGATCTATATGTTAATAATCAAGCTTTGGGTGATTATTCATATGAAACTTCCATTAGTACATCAGATATAAAACTAAAATTTTTATCTATTGATAATCAAGATATCTCTGGAAATATTATTAAATCTTTTGACACATTAGATCCTTCTATTTTCACGATCAGTGATTTAAATGTTGAAGAAACGATATCTTTTGAATTGATTCAAAATGTAAATTTAAAATTTAATATCAAAGAATTAAAAGTTAATAATTTTCAATGCGAAACTATTAATGGCTCAATTTTCATAACTGCAAATTCTATTAGAGATGAATTGTATGGAGATCTATCCTGTAGGGAAGGAGATAAAATAATAACTAACTTAAAAAATAATAAAAATAAAAATTTAGGTTCTATTCAATATCACGATTCAAGCATAAAGGTCTCAATTTCTACAAAAGCATTACCTAATAGAAGATTGCAATTATTGTCAGATGAAGTGTCTTTTACAATTGACCTTTAACAATTTTTTTTACTAAGCCATCTGAAATACTCCAAAAGCTATTTTCTATTCTCTTAGATTGGAACTCTTTAATTATTAATTGATATAGATTTAAAGCTTCCGGTATTATGTCTACTCTATCCTTTGGAATCTTATATTCAGTAATAAGCTGTTCTTCTGAAACTTTTAAGTATTTTTGAACGTATGCTTCAAAATCCGATGATTCTATTACACTATTTAATCCATTTACTTGCATCAAAGCTCTTAAATTACCACCTAAGCCATATAGATGATCAATATTATTAAATTGCCTGAGCCATAGGCTTAATTCATTTAAAGCTATATTTTTTTGTTTGCCCCCCATATTTAATAATCTAACGGCACCTAATTGAAATGATTTAGCATAAATTTTATTTTTACTATTAACGCAAATTTCAACACTGCCACCTCCAATATCAATGACAGCTGAATTATTCTCATCCTTATTTAGTTGTGCCAGTAAAGAAGCTTCTGTATCACCTGATATGATCTGTACAAAAATATTCTTCGCTTTCAGAAGTGAGAGCAATTCTGCTGAATTACTAGAATCTCTTAATGCAGATGTTGCGATAAAATGATATTCGGTTATGCCTTTTTCATTAAATATATTTAGATAAGACTCTAATAATTTAATAACTTCCTCAATCGTATTTTGTTTTAAGAATCCTTGTGAAAAGACATCTCTTCCAAGCCTTAGAGGGTGTCTGTAGTATTCCAATAAATTAAAATCAGAATCAAAAATTTTATATTTAATAGCATTAGATCCAATATCTACGATGGCTGTATTCATTTTTAGTCAGAGAAGGGAGCAAGAATTTTGTATTGCTCATAAGTAAGGTTTTCAAAAAGTACGCCTTCTATATAACAAGTATAAGCGCCTAGATCTTCACCCCATTTAGGAGGTTCAAGAGTCTTTTTATTTTTATAGTCCAAAGTATTTAATATATATCTCAAAGCACTTAACCTAGCTATCATTTTATTATTAGCATTTATTAGCACCCAAGGGGAATTATTCCTTGCTGTTATATCAAACATTTGATTCTTATATAAAGTAAAAATATCCCATTTACTAACCATTAATTTGTCTGATGCTGATAGCTTCCAGTATTTCAATTTGCTGTTCTTTCTAGCTGAGAGACGTCTTTTTTGCTGATCTTTATCAATGGAGAAATAAAACTTCACCACCTCAAGACCATTATTAATTAACTTATCCTCCCATCTATTAACATTGGTCATGAATTCTTCATACTGTTTCTTAGAGCAATATCCTAATGTTGGTTCTGTTAAGGCTCTTGTGTACCAAGACCTATCAAAGAGGACTAACTTGCCTTCTTCTGGTAAATGATTTTCCCATCTTTTAAACCAATTATTTTTTTCTTCTGCTGAAGGAATCCCTAAATGGACATATCTAAAATTTGATGGACGTAAGTGTTCTGAGAAAAAATTTATAGTCGAAGATTTGCCAGCAGTATCTCGACCTTCAAAGCATAATGCAATTCTTCTTTTATTTTTAATTACGTCTTCTTGTAATTTTAAAAGCTCTACTTGAAGCTTATATTTTTCTTTCTTATAGATGATAGGCCCTAAGGACTTATACTGCTCAAATTTGTATTCTATAACGCTCATGTAAATTCTTGGAAAAGAGGGTATAGTATAAACAAAATATGATCCCCGTGTTATGACGTTAGTTGAATTAACCTTATTTGGAATCCCTTTAATACTTATCTCTTCAGCTATGCTCGGATTCTTCACGGCATATGGAGTTGGAGCCAACGATGTGGCTAATGCAATGGGCACCTCTGTAGGTAGTAAAGTTCTTACAGTAAAACAAGCAGTGCTAGTTGCAGCAGTATTTGAATTTTTAGGAGCTTTCCTTGCAGGAGGTGGTGTTACTCAGACTATTAGAAAAGGAGTAATTGATCCAGCTCTATTTGATGGCAACTTAGAAATCTTTATATATGGTATGATTTCGGCACTCTTTGCAGCAGGCACTTGGTTATTAGTATCTAGTTTAAGGGGATGGCCTGTATCTACAACACATACAATAGTAGGTGCTATTGTTGGTTTTGGTATCTATGCATTGGGGTTTAATTCAATAAATTGGTCTGTTGTTGGTAATATTGGATTATCCTGGATCACATCACCACTCTCATCGGCAATAGTCGCTGGTTTGTTCTATTACGTATGTAAAGAATTTATTATTGATAATCCTTCAAAATACAAAGGATTAATTATCCGTGTCTATATTTTTCTGGCTGGTTTTGCTATTGCACTTATTACTGTCACTAAGGGTTTAAAGAATATATTCAAACAACAAGATTTATTTATTTCTTTTCAAGATAGTATGATGATTTCTGCAATAGCTGCCTTATTGTTTACTTTCATTTTTTATTATTTTTCTAAAGCAAAACTTAAAAATGCAGTGAATTCTGAAGCGCAATTTGCGTATTTAATGATATTTACATCTTGTGCAGTTGCTTTTGCTCATGGCTCTAATGATGTTGCCAATGCTATAGGGCCGCTGGCTGCAATTAATCAAGCAACTAGCCAATTACTTAATCAACCATATACGTTGGAAACTCCCTTGTGGATCTTATTTTTAGGAGCGGCTGGTATAGTTATTGGTTTAGCAACTTTAGGCTATAGAGTCATGAAAACTATTGGTGAAAACATTGTAAAACTTACACCTAGTAAAGGGTTTTCTGCACAATTAGCTGCTGCTTTAACAGTCGTAATAGCAAGTCAGCTTGATATGCCAGTATCTACTACACATACTTTGGTTGGTGCTGTCATTGGTATAGGTCTTGTTGAAGGAGCTAGTTCTATAAATTTTAAATCTGTAAGAACAATCGTTCTTTCATGGGTCGTTACATTACCTGCTGGCGCCTTACTATCTATAACCTTCTTAGAAATATTTACAAATTTATTCACTTATTAAAATAATTTTTTAAATCGAAACAATCCTGTAACAGAACTGTCAAATTTCCGAACTAAATTTTCTTTATTGAGGCTTTATATGTTTAATAAAAATTATCTATTTTTGCTATATGTTTTAAGTTTTAGCTTTGTTGCACAGGAAGCAACAAATGAAAATGAGATAGAACAAATTGAAGAAGTTGTTTCTGTTGGTTCGAGAGCAAGTGTTAAATCAGGATTAGATAAGCAAAAAGAATCAAATCAACTTGTATCAATTGTTGATTCAGATGCTATTGGTGATTTTCCAGATGAAACAGCTGCGGAAGCAGTTAGAAGATTATCTGGTGTCTCTGTTGAGAATGACCAAGGCGAGGGCCGTTATGTAACCTTAAGAGGAATGGCAGGAGGTTTAAATGCTGTATCTATGAATGGGGCTTTAGTCCCGTCACCTGAAGGAGGACGTAAAGTGCTGCTGGATGGTTTGCCTACAGAACTCCTAGATTCTATTGAAGTTTATAAAACATTAACTCCAAATCAAGATTTAGAGGGTATAGGGGGAAGAATTGAGTTTAAAACTAAAAAAGCAACCGATTTAGAGGAAACTTTCCTAAAGTTTAGATATGACACTTCTTACAATGAGTTTTCTGATACTTCTGGTAACCCTAAATACTCCCTTACATACGGTGATAAATTAACAGAAGATTTTGGTGTAATTTTTGGTTATACCTATCAAAGCAAACATATTATTTCGAATAATAACGAAGTAGGTTATGAGCCCTGGGGTATTGCAGAAAATGGTAATAAATATTTAACAAGAGATTGGGAAATGCGTTTTTATGACCTCACACGAGAAAGAGAGGGTTTAACAATTGATATGGATTACGAATATTCACCCAATACTTCCTTTTTCTTTAACTATCTCTTTAATGAGTATACGGACGATGAAGTACGTCATAAAGATGAATACAGAGCTAGAGATGTGGTTGAATCATCTGTAACTAATACTTCAGCTGCTTATCAACGTATTACAGCTGACAAAGAATCAAAAAAGCGGATTGAAACTAGACAAATTGAGACACAAATTATCGGTGGAGAAACAAGCTTTGGTGACCTAAATTTTAGGTTTCAAGCAAGTAACTCATTTGCTGAAGAAGCGGATGATAACAATGTTGACGGCAAGTTTAGAAGCGAATGCAGAATAAGAGAAGGCGATGAAATATGTGGCACTTTCAATTGGTCTAATCCTAAATTTATTAACATTGCTTTAGCGCCAGCTGCTTCTGATTTGCTAGATCCTAGTACCTATGAATGGGATGAATTTGAGATTGATTATGGTCTTATTCAAGATGAAGAAAGAGCTGTTAAATTTGACTTTGAGAATGAGAATTTTGAAATATTCGAAATGCCAATGATTCTTGAATTTGGATATAAATTTAGTACTAGAAATAAATCTAACACTGAAGGAAACTTAGATGGCAGTGGATCAATGTCTCCATTTGGAATGATTTCGTACAGTCCATATACGCCTAATAACTGGTATTTTCCACAAGAACTTGGTTTTTTCGCTGATCCTGATTTTTTATTTGGAGCTCAATCTCAATTTAGACCTTTAGATATAGATCTGGCTGATTTCTGGGAAACAGAAGAAGAGATCAATGCATTTTACTTAATGTCTACTTTTGATTACGGAAATGCAGTTGTAGTAGCAGGTATTAGACATGAAGACACCTCGTTTAAAACTTATGGTTTTAATGATGGCAATATAAATGACAGGCTAGATTTTAGTAGAGATTATGCTTTTACTGCTCCTAGCATCAATATAAAGTATTTTTTAGATGATAATACCCAACTAAGAGGTTCATTTTATCGTTCATTGTCTAGACCTGGATTTGGAGAAACAGCTCCAATAGCAGACATAAGTGAAAATGAAGGAAGCTTAGAGTTTAGAGGTTCTATGGGTAACCCCGATTTAGAACCATATGAGGCAAATAACTTTGATGTATCTTATGAATATTATGAAGATAATTTAGTTTTAACAGCTGGTCTATTCTATAAAGATATTGCAAATACTATATATCCTCGTGTTGTTGCTAATCAAACTGTCGGAGGCATATTCTTTACAGAACTTGAAACATACGCAAATGCAGGCGCTTCTTCCATCTTAGGTATTGAATTAAATTTATTTGCGGAACTGGATGAATATTTACCTATAGAGGGTTTCTTTGTAGCCATGAATGCCACTCTAAGTGATGGTACAAGTGAGTTCGATACAGGTTTAAATACTTTTAAAATCCCATTTAGAAAGCTTTCAGAAGAGAATGCAAATATATCCTTGGGTTACGATAGAGGTAAAATTGATACTAGATTAGCAGTTAATTATAGATCCAGTTATTTAGACTATCTTGGTGATGAGGGTGAAGATTTACTTGATAGTGACTTTGGTTATGGCTTTATAAGGTTTACTGACGATTATCTTTCCTATGATTTAACAGCAAAGTATCAATATTCCGATAATCTTTCATTTAAATTTGAAGGTAAAAATTTAGGCAATAGACCTGAATATTTCTATTGGAATACTAGCGATAGGCTGTCACAATATGACGAGTATGGTTACACACTTTCATTTGGCGTCAGATATAGTTACTAAATCAATTAATTTGATTGCAAGAGCATGTTTTTTACTTGCTCTTTTTCTTTCTACCGAATATCTGACAGCATCAGACATAGATTATAAATATGAAACTGAATCCGTAACCTCTCTTGGAGATGCAGCTGATGATCCAGCAATATGGTTCAATAAATCAAATCCAACTCAATCACTTATTTTTGGTACAGACAAGAGGAAAGGCATCCATGTATACGACATTTATGGCAATGAATTAGCATTTAGTGGGCAAGGTGCAACAAATAACATTGATTTAAGAGTAATTAATGAGGATGTACATCTTGTTGTATCTAATAGAACATTAAGCACTCTAGATTATTGGGTTTTCCCAGAAGAGAATCTATTTGATCATTTTAAATCAAATACATCTGATCCTTTTTCGGAGGATGTAATTCACCATCATTTAAAAGCCAATATGAATGTATATGGTGTTTGCATGGGGATTATTGATGGTAAACCTTATGCTGCTTTAACAGAAGAAGAGGGACCCACCATACAATTATGGGACTTAACATCAAAACAAGTTATTAATAGCTTGGATATTACAGCCGATGAAACAAATGTACCAAAATCAGGCAACGAAGCAGAGGGCTGTGTATTTGATGATGAAAATAAACATTTATTAATTTCTCGTGAAGGCGCAAAAGGTTATTTAAAAGCATTCAAGTCAGATTCTTTGGACATGATCTCTGTTGTAGATTCTAGAGATGGCAATATTGTAGGTGATCCTGAAGGAGTAGCTATTTACAAAACCTCAGAAAACGGTGGATATATAATTCTTTCATCTCAAGGTGGCAATGAATTTAATCTATATGATCGTCAGAATCTACAATTTATTGATAAATTTAAGATTAATGGAGTTGAGGATACTGATGGTTTGGATGTTACCAATCAAACAATTGAAGGAATTTTTCCTAATGGTTTCTTAGTGGTTCAAGATGGTAGAAATCTACCTAGCAACCAGAACTTTAAGATTATCAGCATGGAAGAAGTACTCAAAAAAAAACTGAGTCATCCTGGCTCAATACATTAAAAGAATTTAGTCTAAATAACGCTCTTTTAGCACCATTTATAATAATGGTCTTAGGGTTTCTAGAATCTTTTGTAATTACAGGTTTCTTTTTTCCAAGTTTATTGCTTTATCTAATGGCGGTTTTTCTTTATTTAGAGAATATATCTGGAATCTTTTTTATTACTCTATGCGGATATATTGGTGCTTTTCTTGGGGACCAATCTAGCTATATGATGGGAAGGATATATGGCACCAAAGCACTAAATTGGTCATTTATTAAAAAAAGGCAAACACAAGTTGATAAAGTTAAACAGACTTTCGACAAATATGAGTTTACAGCCATTCTGATAGGCAGAATGACCCCAAGTTTAAGACCTTTTTCTCCATTTTTTGTTGGTGTATTTAGATTAAATTATCAAAGATTTTTACTCTTTGACTTAATCGCTTGTAGTGTCTGGGCTTCTGGTTTGGTTCTTTTGGTTGTTTTGTGGGATTATATAGCTAATTTATTTTAAAAAATGATAGGTTTATTAAGTTTAGTTTTATTAGTAATTCTTGTATTACTTTTATTGCACTATTTTTTCACTCAAAAAACCTCTGGACTAATTAAAAATTTCTTAATTAAATTCGCTGCCATTGTATTAACTATTATTTGTGTCTATTTATTTATTCGATTATTTAGATTTATTATTTGATAATGTCTGATTCAATTTTTACAAAAATTAAAAACAAAGAAATCCCTGGTAATATCGTTCATGAAGATGACATCTGTTTTGCTATTGAAGATATCAATCCGCAAGCACCAGTACACGTATTAATTATTCCTCATAAAGAAATAGATAAAGTTTCTAATGCCTCACACGAAGATATCAGCATATTAGGGCATTTATTGTTAGTTTCTAAAAAAATTGCTGCTAAATATGATCTGAATGATAACTATCGATTAACTATAAATAATGGTGCTGAGGCAGGTCAGAGTGTTTTTCATATACATGTGCATTTATTGGGTGGTAGAAGCCTTAGCTGGCCTCCCGGTTAAACAAACGATGCGCCTATTAACAAAATAGCGACAATGACACCTATTAAGATAAAAAATATTATTATATTTTTCATTACTGTTTTATCATCTTCCATACTTAAATTTTATAAACATTCTTATGATTCGTATAGAGCCGTACACAGATAAAGAGGTTAAATCTGTCTTAAAGAACCTGCTTGAAGATAAAGCTTTTGTAAAGTTCATAAAAACTAATCTAAATAGTTCAACTTCTAAATTTTTATCAATTCCAGGATCTTCATTTTTAGTGATGCAGCTATTCAAATCAAAAATAAAAAGAATTAACTCAATAGATGAATTTCAAGATCAAGTAAAAATTGTCTTAAAAAATATTGTTAAACAAACAATTGATAATTTTGAAACGTCAGGTTTAGAGTCACTAGATCACAAAAAACCATACCTTTTTATAGGGAATCATAGAGACATCACACTAGATTCAGCCTTATGTAACTTCTCGCTTGACTCTGTAGGGCTCGAGACAACATATAACGCTATAGGAGACAATCTTGTGAGTGTTGGGTGGATGGGTGATCTATTAAGACTCAATAAAAGTTTTGTTATTTCTAGATCTGGAAATACAAAAAAGGAAATATATACCAATTTATTGAAAGCTTCTGAATTTATTAAAAATACTTTAGATTCTGGCAATCATGTATGGATTGCACAGAAACAGGGAAGATCTAAA
>Ga0315315_10004256_pt1 | contig 13207 bp, 7 predicted proteins | sample M140m3416metaG_FD_203699 | JGI IMG/M metagenome (GOLD analysis project Ga0315315, IMG submission 203699) | Ammonia-oxidizing marine archaeal communities from Monterey Bay, California, United States - M1 40m 3416 | ecosystem: Environmental > Aquatic > Marine > Intertidal zone | place: USA...
TCAAGTAGAAATTCGGTAGCAAAGAAAGCTAGATCCTCGTAATTAACAGCAGTATCTCTGATAGCTCCAGTGGTCGCTAAGCGAAAGCTACTCTGAGGATTTTCAATTTTTGGCCATAATATTCCCGGCGTGTCTAGCAGCATGATGCCGTTTCGAAGATTGATCTTTTGCTGACCTTTGGTGATAGCCGGTTCATCTCCAGTTTTTGTAATGTGCTTGCCAGCAAGACAATTAATTAAGCTAGACTTTCCAACATTTGGGATGCCAGTCACCATAACTAAAGTACTTCGGCCCTCTTTTTGCGGGCTGATTTTATTAATTAGGTCAATAATTTGGTTGCTAGGATCATGATTTTTTAGATCTAAAGCCAAGGTTTTTGTATTAGCTTTTTGCTCAAAATATTTCTGCCATAATTTAGTGATCTTAGAATCGCCTAAATCAGTTTTATTGAGCACCTTAATCTGAGGCTTTTCAGCACCAATACTCTGAATAAATGGATTAGAACTGCTAAAAGGAATTCTTGCATCAAGTACCTCAATAATGACGTTGACCAGAGGTAGCACCTCTATCATTTCATTGCTAGCTTTATGCATATGACCAGGAAACCACTGTATAGACATTTTATTCTCGATCAATAGTTACTAAAAAGGCCTAACCATGACTAACAGTCTAACAAAGTAATATTTGGAAACATACGTTAATACCGATACTATGTTCGTGACGTATCTTTAATTAGTTAGTTCTTTTGTAATAAAAACTATCCTCACATTTAATAGTCAACCGATAGACAAATTTTTCGTTTATGAATAATTAAATAGTGCGGAAAAAGAAGGTTAAAAATTTCGATGACTCGAAACTGCAATTCTCATACGTTATCAAGGCGAGACTTTCTAAAAAGAACTTCATCGGTCGCTGTTGCATCTTCTTTAGCTGCTAACTCTTTGGGTGTGATGGGACTATTGAATGCGAGCGAAGCACTTGGCAATTCTAATGACTATAAAGCATTAGTATTTATATTTTTAAATGGAGGAAATGATTCCTTCAATATGGTGGTTCCTATGGGAGCGGGACCTCTTAGAAGCAACTATGAATTAAATCGCGGAGTTGTGTCGCTCACCGAAAATAGCCTTCATCAATTGGACTTAGGATCTTCGGCAAAAATTTATGGGGATATAGGTTCTAGTGATTTTGGTCTGCATAATCAATGTATTGACATGGCAGAGATGTTCAATAACCAAGAGATGGCTATATTGTGTAACATTGGTAATCTCACGGCTCCAATTACACGAGATCAATATCTGGGTAACACTGGCGAATCTATTGAACTTCCCCCGCGGCTATTTTCTCATTCTGATCAACAAAGGCAATTTCAAAGTGAGCCAACAGGTTCGTTTAGTTACGGCTGGGGAGGGCGTCTTGCAGAGTTGCTTCAATCCTATAATAACAATCCATTGGTGTCCCCGTTAATATCTCTGGCAGGACTAAATCCCTTTCAGGTGACACTGCAGGGTGAAATAAATCCATATGCGCTTGGGAACAATGGAATTGTTCCACTGAATAGATTTAGTGGTGCTCGGAGTACTATGGTCACTAATTATATGACATCAATAGATACTTCCTCTCACCTCATGGCTCAAAAATATTCTGATATCTTTGGTTCCGCAACAGTTGCTCAAGATATTATTGAGTCTGCGTTCAGCACAGCCGAGTCCTCTGGTGTTGATTTTGATGGCATATTTTCGGCTGCCGGTGTGGCGGACGACAGCACCGTCGGTAAACGTTTAAAAACAGTGGCAAAAATGATTAAAGGGCGCTCAGGTGAGGCAAATAAGCGACCTATTTATTTCGTTGAGATGAATGGTTTTGATACTCACGCTAACATGTTGCCTAACCATAGCAGTCAAATGACAGAGTTAAACGCAGCGATTAAAGCATTTAGAGATACTCTCTATGAGCAGGGAGACTACGACAACGTGCTAAGTTATGTCGGATCTGAGTTTGCTCGAACTTTAACGCCTAATGGGAATGATGCGAATGCCAGTGGCACTGACCATGGCTGGAGTGGTAATGCTTTAGCCTTTGGCGGAATGGTTGATGGAGGAAAGTTCTTTGGCACATATCCTGACCTTTTGATTAATCAGGGGCTGGATGTTGGTGGACGGGGTAGATTTATTCCTACCCATTCATCCTCTCAATGCTCGGCCGTTATAGCAAATTGGATGGGTGTAAGTCAGTCTAACATTAGTCAGATTTTCCCTTCGCTGAACAACTTCCCCAGTCCTTTTGATGAATCAGTTAATATTAATTTTATAAAATCGAGTTAGGGCTAACATGCGAGCATATTTGGGAAATATTTCTATTCTAATTTTCCTGGGATTCATTTCCTCATGCGGAGGTGGAGGTGGAGGAGGGTCATCTGTGGATATTCCTCCGACTCCACCTGAACCTGCTCCAATAATCAGCATATCTGTGACGCAGAGTCAGGCCTATGAGAAAACACAGGAAGTTGCTGAATTAAGGATTGAGAGATCGGGTACGGCTAAAACTTTAAGTATCTCATATTCAGTGGAGGGAAGTGGTGACGACAGTTTTGGGTCAGCATCCATATCTGACTATGAGCTTATTTATGAAGATGGATCGTTAGTGGAAGATTCGATAAATTTATCTGAAAATCAAGACTCAATAATAATCCATGTTCGGCCTAAAAATGATGCACAAAGAGAGATCCCTGAGACGCTGACGCTGACGTTAAATGATGGTTCAAGTTATGACTTGGGTGATGACATTGTTGCCAGTATTACTATAAATGAAGCGACGAATGAAATATCCAATAATCAGTTATTCCTTGGTACCTTTAAGGCGCAGGATAGTGTGCCAACAAATGCCTCTGGTCTACTTAGCTTTGTTCTTCAGGGCGATAATTCTAAGGGCACGCTTACCTATACTTACGCAAATTTAGGAACGCAACGAACAGACCAGCATATTCATCTCTGGCCTTCAGGCACTATTATCCATGACATTAAAGATGAGGACCTACAAAGTAGCGGTAACGTAAGTGATTACGAATGGAATATCGAACCAGGGGGTATTTTCACTAATAAGCAGCAAATGCTAGATGCACTTTTCAATGGTGAGTTTTATATCAATATCCATTCAGCGGCTTTCCCGGGAGGAGAGATACTCGCGCATTTAGTATTTGATGCCTCAGCAGAACCACCAGAGCAATTACCTCTAACTGAGCAAGACGTTGATATAGATATTATTCGTTTCCTCACTCAGGCTACCTTTGGAGCAACACCAGACAGCTACTCCGAGTTACGCTCGTTGATAGATGTTGAAGGTAGTAATCGTGAACAAGTGTATGAGTTATGGATAGATCAGCAATTCGATATTCCAGAGACCAGCATGTTGGCGCTAGATAACCATACCTATGACCAATTTCCAAGTTACAACCACGCGGCTTTGAAAACTGAGAGTTTCTGGCCTATTGCAGTTTATGCGAATGACCAACTTCGTCAAAGGGTCACCTTTGCATTGAGTGAAATTTTGGTTATAAGTCGTGCAGATGGGCAGGTCAAGAATAAACCCCGAGGTATTGGATCTTACTGGGATACGTTGTCGAGTAATGCCTTTGGTTCCTATAGACAATTAATTGAAGATGTCACCATGCATCCAATGATGGGACTTTATTTAAGTCATTTACGCAATAAAAAGGCTGACGCTGAGGCTGGCACGTTTCCTGATGAAAATTATGCAAGAGAGGTTATGCAATTATTTACTTTTGGATTAGTGCATCGCAATATCGATGGGTCAATTATCCTTGGTGAGGACAACCTACCAATCGCTACTTACTCAAATGAAACTATACAGAATATGGCTAGAGTTTTTACAGGATTGGGGCTCAGTTATGGTGTAAACAGTGCTGAGGAAACGATTGAAAATACTAACTTTAACCGTGGATTTTGTGGTCCAGCTAACTCAACTCATTATTGCTGGACTCAACCAATGAAATTTTTTCCTAATCAACACGATTTTGATGAGAAAAAGTTATTTATTGACGATGGCCAGTTAATTATTCCATCCAGTGCGAGTCAGGATTCAGATCAGGCCCTAATGGAATTAGGCCTTGTTCTTGATGGCCTCGTCTCCCATCAAACGACTGCTCCATTTATCGCTCGTCGACTTATTCAGCGATTTGTTACATCCAATCCTAGCTCTGGCTATATAGAGCGTGTTGCGGTTGCCTTTGGGTCAGATGGAGATTTGCGCTCTACTATTAAGGCAATATTATTGGATCCGGAGGCTCGCTCACCATCGGTATTGAATTCGAAAACCTTTGGGAAATTTAAAGAACCGCTTCTTCAAATGACGGCCGTCATGCGATTATTGGAAGCTAATTCAAAAATTGCTTTGGGAGCGGGCGATGAGGATGTTGGAATAGTTGGTACCAACTATCAATTTGCTCATCACTTCTCAGATGGCGCAACTCTGATGAAGCTTGGATCTGTCGTTCCTGTGCTAGGGCAAGAAGTACTTTCCGCGCCCTCGGTATTCAATTTCTTCTCTCCCGATTTTTCTCCAACTGGAGAACTAGCGAGTCAAGGGCTTGTGGCTCCTGAGCTCACTCTTATCACTGAGAGTCAAATTTATGCGATGTTTAATGGATATGATAAGTTCATTAATAGCGGTTATAACAGCAGAAGACTGCCGTACTCTTTAGACCAGTCAAGAGTTTTACTTAACACAAGTCGACTGGATGAGGTTTGGAATAATAAAGAGGGTGATGAAACTGCAAAATCTACCGCATTAGTAGATTACTTAGATTTCTATCTAAACAGTGGGAAATTGAAGCAAACCGATAACCAGGGAACTCGCACTGAATTAATTTATGCTTTGCAGGGAGCTTCTTGCGGGCCTGGAGGGACTACTATTTGTGAGAGAAACAGCTTGGCTATTTACGGCACTGCGGTCGCTCCAGAATTTCAGATACAACAATAAACCCTATTCACCAGGTCGATAGCACCTTTCAAGTTTAGTTTGTCTAAGAGCATCATCAAATAGGGGGTCATGCAGAATTTCATTTGCATAGTTCTGAGCCTGGTCTCCAAAGTGTGGAGAATCCGCGTCAAGTGTTGCCGAGCCGAATTGGTGTGTTCCCTGAACTTTTAATTGTCCGTTAGTGTCCCATGAAACTTGGTAGTAAAGACCATCGCCCGCAACATTCGTTAAAAATCCATCATCTTCCAAACCCATTCCATAGATTGCCCTGAGTGTATCTGGACCGCCTCCTATTGGAATGTTGATGTCACCCCGAATGTGCCGATTAATATCACCCCAAAGAGGATCGATACGGCCAACTTTATCCATTAGGAGATCCGTACACCGTATTAGTTCACCAAGAGGATCAGGAGCTACTTCACCTTTCTGCTCGGACAACCATTCACTACCAAGCACGCAGGTCCCCAAAGCTGCTCCACGACTATTGATATCAGTGGATAGATCCCAATCAGCAACCAAAGCCTGAGCTGAACTGTATATTGGATTGTTGTTAATTTGGCTTTGAGATATGTCTGCATCGAAAGCGCGCTTTAAAAACTGATAAGCTCGAGAGTTAATGCTGTATTTTTTATCGTGCTTTAGCTCGAAGAATTGGTGTTCAGAGATCGAGTCCATGTCTTCCAGCAGTTCCAGACCCCTGTTTGCACGATTGGTCATTCTTGTAGGAAAGCCATCCTCAACTTTGTAATCTTCCTTAATCGGATTGTCAGCAGCTGCAGTAACTTTGAATGGCGTTTGATTGGCGCTATGAAGGTAGCCTGATGCTGGATTTGTTACTTGAGGCAAATCATCAAACTCCATATAGTCCTGCCATATCAGCTGACCGTCGTCACCCGGAAGATATTGAGTCCAGTCATAGCCAGATTGTCGTTTTGGAGTTAACGAGTTATGCACAAACATCGTATTTCCTTCGCGATCTGCATAAACAAAGTTAAAGCTAGCGAATGATTGCATTCTCATTGCGTCCAGCCACTGATCAAAATTCTGCGCCTTGTTCATAGCTAACCACTGTTCCAACTGTCTAATTTCACCCATACCTGCATAGCGGACAGCATAGGTGCCGTGATCATTTTGAATCACTGGGCCATGGTCAGAGGCAAATACAGTTTCCTTAACCGTCCAAGGCAAAAATCCAAACAGTTTGACCTTAATCTCAATATCTCTGGCTGTAAGGTTTTTCCATTTTCCATCAAGCTTGTATCTCATGGGATTATCTGGATCAGTTTCAAGAACAAAAATATCTACCAAGTCAGGTTTGTTAACGGTTGCACCCCAAGCAAGATTATTTGTAAAGCCAACCCCAATCGTCGCACTGCTGGGGAATAGTCCACCCATAATATTGAGGCCTTCATGACTTTGAATATGTGCCTCATACCAAGCCACTGGCCCTGTAGTGGGTTGATGAGAATTTATTGCCAAACGAGTAGCGCCATCTAACGTAAATGGAGATGATACTGCGATTGCGTTCGATCCTATGGGAAGGTCATTGGTTAAAACGCCAGCGATTGATGAGAGATAGCTCTCACCTGTTTTTGAAGTAGGATTGCGACTGACAGGCCTTTGTCTTTCATCTTCAAACAACTCCATAATTGGGCCATCAAACCCAAAAAATAGTAGATGCCTTAACATGTATCCTGCAACAACATCTTTTCCTGTAATTGGAAAAATATTTTCATTGGTTTGTTCGGGATGAAGTGCCGCATAATAGTTAATTCCATCAACAAATGCTTGTATCCACCCGCGTGTCTCAGGTTTAAGATGGGATTCATATTTTTCATCTACGGTCTCCCAAATACCTAGCCACTTGATTAAAAAGTCAATGGCAGCTGCATCCTCTCCATTTATTGATGCGTTAGTACCGCGATAAAACGGAATACTGTCATGAATAATGGCCCAATTATCTTCAGCTTGGGCATAAGCGAAACCAAAAGCCGCGTCCACATCCTTGTTCCCGATGATATGGGGCACACCGAGGTAGTCCCTCTCAATTACCACGTCGTACTTCTTACCCAAATCTACGAAATTATTTAATTCTGATGTCTTCGCACAGCCATATAATCCAATAATGCACATTAGGAAAAGAGATCTAACAGATATAGTTTTTAATTTATACATTGGTGCCCTAATTGTATTTTTAGTTATTAGTGGGTAGCAGTTCGATCTAATTTTTCAAAAAACCCATCACAGGATCATCGGTATCGGTATTAAAGAGACCTCACTATTTTCACAGCGCCATATCACCTCGCCGTCTTGCAAGCTCACCTGAGCAGAAATATTACGTTGGTAACAATGTTTTAGCTTATTTAGATCATCGGCATTGATTTGATAAATGGATAGATTTTTGAACCGAGTTAGTTGACCGCTGACTTGTTTCCACCACAGATGCACTGAACCGGAGCCATAGGTATATATCTTGACACTTTTAGACCTGCCACATGCTTTTCTGATACGTTTTTCACTAGGCAATCCAAGGTCTATCCATTGGATAATGTCATTAGTAAGGTCCTTTTGCCAAAGATCTGGTTCATTCTCAGTACTCAATCCTTTTGTAAATAGCAGGGAGTTGTCTGCATTTAGACTAAACGCTAATAGCCTCAGCATGAAGCGTTCTTCTGTTTCAGAAGGATGACGAGCCAGTGTTAATGAGTGTCTCTCATAGTAGTTTTTATCCATATCGATAATATTTAGATCTGCTTTGCAAATCGTCGCACTTAGTGCCATAAGATAGCTCCTAGCGATTATAAAAGCTCTCAAGCAGTTTAGCTGATCGAAGTGATTCGAGTGTAAATATTTTGTTTAATAAAGTTTCGCTGAAATAATTTGTGATATGCACGGCACAAATATTCAGTTTACAATTTCAATTAAAACAGGGAATAGGGTATGAGACGATTTTTTAAGCACTTTACTCGGGTAGTGTTGGTTTTAGTTGTTATTTTGATTATCTATATCTCTAATATGCTAGTGCAACCTTATGACAGGTTGAGAATTTATCTTTCGTTAAATGCAGAACCAGAGTTACTGGTTTTTAACGGCTTTCAGTATCGAGATTTAAATAGAAATCAACGCCTAGATAACTATGAAGATTCTCGTTTAACTTCGGAGATAAGAACTGACGATTTACTAAGTCAGATGACTCTAGAGGAAAAGGTGGGACAGATGATGCATCCAGCCATCACTATCCAACCAGATTTTGCGTTGAAGATATTCCATCTTGCTATGGGAAGAATAGATATCGATGCGGTAGAAATTTTTGATCGACATATATCTCATTTCAACTTTTACGGTAAACCGACTCCTCAGCAGATAGCAAAGAAGCTCAACAGGTTACAGCGTGTGGCTGCTCGCACTAGATTAGGCATCCCTCTGACGATAAGCTCAGATCCTTTACATGAGGCAGCGAGCGGAGGTATTGCTGCCTTTTCTATACAAGGATTTTCAGGTTGGCCGTCTCAACTTGGTTTTGCTGCCGCGAGAGATATTGACCTGGTAACACGATTTGGTGAAATCGCTTCGTCGGAATATCGAGCAGTTGGGCTAAGGACGGCACTTCATCCAATGGCAGATCTTGCAACTGAGCCAAGATGGCCTCGTAATTTTGGTACTTTTGGGTCCAATGAGGAATTATCCAGTCAGCTCACCAATGCTTATATGCTAGGTTTCCAAGGTGATTCTTTATCATCTGATAGCGTAATGACCATGGTTAAACATTTTCCTGGCGGTGGACCTCAGGAATTTGGACTTGATCCGCATCTCCCCAGCGGAAAGAAGCAGGTGTACCCGGGTGATAACTTTGATTATCACGTTGAGCCGTTCAAGTTAGCAATCGATAATGGGTTAAAAGTTATTATGCCTTATTACGGCATACCAATAGATCAGACCCAAGAGAATGTAGCTATGGGCTTTAACAAAGAAATTCTTACTGACTTACTACGAGACGAACTAGGCTTCTCAGGAGTTGTATGCACTGATTGGGGCATTGTAGCCAGTCGTGCATGGGGGGTAGAGGAACTATCAGTTCGAGAGAGATACAAAAAATCAATAGATGCAGGTGTAGATCAATATGGGGGTGAGAATGATCCAGAGCATATTGTGAGTCTTGTTCAATCTGGAGAACTAACCGCGGAGAGAATTGATGAATCTGTTAGGCGTATTCTAATTAATAAATTTGATCTAGGTTTGTTTGAGCAGGCTATGGTCGATGAGGATCTTGTTGACTCATTAGTTAGAAAGCCTGAATACATAAATGCAGGCCTTGATGCGCAACGCAAGTCAATCGTCCTTTTAAAAAATGAAACAAGCAAAGATCGCGCTTTACCTGCCTCTGAGGGGAGGAGAATCTTTGTTGATGGACTAGACGTCGAGCAAGCAAAGTCATTTGGTAATGTGGTATCCAGCCCAGATCAGGCGGATATCATCATTCTTTACTTACCAACAGTCTTCAATGGCAATCAAGCTCCAGGCTCAAATGAGTTGATCGACAAATTTCTAAGCGGAATTCTACCCGATGGTGATTTGACATATGGATCTGACATAGTAAAAAAGGCTAAGACTTATGCTGATTATGCAACACTGATAACGGTAGTTGATTTAAACCGACCGGCGATACTTACCGAATTAAATGAAATTAGTGATGGATTGATTGGTACATTTGGTGTCTACGATTCTATTTTATATGAAGTGATCTTTGGTCAGTTCAGCCCTCAAGGTAAGTTGCCATTTGAGATACCGTCCTCTATGGAATCGGTCGAACATCAGAAGGAGGACCTTCCAGATGATTCAGAGTCTCCAATTTTTGAATTTGGGCACGGCCTCACTTACTAGAGTTAGATTGAGAAAAGCCCCTCTTTCGAGGGGCATATCAGGGGGGGTAGAGTCTCTTTCTGAGGCGATGAGCCTCACTTTACCGGTATTTGGTGACTAACTAATTTCCAGAAGTAATCACTGTATCAATGACGTGAATGACTCCGTTTGTTGCATAGATGTCAAAGGTTGTAACGTTTGATCCTTGGATCTGGAGAGAAACCTGCTCTTGATCCACTGACCACCACTTGCTGTTGACTGCCTTGCCAAAAACATCTCCTGGCTCTATATCATTCGCATAAAAATATAGAGGCCTGCCTTTGTAAGTAACTTGATGAGTGTCATCCAACCGAGTAACCAGATTCAGTCCTGGGATATTGGTTACGTCCCCATCTGAAACAGTCACAGGGGGCCATGTGGAGGCGCAAGTGCCCTCACAATTGCTTCCAGAGGAACCTAGATCATCATCAAAAACATAAACAGTAAAACCTGGTCTCTCTGAGTTGTTACCACCCACCAATCGTTGGGAAACCGCGTCATAAGCGACCTCATCGCTTTCATTATTGGAGGTAGACGCAAAGTTGACTAGGTTCACAGTCAGATTGTCTTCACCAATAGAGGCAACACTTGATCCGTTTGCTGAGAATGCAGTCACTGAATCGATTTCTGCTCCACTGACCACATGCTTGAGCAAGATATCGTTGAGGGCAGCTGAATCGCCTAAGAGATTGCTTAATACGTCACTGTCTATCTTACTAAAAGCATCATTGGTTGGCGCGAAGACTGTAAACGTGGCTGTTTCATCGCTAAGTGTTGATACAAGATCAGCAGCACTCAGAGCGGTAACGAGAGTCGAGAAGGCACTATTCGATGTTGCTATATCTACCACCGACTGAGTAGGCTCTCCTTTGACCGCGGGTGGAAGGATCACTTGATCCACGACATGGATAACTCCGTTATCCCCCATTACATCGGCAAGTGAAACAGCTGACTTATTGACGTACAGGGTATTTTCGGACAGCGATAGTGCCGCACTTTTCTCGTTTGCCATTGTGACCTTATTAGAACCTGACTGAGCAATCGTTACAGCAGCGTCCTGAAGAACCTCCGAGCCAATAATCACGTGGTTTAGGAGAATGTCAGAAAGAGTATCTGTGTCTACAAGAAGATCTGCAATGGTATCCTGACCGAGCAGGTCAAAAGCTGCATCGGTTGGTGCAAAAACTGTGAACGTCTCATCAGAGTTGTCCAATACTGAGGCCAGACCAGTTGCTTGGAGTGCTGCTACGAGGGTCGTGAAATTGCCGTTCTCGACCGCCACGTCTACCACCGAACCTAGTGGATCAGGAATCTCAACATCTGCGATCACAACTGTGTCTATCACATGGATAATGCCATTGGATGTATAAATATCCTTGGCGATAATGGTGGCTCCACCAAATGTCAGAGTGTCTGTTTCACTGTTGATAAGGACTGGAATATTAGCTCCTGATAGAGTTGCTGCTGAAGCACCATTCAACGTATAAGCAGTCACCGAATTTACCTCAGCATCAACAACGTGCTGCAAAAGAATGCTACTCAGAACGTCGGTGTTAGCCAATAGGATGTCAATGGTAGCTGGATCAATCATCGCGAACGCTGCATCAGTGGGCGCAAAAACAGTGTAGTTGACTGAGTCATCAGACAGGGCAGTATCAAGGCCGGTTGCCTGCAGAGTTGCAACAAGGGTAGTGAAGTTTCCGTCTGCTACCGCGGTCTCTACGATGTCCATACTTGGCTCGCCTTTTTCCGCTGGCGGAATCAGAACCGCATCGATGACGTGAATAATTCCATTGTCTGCTTCAACATCAGCTATGATAACGGTCGAGGTATTGATCAGCAGATCTTCATTGTCAAGCGAGAGCCCGATTGAATCTCCGTTTACCATCTCTACTGTTGAACCCGCGAGAGAGATTGCGTGTGAGGCATCCACCTCTCCGCTTAAAACATGGTAAGTCAAAATATCTGTAAGGGTCTCAGTATCTGCGAGGAGGCTATCTATCGCATCCTGACCAAGCAGATTAAATGCGTCATCCGTGGGAGCAAAAACCGTAAACTCTGCGTTTTCATCATCTAAAGTCCCATCAAGACCTGCCGCTTGAAGCGCAGCGACCAGCGTAGTAAATCTTCCATCAGCAACTGCTACATCTACAATAGTTGTTGGATCTGGAGCCGGCTGAGGGTGGGGATCTGGTACGTAATGCTTTTCACCTCCACCGCCACATCCGACAAGGGTGAATAGAATGGTGAGGCCGAGCAGTCTTAGATGCGTCATGTGTAACTCCCTGAATTATTTTTCTTTTTGAGAATAATTTATTTTTAAACGATAAGCTTCTGCACCTGCAGGCTAATAAAACTTACCTTCAAACAAAAAATGCTGTAGGTAGAACGTTACGCCGCTATTTGAATATCGGTTTAATAAGAGGGAAGATTAATACTTTGGTGAAGTATATAGAAAGAACAAAAGTTGAATTAACGTAAGCTTGAATTTCCACGATAAACTGTTCCTAACACCTCAATTTCCTTGATCAGCATTGTGTCTATTTTGAATGGATTTGTATCAAGAATTGTAAAATTTGCAATTTTCCCAACCTCAATTGAGCCAAGAGAATCCTCTAGATTTAAAGTTTTAGCTGCTGCGATCGTAATGGCTTGCATGGCGGTGTAAGGATCCACTCGCTGGTTTTGTGAAATTCTCTTATTGCTGGATGTTACCCGATTAATTGCTGTCCAGGCTAGGGTAAGAGGTTCCAGTGGCGCCATTGCAAAGTCCGAGTGATAAGAGGTGGATATGTCTCGACTGGCTAGGGAGTTTATTGGCACCAAATTCTCAGCGCGCTCAGTCCCCAGGCCATGATCTGAATACTTATCTGCAAGAGCCCACAAATAAAACGGGTTGACCGAGGCTTCTATCTCCATGTCATCAATTTGGCTTGCGATAGAGTCAGTAAAATACCCCATGTGATGGAATGTTAGCCGATGATCTAATCGTGGATATTTTTTCTGATCTGCAGAGACGAAATCTAAAACCTGTTGAATGCCTTTGTCACCATTGGCATGGACATGGATTTTAAAATTACTGTTCCAATACAAGCTGATCTGTTTTTGTAGGACATTGAGAGGTGTCATCCACTCGCCATGATGACCATCCGTGTAACCATCTATCATTTGCATGGCTTGAGAGTAAATTGCCCCATCTGAAAACAATTTAACTTGATTAGGGAGGAATGTAATATTGTTAGTATTAAAAGTTGGAAGTGTTTTGATAAATTCTAGTGCATTTTCATCACTGCCTTTCATCGAGGATAGC
>Ga0315315_10004258_pt1 | contig 13206 bp, 10 predicted proteins | sample M140m3416metaG_FD_203699 | JGI IMG/M metagenome (GOLD analysis project Ga0315315, IMG submission 203699) | Ammonia-oxidizing marine archaeal communities from Monterey Bay, California, United States - M1 40m 3416 | ecosystem: Environmental > Aquatic > Marine > Intertidal zone | place: USA...
AAAACTAGAGCAAAAACTCCAAAATTAATGGGTCCATTTATCGTGCCAAGAACAATGGGGAGTACAGCATCAGCTACACTAGCGGTTCCATTTAAGATTAAAGGTACTAATTATACAATGAGTTCAGCTTGTGCAACAAGCGGTCACTGTATTGGAAATTCTATGGAACTAATTCAAATCGGTAAACAAGATATTGTTTTTGCAGGCGGTAGTGAAGAAGTTCATTGGGCTATGACAGCAATGTTTGACGCAATGACAGCATTATCCTCAAAATACAACGATAAACCGGAAACCGCTTCAAGAGCATACGATAAAACTAGAGATGGTTTCGTTATTGCTGGTGGAGCTGGTGTTTTGGTTCTCGAAGAATATGAACATGCAAAGGCCCGAGGGGCAAAAATTTACGCTGAACTTACTGGATACGGAGCAACTTCTGATGGCTACGACATGGTGGCGCCTTCTGGTGAGGGAGCTGTTAGATGTATGAAAATGGCTATGGCTACATCCAAGAATAAAATTGATTATATTAACACACATGGCACTTCAACTCCTGTGGGAGATATTACAGAATTAAATGCGGTAAAAAATACTTTTGGAGAAAATATTCCTAAAATTAGTTCGACAAAATCCTTATCGGGCCATCCATTAGGAGCTGCATCAGTTCATGAAGCTATTTATTGTTTAATTATGATGAAAAATAATTTTATTGCCGGATCAGCTAATATTAATGAAATGGATGATGAGGCCAAAAAGTTTCCTATAGTTACTAAAACTGAAAAAGTAGCTTCACTAAATACGATCATGTCTAATAGTTTTGGTTTTGGAGGAACTAACGCAGCACTAATTTTTGAAAAGGTATAATTATGAATTTAATGAAGGGTAAGAAAGGATTGATCATGGGTGTAGCCAACGAAAGATCTATTGCTTGGGGGATATCTCAAAAACTTGCGGAAGCCGGAGCTGAGTTAGCTTTTACGTATTTAGGTGATGCTTTAAAAAAAAGAGTAATACCCTTAGCAGAAAAATTAAATTCAAAAGTTACTTTTAGCTGTGATGTTGAGAAGCAAGAGGAAGTTAAAAAACTTTTTAAGGATATTAAAGAAAAATGGGGTGAAATTGATTTTGTTGTCCATGCAGTAGCTTTTTCAGATAAATCAGAATTATCAGGAGAATACTTAAACACAACAAGAGAAAATTTTTTACGAAGCATGATGATATCATGTTTTTCATTTACAGAAGTTTCTAAGGAAGCATCAAAAATAATGAAAGAAGGTGGGAGTTTATTAACTCTTACTTATGAATCCTCTAAAGCCATACCAAATTACAATGTTATGGGTGTTTGCAAGTCAGCTTTGGAAGCTAGTGTAAAATATCTAGCAAGAGACTTAGGTCAAAAGAAGATAAGAGTAAATGCAATCAGTGCTGGACCAATCAAAACTTTGGCTGCTTCTGCAATAGGTGATGCAAAATTTTTATATAAGTGGAATGAAGATCACTCATTTTTAAAAAGAAACGTTGATATTCATGACGTCGGGAATTCAGCTTTGTATTTATTAAGTAACCTAGCCGCGGGTGTTACTGGTGAGATACATTACGTAGATGCTGGATATAATAAAGTGGGTATGCCTGATCCGAAAAATATATCCTAAGCTGATGCTTGCTTCATTGATAGTTTAACTTTTCCTCTATCAAACCCAACAACTTTAACAGAAACTTCATCGCCTTCTTTCACTACATCACCGACTTTAGCAACTCTCTTATCGGCTAATTCAGAAATATGAACAAGACCATCCTGTTTTCCTAAGAAATTAACAAATGCTCCAAACTCCATAATTTTTACAACTTTGCCTTTGTAAACTTTTCCCATTTCAGGTTTGGCTATTAAGCTTTTTATAAATTCAATTGCTTTATTTCTTGATGCCTCGTCTGGCGCTGCAACTGTAACTTCACCTGTGTCTTTTACATCTACTTTGGCACCTGATGTTTCTACGATCTCTCTAATTGTTGCTCCACCTTTTCCAATTACCGTAGCTATATCTTTTTTATCAACTTTAATTGTTTCCATTTTTGGTGTGTGCTTTGAAAACTCTTTTCTAGATGTCTTAATGGCTTTATTCATTTCACCTAGAATATGCTCCCTACCGCCTTTAGCTTGATCAAGAGCTTTTTCCATTATATCAAATGTTATTCCTGTTATTTTAATATCCATTTGGAGTGATGTGATACCATTCTTTGTACCGGCTACTTTAAAATCCATATCACCTAGATGATCTTCGTCTCCTAAAATGTCAGAAAGAACAGAGAAATCATCGCCTTCTTTTATTAAACCCATTGCAATTCCAGCTACTGGTTCCTTAATTGGAACACCTGCATCCATTAGTGATAATGATGTTCCGCATACTGTCGCCATTGAGGAAGAACCATTAGACTCTGTAATTTCAGAAACTACCCTTAATGTGTATGGAAAATTCTCTTTTAACGGTAAAGATGAATTTATTGCTCTCCACGCTAATTTACCGTGACCAATCTCTCTCCGACCAGTTCCTATTCTTCCACACTCTCCAACGGAAAAAGGTGGAAAATTATAGTGAAGCATAAAGTTTGATCTCTGCATTCCTTCAAGACTTTCTAATCGTTGTTCATCATCTGTCATTCCTAGAGTTGTAACAACAAGCGCTTGTGTTTCTCCTCTAGTGAAAAGTGCTGATCCATGAGTTCTCGGTAACACTCCTACTTCACATTTAATTTGTCTAACGTCCGCTAGTCCTCTTCCATCAATTCTTTTCTTTTCTTTTAAAATTGCAGTTCTAACAATATCTTTTTCTAAAGATTTTAATTGCGCCATAGCTTGATTTTCTGTTACATTTTCGTCTTCACCAAACATTTCTTTACATTGAGTCTCGATTTCTGAGATTGCTGTAGATCTTTTTTTCTTATCTGTTTCTTTAAATGCTGTTCTTAAACCGCTTTCAAATTTTCCTGCAATCTTCTTTTTTACTTCTGAGTGGTCAGCTTCTTCAACTTCCCATTTAGGTTTACTTGCTTTTTTTGCTAATTTTTCAATCGCTTCAATTATTGGTACAAACTTTTCATGACCAAATTTTACAGCATCTAACATAACTTTTTCGGATAATCCTGATGTTTCCGACTCAACCATTAAAACTGCATCTTTGGTTCCAGCAACAACTAAATCTAACTCGGACTCTTTCAATTCCTCAATTGAGGGATTTAGTAAATATTTGCCATCCTTATAACCGACTCTGCTTGCAGCTATTGGTCCTTGAAATGGTAATCCTGAAATTGATAAAGCTGCAGATGCAGCAATAATTGAAAGTACATCAGGTTGATTTTCTCCATCGTATGATAGAACAGTAGGAAGTAATTGAACTTCGTTCATAAAGCTTGATGGAAACAAAGGTCTAATCGGCCTATCAATTAATCTAGAAATAAGAGTTTCAGCCTCAGTTGGCCTAGCTTCTCTTTTAAAATAACCACCAGGAATTTTTCCTGCTGCGTAGTATTTTTCTTGATAATTTACTGATAATGGAAAATAATCTTGTCCATCATTCAATTTTTTAGCTCCAACAGCGGTCGCGATTACCACTGTTTCTCCAAGGGTTGCTATTATTGCTCCATCGGCTTGACGAGCAACTTTTCCAGTCTCTAAAGTTAACTTTTTACCATTAACTTCTAATTCTTCTTTATGTATTTTGAACATTATTTCCTTAAATTTAGTTGTTTGATGACCTTTTGATAGGACACAACATTTTTCTTTTTAAGGTAAGTAAGAAGTTTTTTTCTTTTATTAACTGATTTAGTCAAACCTAAAGTTGAATGTTTATCCTTTTTAAAATTTTTAAAATGTTCTGATAATTTTGTAATTTTATCAGTAAGCAATCCTATTTGGACCTCTGTAGATCCAACATCTTTGTCATGAATAGCTAGAGTCTTAATTATATCTTTTTTTTTCTTTATCATTCTCTTTATTTTTTTTTATAATTCTCTCGATCTTTTCAGCATATTCAAATGAGTTATCTTCAATAAAAGTGAGTTTAGGAAGAAACTTTACATCTAGCCTTTTAGACAAGGCTTTTCTAACAAGATGTGAGTTCTCCGTCAAGATCCTAACTGTTTCCTTGGTGTCAACTCCTCCTAGAGGAATAACGTAAACTCTAGCTGTTTTTAAATCTGGCGTCATTCTTACTTCTGTAACAGTAATCAATTTAGAGTTCACAGATGGTATTTTAGCCTCATTTCTGATGAATAATTCACCTAAATTTTGCTTTACAAGCTCGCCAACTCTCAATTGTCTTTGACTATATGGTTTTTGTGTAGATTGATTACTCATTATTCTCTAGATTGATCTTTTGACCTCTTCAGCTAAATACGATTCGATTACATCCTTTTCTTTAAAGTCTATAAAGTCTTTTATACTTATTCCGCATTCCAATCCTGTGCCTACTTCTTTAACTTGATTTTTTTCTCTATAGATCGATAAAATTTCTCCACTATAAACAACTACTCCGTCTCTAATAATTCTTGCTTTAGACTTACTTTTAATTTCACCATTAATAACTTTGGAACCAGCAATTTTACCTGCGTTCGATACTTTGAATATTTTTTGAATTTCTGCACTACCAAGAATTGTTTCTTTTATATCTGGCTCTAATAGACCAGATAAAGATTTTTCTACATGGTCTATTGCTTCATAAATTATATTAAAATATTTTATATCAACTTTTTGTTCTTCAGCTAACTTCTTAGCTTCTCTATTAGGTTTGACATTAAAACCTATAAGTATCGCGTTAGAAGCTTTTGCTAAAGACACATCAGTTTCATTTATCATTCCGATATCGGATAAAATAATTTTTGCTTCTACCTCTTTATGTTCAATTTTATTAATTGCCATTTTCAATGCTTCACTTGAACCTTGAACATCAGATTTTATAATAATATTAAGTTCATCTTTATCTTTAACGTTTTCAAATAATGTTGTTTTATCTTTTGCTAAAATTTTATTTTGAGCAGCATCATTTTTTTTAAATTCTGAAAGTTTTTTTGCTTCGTCTTCGTTCTCGGTTACTATAAATTCTGCACCTGCATAAGCGGAGCTATTCATACCAAGAATTTCTACTGGCATTGAAGGCAATGCTTCGTTAACCATTTTTCCTTCATAATTAATCATTGCTCTTATTTTTCCCCAAGTATCACCACAAATAAAATAGTCTCCCTTCTCTAATCTTCCGTTGCTTATTAAAATTGTTGAAACAGGACCTTTCCCTTTATCAATCTTGGACTCTATGACTACTCCTCTTGCTTTATCACTAAAAGAAGCTTTTAAATCCAATATTTCTGATTGAAGTAAAATACTTTCTTTAAGTTTAGCTAAATTTAATTTTTTAAGCGCTGAAACTTCTACGAATAAAGTGTCACCACTTAAATCTTCAGCAATCAATTCATATTGCATCATTTCATTTTTTATTTTACTGATATTCTTTTCTGGTAAGTCACATTTATTAATTGCTACAATAATTGGAACCTTCGCAGCCTTTGCGTGTTTTATGGCTTCTACCGTTTGAGGTTTAATTCCATCATCAGCAGCGACAACTAAGACTACAATATCGGTAATTTTTGAACCTCTGGCTCTCATTTCTGTAAATGCAGCATGACCAGGAGTGTCAATAAATGTTATTAATCTATTGTCTTCTGTTTTCACTTGGTAAGCACCGATATGTTGTGTAATTCCTCCGTGTTCACCAGATACAACATTTGAGTCTCTTAATGAGTCTAATAAAGATGTTTTACCATGATCGACATGGCCCATTATTGTAACTACTGGTGGTCTGTTTTTAACTTCCCCTACAAATTTTTCTTTAGACTTGCTTGTTTCTATTGAGAGTTTTTCTTCTAGAATTGGTTTGTGACCAAATTCTTTTACTAAATATTCAGCAGTATCTTTATCAATGTTATGATTGATTGTTGCAACAACCTTCATGTTAAATAAGAATTTAATTATATCACTAGATTTTTCAGCCATTCTATTTGAAAGTTCCTGAATCGTAATTTGTTCAGGAATTTTAACTTCCCTTATTACCTTCTTAAATTCTTTTTTTTCTTCGCCATCTGGCTTCTTCTTTTCTTTTAGCCTTGCTCTTTTAACCGACGCAAGACTTCTCTGTTTTATTTCAATTTCTTCAACGTTTAAGGCCCTTGAAACAGTTAGTTTAAAATCGCGTTTATCTATTGGTCCTTTTAACTTTAACTTACTTTTACCGGCAGGTTTATTGTCTTTTTTAATAAAATCTTTAGTCGCTTGTTGCTCAATAAATTTCCTTGCAAAATTTTTCTTTTTGGTAACAGGATTAATATTTGTATTGGGTGCATTGAACGGTTTATTAAATGGTTTGTTAGCTCTAAAAGGTTTCTTTTTCTCTACTGAAAAAGATTTTTTGCCAGATGTTGAGATTGAGGTAGTATCAATTTTCTTTTTTAAATTAGAAGAAATTGTAAGTGTTTTTTTTTTATTTTTATCCATAACATTACTTAAACGCTATCTCTCTAGCTGACATGATTAAATCGTCAGCTTCTTTTCTTGACAAAGAAAATTCCTCTAAGTAGCCATCAATTCTGATTTTTTTACCCTTTATCTCATCATACCCACCGATTAATTCATCTGACGAAAGATCAGCAAAATCACTTAGTTTTTTTATATTTTTTTGTCCTAGTATAACTAACATTCCTTGTGTCATGCCTTTTAGATTTATTAATTTATCTTCTACTCCTAACTCTTTTAGCTTTAGAGCTACCGCTTCTTTCTCTTTTGCTAAAGTTTCTTTTGATCGAGTTATTAATTCTTTTGCAGTTTCTTCGTCAATTGCATCAATTTTAGAAATTTCCTCTGGACTAGATTGAGCTATCTCATCAATTGATACAAAACCCTCTGATACTAGAAGCTGACCTAATGTTTCATCTACTTCTAAATTTTTTATAAGAGTTTCAGTTCTTTCTTTGAATTCAGTTTGTCTTCTCTCAGAGTCTTCTTTATCTGTAAGTATATCTATTTCATAATTTGTTAATTTGGACGCTAATCTAACGTTTTGCCCTCTTCTTCCAATCGCTTTACTTAAGTTTTCTTCAGTTAAAATTATATCTATTCTTTTATTGTCCTGATCTATTAGCACTCTTTGTATTTCTGCAGGTGATAAAGACTCTGAAATTAAAGTGGGTAAATCCTCTGTCCATTTTATAATATCTATTTTTTCTCCGTGTAACTCATTTACTATTGTCTGAACTCTACTGCCTCTCATACCAACACATGCGCCTACAGGGTCAATAGAAGAGTCCTGTGAATGAACACAAATTTTTGCTCTGCTACCTGGATCTCTGGCCACAGATTTAATTTCAATTGTGCCTTCGTAAATCTCTGGTACTTCTTGAAAAAATAGTTTTGCTAAAAACTGTGGGTGAGCTCTTGATAAAAATATTTGATGACCTTTTAATTCTTTTTTAACTTCATAACAATATGCTTTTACTCTATCTCCAGTTTTTAAGATTTCTCTTGGTATTAGTTCATCTTTTTTAATAACTCCTTCTGCTTTGCCTAAATCAACTATAACATTTCCGTACTCTAATCTTTTAATTATGCCACTTAATATTTGACTTTGTTTATCAATGAAATCTTCATACTGTCTATTTTTTTCTGCTTCTCTAACCCTGCTACTTATAACTTGTTTTGCGCTCTGCGCAGCAATTCGGCCAAAATCAATTTGGGGTAACTCTTCAAAAACTTTTTCTCCAATTTTAAGATCTTTATTTTTAGGATCAATTTTTTGAGCCTCGACTAAAGTAATTTCCCTCGCTGAGTCTTCAACTTTTTCAACAATATCTAATACTTTTTGGATTTTGATATCTCCACTTTCTCTATCTATAATAACTTCAATATTATTATCATTTCCGAATTTTGTTAATGCTGCTTTTTGAATGGCGCTTTCCATAGATCCGATAACGAGCTCTTTATCTATAGATTTTTCATTAGCTACTGCCTCAACAATCCGCAAAAGTTCTAATTTATCTAATCCTCTATTTAACATTTTATAGTTCCTAAAAAAAAATGGGCTAGTGCCCATTTTGTAAATTCAATTATTTAAAGTGTTTTTAGAAGAAAATTAAGGTTTTTTCAAGATTACAACTTAAATAAATCTACTTTATCTGTTTTTTCCCACGAAAATTCACCTTTATTTGTGGGCTTTCTACCAAAGTGACCGTAAGCTGAAGTGACCTCATATATTGGGTTATTTAATTTCAACATTTCTCTTATCCCTCTAGGAGATAAATTAAAATTATCTTCAATTATTTTTTTTAATTTATCAACTTTTGCATTATCGTTTTCTGCTAATTTTATAAAAATTGACAAAGGTTTTGATACTCCAATTGCATAAGCTAATTGAATTAAGCATTTTTCTGATACACCTGCTGCTACAATATTTTTTGCTAAATACCTTGACGCGTAAGCTGCAGACCTATCAACTTTAGTAGGATCTTTGCCTGAAAAGGCCCCGCCACCATGAGGTGATGCCCCTCCGTAAGTATCTACAATAATTTTTCTTCCTGTTAAACCAGTATCACCATCTGGTCCACCTATAATAAATTGACCTGTTGGATTAATATAGATTTCTTTTGGCTCAAGTTCGGTCAAAAATTTTTCTGGTATTGATTTTTTGATATAAGGAATAACAAGTTCTCTGACTTTATCTTGATTTAAATCTTTTGAATGTTGTGTTGAAATTACAACTGATGTTACTTTGGTAGGCTTTTCATTTTCATAAAGCATTGTTACCTGGCTTTTAGAGTCAGGTTCTATTCCTTTTAAATTTCCCTCTTTTCTATCCTCAGCCATTAACCTCAGAATTTTGTGTGAATAATGAATTGGAGCTGGCATTAATTCCTCTGTTTCATTACAAGCATATCCAAACATAATTCCTTGATCGCCTGCTCCTTCGTCTTTATTATCTTTTGAGTCAACACCCATTGCAATATCGGCCGACTGTTCATGAAGATGAGTTTCAATATTTGCAGTCTTCCAACTAAAGCCCTCTTGGTCGTATCCTATATCTTTAATACAATCTCGCACTTTAGAAATTATTTCTTCTTTTTCAATTTTTGGTCCTCTAATTTCTCCTGCTAAAACAACTCTATTAGTTGTTGTTAATGTCTCACAAGCGACTCTAGATACAGGGTCTTTGGAAAGATAAGAGTCGACAACCATGTCTGAAATTCTGTCACAAACTTTGTCAGGATGTCCCTCTGAAACCGACTCACTTGTAAAAAGATATTTATTTCGCATTTTTTTCTCTGAAAATTAAAAAGATAAAGAGATATGTAATTAAAAATATAAAAAAGATCAAATCATTTTTAATTTTTTTTGATTTTATTAAAGGAACTTCAAATTCTATGTTTCCTGCTTCATGCCTATTTAATTGTTTGATAATTTTGCCTTTATTATCAATTATTGCACTCACTCCCTTATTAGTTGATCTAAGAAAAAAAGTATTATTCTCTATAGCTCTATAAATGGATTTAGCAAAGTGCTGGTCAGGTCCTATTGTTTTACCAAACCAGCCGTCCTCTGAAATATTGACAATTAAGTTTGTATTAGTTGTAGATTTTTGGATTAAATCAGTAAAAATAACTTCGTAACAAATTAAAGGTAAAATATTTAATTTCTCTATAAATAAATTATTATGCTTTTCACCCTTTAAATAAGATCCATGTCCTTCAGTAATTTTTTTTAAACCAAAATTATTCAAAAAGTTTTCAAATGGTAGAAATTCTCCAAATGGCACCAGCCTTCTCTTATTGTAGCTTTGAATTATTTTAAAATTATTATCAACGATTAACATACTGTTATAAAAGCGACCCGACTCAGGGTCTAATTTATTAGTTCCAAAAATTATATGATGTTTTTCTGAAAATTTTTTTGATATTAATTCTTTAAAAATCAAAATTTCATTATAGCTATACCCACTAAAAACTCCTTCAGGCCAAATAAATAGAGTTTCTTTATCCTTAGAAGGTTCGCTGTATCTAATTAAATTTTTTAATCTTTTTTCTATCTCACTTTCACTTAAACCATATTTTAATTCAAAATTTGGTGAGATTATTTTTACAAATATTTTTTCAATTGTTTGATTTTTAACTTTTTTATTGTTGTTTACTTCATGATTTCCAAATATGTACAATATGAAAACAAATAAAGTTACAAAAGATAAAAAAATACTCTTGTGAATAGTGCTTGTTTTGAAAAAAATTATAATTGGTGTTATGAATATAGTGATTAAAAAAAGATTATATGTGTGTAAACCTATTATATTTATAATCTGTAAAATTTCATTTGCCCAAGATGTGCTGTAAGCCCACAAATTCCAAGGAAAACCAGTAAATAATTTTGATCTTAGATAATCTGATAAAGCTAAACTTCCTGAAAAAATAATAAGAGAGGAAAAATTAAACTTTATGTGAGGTCCTATAAATAAAATTGTTAAAGCGGTAAATAAGCTTAAAAATAATGGTATCAATACAAGAGCAAAAGGAATTAAGAATTTAAAATTTTCATCGAATGTGAGTGAATTCGCAATCCAAGATATCCCGCAAAAGTAAAATCCAAATCCAAATAATAATCCAAAAATAAAGAAATTTTTTTTATAAGGTCTATTTCTAAATCTAGATTTCGATTTTTTATTTATATAAGCCGTTAAAAAGAAAAAGAGAGGGAAGATTATAAAATTTAAAAATGTAAAGTTAAATGGCTGAAAAGATAAAACTGTTAGTGATCCGATAATAAAAGGTATTAAGTATAAAATTAATAGGCGATTATCTAAATATTTTTTAAACATTTATTAAATTAAAATATTTTTTTTCTACTTTACACATTTTCAGATAATCTTTTTCTTTTTTATGATCATAACCAAAAAGGTGAACTAAACCATGTATCCATAATCTATCAAATTCCATTTTAAACATTTTTAAAACTTTTTTATTTTTAATTCTGCTTAAATTAATAATAATATCACCTAGATATATATCTCTTTCTTTTTTAAGCTTATTTTTAAGTTCCTTCTTTGTTTGAAAAGGAAAAGATAAAATATCTGTTTCTTTATTTTTTTTTCTAAATTTCTTATTAAGAATTTTTATCTCTTTATAATCAGATAGTAGTAAAGTACAGAAAATGTTAATTTTAGAAAATTTTTTAGTTTTAGAATTTAGTTTTTTAATTTTTTTATCAATATAATTGTTTGGATTCTTTAAATAATGCTTCCAGCTATAATTTTTTGTGATAACATTAATTTTTATCATCAGTGCTTTTATTTTGATAAGCCCTAATAATTTTTGAAACAAGCGGGTGTCTCACAACATCATTATGATCAAACTCTATAACTTTTATTTCTTTAACATCTTTAAGAATTTTTCTTGATCTAATTAATCCAGAATGATTTTTATTTATCAAATCAACCTGACTTGGATCTCCATTTACTACTAGTTTTGAGTTCTCTCCTATTCTTGTTAAAAACATTTTAATTTGTGTTTCTGTAGCATTTTGTGCCTCATCTAAAATTGCAAAACAATTTTTAAGAGTTCTACCTCTCATGAAAGCCAAAGGAGCAATTTCAATTTCACCTGTTTCAATTTTTTTATCTATTTTATCTGCTCCAAATAACTCGTACAAAGCATCGTATAAAGGTCTTAAATACGGGTCCACTTTCTCTTTCATGTCTCCGGGTAGAAAACCTAACTTTTCTCCTGCTTCTACCGCTGGTCTAGATAATATCACTCGTTCTATTTTTTTTTCCATTAACAGAGTAATAGCAACCGATACTGCTAAAAAACTTTTTCCAGTTCCAGCTGGACCAAGCGACATTATAATATCATTTTCTTTAAGAGCTTTAATGTATTCTGATTGTTTTTCTGATCTTGCTATTACAGATTTTTTCGGAGTTCTAATTAATTGTTTAAAAGATTTAACATTAGACTCCTCTATTTCTTGGTTTTTTTTCACAGATAGAACTATATCTTCTTTTTCAATAATATTCGTTAATAAATATTTATTTATCAAAAATTTAATTGCTTCACAAAATAATGATAATTTTTCCTTGTTGGCTTTACATGTAATAGAATTTCCCCTGAAGTAGATCTCTGTGTTGGTTAATTTTGATAAATTTTTTAAATTTTGATCAAATTGACCTACCACGGCCATAAGCATTTCGTTATTATTTATCGAAATATTTACAGTATTGTTATCTATTTTCTTGATTATTAAGTTTTGTTCTATTTTACTAATTTCTGACATTTGTTTAAGCCGCGCAACTTTTTTTTTCTAAATTTGATATAACTTCACCAAATAAACTGTTTTTGTTTCCACCTAAAATTTTGATGTTTTTAACTTTACCAATTAAATTCTCATTACTTTCCACAATTACAGAATTAAAGAATTCGTCTCTTCCAAAATATTTATTAAAATTTTTAATTTTATTTTCAAATAATACCGTCGATGATTTATTTATTAAATTTTTTCTATACTCAATTTTTACTTCATCTGCGAGATTTTGGAATATAATTAATCTTTCTTTAGCTTTTTTTTGGTTAATCCTATTTAAATTGAATGCTGGTGTTCCTGGTCTAGCACTAAATATAAAAGAGTAAGAATTGATAAATCTTACTCTTTTCATCAATTCTAAAGTCTGCTCGAAATCCTCATTTGTTTCTCCAGGATATCCAATAATAAAATCACTGGAAAATTGTATCCCAGCGTTAATATTTTTTAATTTATTTATAATCTCCAAATATTCTTCAATAATATGTTTTCTATTCATTGCTTCAAGAATCTTATTAGATCCGCTTTGAACTGGTAAGTGAATTAGAGGCATTAACTTACTACAGTCTTTATGAACTTGGATTAAATCATCAGTAAAATCCTTTGGATGAGATGTCGTATATCTTATTCTTTTTAATTTTTTAATTTTTGATATTTCAATAATTAAATCTGAAAGTCTTTTTTTTTTATAATTATAAGCATTCACATTCTGGCCAAGTAAAGTAATTTCCTTTGCTCCATTATCAACTAATTGATCTGCTTCCGCTAAAATTTCATCGATAGATCTTGAATATTCTGCTCCACGTGTGTAAGGGACAACACAAAATTTACAAAATTTA
>Ga0315315_10004259_pt1 | contig 13206 bp, 12 predicted proteins | sample M140m3416metaG_FD_203699 | JGI IMG/M metagenome (GOLD analysis project Ga0315315, IMG submission 203699) | Ammonia-oxidizing marine archaeal communities from Monterey Bay, California, United States - M1 40m 3416 | ecosystem: Environmental > Aquatic > Marine > Intertidal zone | place: USA...
GAGAATTACCTTTTGATCTATCTATTATACATGCGTATCCAACTACATTAGCATTATTTTCAATTACAATTTTTGAGCATTCTAAACTAGATTTGCCAGTTGTTATAACGTCTTCCACTATAAGAACCTTACTGTCCTTTTTTATAGAAAAATCTCTTCTTAATTTAAAAACACCATTAACACGTTCAGAGAAAATTGTTTCTATGCTAAGTAACCTGCCAATTTCATAGCCTATAACTATCCCACCCATTGCTGGTGAAAGTATCAAATCAAATTTTTTAAAAGAACTTTTTATTTTTTTTGCTAGAGAATTGCAAATTTTTGCTGCGTGAGCAGGTTTGCTTAAAAGTTGTGCGCATTGAACATATTGAGGACTGTGAAGCCCTGAGGACAAAATAAAATGTCCTTCTATCAACGCATTAGTTTCTTTTAAAATTTCTAAAGATTCTTTGTATGAAAGCATTTGTTTTTTCTTTATGACGAATTATTTTAAATTTATATTCACTTTGTTTTATTTGACTTATCAAGTTTGTAAAGTTTTTTAAATCTTTAATTTGTAACTCAAATGAGAACTGTAAATAATCCTTTTGTCTTTTTAGTAATTCAACATTAATTATATTACCTTTATTTATACCAATAAGAGAGCTGATATTTCCTAATGCACCAGGCTCATGAGGAAGATCAACTACTATTGTGCTTTTATAACTCTTATTAACGGGTTTACTTTTTTTTAATGATTTGTCTTGCCAGTATCTTCTGATTGAAGCTCTTGCCTTACCAGTAGTAGCTGATGAAAGCCAATGAAGAGAGGGGGAGGCGTTTTTTGATGTTTGTATTTGTACCATATCGCCATTTTTTAAGATTGATTGGAGAGATGACTCACTTCCATTAATACTACAACCAACTGCACTATCCCCTATTTTAGTATGAACCGCATAAGCAAAATCAATTGGATTAGCGTCTTTAGGTAATTTTATGACGGCACCTTTTGGAGTAAAGCAAAAAACATTATCTTGAAACATTTGAAGTTTAGTAAACTCAAAATAGTGTTCAGGACTATTTCCTGCTTCGATGATTTCCACTAAATCTCTCAACCAATCATATTCTTTCCAAGACAGTTCAGAAAATTTTTCTGATGATTTGTATTTCCAATGAGAGGCTATACCCCTTTCAGCAAACTCGTGCATTTCGTTTGTTCTTATTTGTATCTCTATTCTGTTTTTATTGGGTCCAATGACTGAAGTATGTATCGACTTATATTTATTTATTTTAGGAGTAGATATATAATCTTTAAATTTACCTGGAATAGCAGAAAACTGACTGTGAAAAATCCCAAGAGTTTTATAACAGTCTGAAATATTTTTAACTAAAATTCTAAATCCGACAATGTCAGTTAGTTGTTCTAAAGAAATTTTTTTATTTTGAATTTTTCTCCAAATTGAAAAAGGAGTTTTTTCTCTGCCTGTAATTTTTGCTTCTATACCATCTTTTTTTAACAGATTAATTAGTTCTGCTGAAATAATCTTAAAAGTATCCTCTCTATTGCTTTTAATAAAGTTTAATCTATCTAAAATTAAATCTCTAGCGGGTTTGTTTAAAACTGAAAATGAAATATCTTCAAGTTCGTCTCTTATTCTGTTCATGCCCATTCTATCAGCGAGCGGAGCATAAATTTCCATAGTTTCTTTTGCTTTTCTGATCATTTTTTCTTTGTCTTTAAGAAAATGAATTGTTCTCATATTATGTAATCTGTCAGCAAGCTTAACAAGTAAAACTCTTATATCTTTTGATGTTGCTAAAATTAGTTTTCTAAAATTTTCAGCTTTAGAATTATTTGAAACTTTATCTTCTAATGCAGATAATTTTGTTACTCCATCGACCAGGTTAGCAACCTCTTCACCAAATTCCTTCTTAACTGTTTCATAGGTCACTCTAGTGTCTTCTATCGTGTCATGGAGCAGTCCTGTAGTTATTGTTGCACTATCAAGTTTAAGTTCAGTCAGTATTTTAGCAACAGCAACAGGATGAATTATGTAAGGTACTCCTTCGTCTCTCTTTTGGTTTTGATGAGCATCTAGAGCAAAATTATAAGCTTTATTTAAAGACTCTGAATTTAAAAATTTGTTATAAGATTTAATTTGATCAATCAATTCATCATTTTTAATCATTGTTTAATTATAACACTTTTGTTTAATCTTGTAATCTCTATCCTTGATGAATGGTTTAGTTTACCAATTAAAAAATCGACATTTTTCTTTAAAATTGGGTGTGTCCAATTGGGTTGTAACTCTTTAATAGGATAAAGAACAAAATTACGATTATGACATCTAGGATGAGGTAGTTCCAAGTCATTTTCATTAATTATGTGTCCTTTAAAATCAATAATATCAATATCACATACTCTAGGATCATTTTTTTCCGATTTTGTTCTTCCAATTTTTTTTTCAATGATAGATATTTCTTTAATTAAATTAGTATGATTAAAGTTGTAATTTGCTATTAGACCTATATTTACATACTTAGGAAAATCTTTATTTGGATAAGATGGAGTTTCATAGAAATTGGAAATTTTAATAATTTCCACTTTTGAACGAACTAATTCGGTTATTGCAAACGATATGTTTTCAAATCGTGATCCATGCTTAGAGTCTAAATTAGAGCCAATATTTAAATGTATCATTTATTGTTTTTGCTAAATAATCTTGCTTTTTCTCTCTTCCAATCTCTTGTTTTTTTAACTTGTCTTTTATCAAAAAGTTTTTTTCCTTTTGCAATAGCTATTTCAACTTTTACTTTGCCTTTTAAAAAATATAATTTTGTAGGTACTATTGTTAATCCTTCTTGATTAATTTTTCCTATAAGTTTGTTTATTTCTCTTTTTTTTAAGAGTAATTTTCTTTCGCTTTTTGGATCATGATTATTATACGAAGATTGCCTGTATAATGGAATATGTGAATTAATCAAAAAAATTTCACCTCCCTTATCTAATGCGTAAGAGTCTGCTATACTACCCTTGCCATCTCTTAGTGATTTAACCTCAGATCCTTTTAAAGAAATACCTGCCTCTAAAATTTCTAAAAAAAAATAGTTAAAACTAGCTTTTCTATTTAAACAAATTATTTTTCTTTCAGGAGTTACATTATGTTTCATTAAAGTAATTGAGCTACTTTAAGCGCTTCAGAAACCTTTTTTTTTGTTTCCTCTCTGATTTCGACTAAAGGCAATCTCACGGTTGGGCTGCAGATGCCAAGTAAGGAGGCGGCATATTTAACTGGTGATGGATTGCTTTCAATAAACAATGATGAATGCAATGGTTGAAGTTTTTCATCTATTTTTTCGGCATTATTTATATTATCAAAACACGCCTTTTGAAAATCTGAGGTAAGCTTAGCAGCAATATTTGCTGTTACGCTGATAGCTCCTACTCCGCCACGTTTGTTAAACTCTAATGCATTGTCATCATTTCCAGTAAGTTGAATAAAATCTTTACCCATTGCTTTAAGTTGTTGATTAACTCTATTTAAATCTCCAGTAGCATCTTTTACACCGATAATATTTTTTAACTCGTATAATTTTGTCATCGTATCAACTGACATATCAATTACCGATCTTGATGGAATATTATAAATGACAATAGGGATACCAACATTGTCATTAATCTTTTTATAATGTTGATATAAACCTTCTTGTGTTGGTTTGTTATAATATGGTGTTACAACTAATAATGCATCTGAACCGGCCTTCTCTGCAAATTTAGATAATTCTACTGCCTCATCTGTGGAATTAGAACCTGTGCCAGCTACAACAGGGATTTTGCCCTTACATTCTTTTACAGCTATTTCTATTATTCTTTTATGCTCATCATGAGATAATGTTGGTGACTCACCGGTGGTACCGCCTGGTACTATTCCATTAGTACCATTTTTTAAGTGATATTCGATAATTTTAGCGTAGTTTTCTTCATCTAAATTATCATCTTTAAATGGCGTTATTAAAGCTACGATTGATCCTTTAAGCATAAAACAATATAAGGTAATAAATTTAAACTTATGCTTATTAAATTAATTAGTCTAGTATTTTTATTATTTTTTTCAATTATAAATAAAGGCTATTCTGAAAATGAATTTATATTCCCTGTAAAAAAACCCTCTATTTTCAAAAAAATAGAAAAAAAAACATCGATAAATATTAAATCTGAATTGCCTCAAAAAAAACCACTTATTAAGAAAAATGTTGAAAAAAAGAAAAACGATCTTCAAAAAAAAGAAAAAGAAAAGAAGTTAAAGAATGCCCCTGTAAGAAAAAAAATAATTTCGGAAAATAAAACTCAGCAAGTTTTCATTTATCCTGAAAAAAAGCCTGTTACATACAAAGTGACCACCACAGAAGTCAAAAAGTCTAAAATTTTAAATCAAAAAGATTTTGATAAAGCAAAAGAAGTTATCAAGTTTATTAAAGCAAAAAAATGGAACAGCGCAAACAAAATAGCAGAAAAAGTGAAGGATAAAGATTTTAGAGACTTAATTACCTGGATGTATCTTAAAACAACAAGAAATTCAGCCTCATTTAATGACTATAAGAAATTTATTGAGAGAAATTCAGATTATCCGAGAATAAATCGTATCAAATATTTAGCAGAAACAAAAATTTATTTAAAGAATACTTCACCAACTGCAGTAATTAATTGGTTTAACAATAATCCTCCTCTAGGAGGTATTGGTAAAATTAAATTAGCCGAGGCTTATTTAGAGCAAGGAAAATATAAGGATGTTGAGAAATTAATTAAAGAAGGTTGGACTACTGCAGAAATAAGTAAAAATGACCTGGGTTATTATAGAGCTAAATTTAAAAAATTTATATCATCCGACGATCATTTAAAAAGAGCTGATTATTTAGCTTGGGAAAGAAAATATTGGGATTTAAAAAGAATGCTAAAATACTTACCCAAAGATGAAAGAGCCCTTTATAATGCGAGACAAATATTAATGAGTAACTCATATGGGGTAGATACAGCTATCTCAAAAGTTCCCAATCATCTTAAGAACGATCCTGGTCTTGAATATGATAGGTTAAGATGGAGAAACAGAAGAGGAAGATTGGAAAGTTCTTTAGAAATTTTATACAAAAATTCTAACAAAACAGAGAGACAAATGATAAGACCCGATTTGTGGTGGGAGCAAAGAAAGAGTGTTGCAAGAACTTTAATTTATAAAAAAAGGTATAAGACAGCTTATAAAATTTCTAGTGAACATTCTTTATCTTCTGGAGCGTCATTCGCTGAAGCTGAATGGTTATCTGGGTGGATAGCTTTATCATTTTTAGACTCACCTGAATATGCAATTAATCATTTTGAAAACTTTTATAATAATGTTGGATATCCGATTAGTTTAGCAAGAGGAGCTTATTGGTTGGGTGCAGCTTACAAAAAATTAGGTGATAATGAAAAATCAAAAAAATTTTTTACAGAAGGTTCAAAATTTCCAATGACTTATTATGGTCAGTTAGCTTTTAATGAAGTAAATCCTGGGGGTGATTTTGAACTAATCGATCAATCTTCTTTTGATAAAGATTATGAAAAAGAATTTAAAAAAAATAGATTAATTAAACATGTTATTTTATTGAAGGAACTAAATGCAACACAATACGCAAAGGATATAATAAAACATTTAGCTACATTAAATATTGAAAAAGGAAGTGAAGTATTAGCCGCAAGACTTTCAACTGATGTAGAAAGATATGATTTTGCCATTCAAATTTCAAAACAAGCCTCTTATGAAAAAAGATTTTATAATAAATATAACTATCCTATAATTAATACTCCAAAAGAAGTTAATAAACGGGTAATGCCTAACTCTGAGGTAATATTAGCGATTATCAGACAAGAAAGTGAATTTGATACAAAAGCCAATAGCTGGGCCGGTGCTAGAGGTATGATGCAGTTAATGAAGTACACTGCAAAGATTGTTGCAAAGCAGGCTAAACTTCCTTACAGCATAAGCAACTTAACTAAGGATCCTGAGTACAATATTAAGTTAGGTTCTTACTATTTTGACACTTTAATAACTGATTATAACGGAATTTATCCATTTGCTATTGCAGCCTATAATGCGGGACCAAATCGAGTAAAAACTTGGAGAAGAGTCAATGGCGATCCCTCAAAAGGTAAAATTTCTTATGTCAATTGGATTGAATTGATAAGGTTCAAAGAAACAAGAAATTATGTACAAAGGGTATTAGAAAATATTAATGTATACAAATATATGCTCAACAAAAAACCAGTTACGATTGAAAGTTACTTTAATTAGCTTTGGCGGAAGAGGAGAGATTCGAACTCTCGGTACGATGTTACTCGTACGGTTAGTTAGCAACCAACTGGTTTAAACCGCTCACCCACTCTTCCTTTTAACTAAGCTAATTTAGTTCTAATTATTAATTAATTAACTTATAAATCAATCAAAAAAATGGTCAAATGAAGAAAAATTTATTTAAAGGAATTTCTTTCACAGTTGGTGCCTCTCTTTGGTGGGGTATAATTGGTGTCATATACTTTAAATTTGTCTCTTATGCATCTCCTCTAGAATTAACAATTCATAGAACGATTTGGACCGCTTTACTATTGGTTTTTACCACATCTTACTACACCAAATGGAAAGAATTTAAGAAAATAGTTAAATATAAAATTAATATATTCATCCTTTTTTTTACAGGACTCCTTGTTTCAATAAATTGGTTTACGTGGCTCTATGCAGTAAGCACAAATAATTTATTAGACTCAGCTTTAGGTTATTATATTTTTCCAATATTTAGTGTTTTTCTTGGAATAGTTTTTTTAAAGGAAAAATATAATCGAAATAAGATTATTTCAGTAATCCTGGTCATTTTAGCATTAATTTATTTTCTTATTAAACTTGGAGAAATTCCTTGGATTGGAATTACTGTAGCTCTTACATTTAGTTTATACGGTTTAATTAGAAAAAAAGTAAAAGTATCTTCAGATATAGGCTTACTTGTGGAAACATTGCTTCCCCTATAGCTATAGTTCTTTTCATTATTTTGTTTAATAATAATTTGAATATTTTCTCCACAACTGAACCTCTTCTCTCTTTTTATTTATTTTGGGCAGGTTTTATGACTTTAATTCCTCTTTTTTGGTACACAAAAGGTTTTGAATTAATAGGTATTGGACCAGCAAGTATGATATTTTTTTTAACACCTACTGCGCAATTTTTCTTAGGACTATATTATTTTAACGAGCCTTTGATTTTAGATGAGCTGATAGCTTTTATTTTTATTTGGTTAGCTGTAATAATCTATTTAAATGAACTTCGTAAAGAATAAAATATTAACATAAATATTTGAATAGTTATTGCAATTGCAAACGAGATAAAAAGTAAATTTGAGGTAATAATTGGATTGAAAAATTCTATTGGTAATAAATTCCCAACCAATATACTTGTTTTAAAATCCATGCTTGGAAAAAATAAAAGTCCCGAAACTAATGCGCTTAAAATAGACAAATAAGATAGTCGAGAATCAATTTTCCTATTAAAAAACCCATAAAAAATTGTAATAACTGCTGCACAACAAAACAAATCTGCTAATAAAAACAAATACAAAATACTAAGACCTTTTGAAGCTAAAATAAAAACTAAAAAACATATAAATATAATTATATAATTTGTTTTATTTTTTACAGATTTTCCTAAAATTTTTTTGCTTATTTGATTACCATCTACGATGAGAATACTTGAAATTGCATTTATCAAAGTATCAATGGTGCTCAAAGTTAAAGCGTAAGCTAAAATCAATATCGATATAGTTATTAAATAATTATTTGAGAGTAATAAATTGAAAAAAGCTAAATCAGGTATTACTTTTGAGTTTAATGATAAAGAAATTAAACCTGTATATCCCATCCAAAAAACAATTATAAAAATAATTATAGAGGAATAAATTAAACTTTTTTTTAATATTAAATCATTTTTAGCTGCAAATACTCTTTGCCAATTTCCTTGATGAAACAAATTTGTTGCGGCTACGGCAATAAAAAAAGTCAAACCAGCTGTATAATTTGGTAAATATTCTCTACTTATAAGGCTCGGTGAATTTCGCTTTATTAATTCATAACTACTTATCTCTAAGTTTCCCAAAATTAAAATCGCAGTAGTTAATATTAAGACTGCAATAATAATAAATTGATATTTATCAGTTATTATTGAAAGTTTAAAACCACCTCTTAAAATGTAGAGTAAACAAACCATTAAAGTAATCCCTGCAGTAATCCATAAGGGTGTTTTAGAAATCAGATTTAACAGAAAAGCTATTGCTGTAACTTCTGCTATCAAAAAAATTATTAAATAAAATAATATTAAAAATAGGCTTATTTTAAGTATTCCTAAGCCAAATCGCTTTTTAATAAATTCAGTTAAGCTTAATCCTTTTGGAAATTCTTTTCTAATTTTAGGTCCAAAATTATATAATAATAGCATTGGTGTTGATGCGCCTAATGCATACCCTATCACGGCTCCAATGCCGCCCCAAGTAGCTGCGGAAGCTGGGCCAAATAATATCCACGCTCCTAAAGCGGATGCAGCTAAACTCGTCGTTAAAGCAAATATATTCTCATCTCTATTCCCAATGATATAATTGCTATTGTTGAGAGTTTTCTTTGAGTTTATATACCCTAGTCCAACAAAAAAAAGACCTACTATAATTGTTACTATTAATGATGTTTGTGCTGATAAATATATTTTTTCCATAGTTCCCTCACTGAATTACCGGTCAGGTTCGTCGGGTTTAATCTCAGTCTTTTAGACACCCCGTTCATTCTTTATACACTTATCTTGGGCAAAGAGTCAAATGATGACGTATCAATTTTTGATGAATGTTCTCTACGCATTTTCCAATCATTGCTTATTCCTGCTTGAGCTATACTTATTGCGTTACGCCCATATTTTGCATTAGCTAAATCTATTGCTTTCATTAATGTTTTTGATTTGTTTTCTAAAATAGGTGCTAACAAGTTTAGTTCTTTTTCTGATGAGTTTTTAAGTTTCGACAAAATAATTCCAGCTTTCTGGTAAAAATATCCATATTTATAAATTTTGTTTAGTCCGTTTATAGCTATTTTTACAAGCTCTAAACTATTATTAGTATCCACTGGTAGCTCGATTGTTATTGAGTTTGAATAATATTTTCTGTTTTTATCAAAGGGGCTTGTTCTAATAAATACCGTAACTGCTCTTGTATTTTGTTTATCCGTTCTTATTTTTTCCGCAGCATTCAAACAGTGTGTTGTTATAGACTCTTTTAATTTTTCTAAGCTTTCAACTTTTTTTCCAAAAGATCTTGATACACAACAACTTTTTCTTTTCGTTTGTTCTGTTTCTAAATCAATACAAGGTATTCCTCTCAACTCCATTACTGTTTTGGCACCTAATACATTCGTGCTTTTTTTTACCCAAGTGTTAGATATATTTTTTAGTTTATATGCATTATCTATTCCATTTTTAATATATAATTTTGATAGCTGTCTACCAACTCCCCAAACATTTGAAATTTCAAAATTTTTTAACGTTTCATCGACATTTTCTTTTAAAAATATTACACCAGCCTTATTTTTTTTGGCAACATGATTTGCAACCTTACTTAAAGTTTTTGTGCATGAAATACCAACACTTGTTGGTATTCCAGTCCATTTAAGCACTCTTTCTCTAATTTTTTTTCCATATTCTTCTGCCATTTGATCTTTTATATGTGATAAATCTATGAACGCCTCATCTATTGAATAAATTTCTATTTTATCCGAAAATCCTTTTAATACTCTCATTACTCTTCTAGATAGATCACCATATAATGAATAGTTAGAAGAAAATATTTGAACATTATTTTTTTTAACTAATTCTTTAACTTTAAAATATGGTTCTCCCATCTTAATTCCTAATGCTTTGGCCTCTGTTGATCTTGATATTACACAGCCATCGTTATTTGATAGCACAACAACTGGTACATTTCTGATTTTTGGATTAAATAGTCTCTCACATGAAACATAAAATGAGTTACAATCAACAAGTGCTATCTTTTTTTTCCTATTGTTTGTGAATGACATATGTCACTACTCCCCAAATTATTATTTCCGGATTATCTATTAAATTAATTTTATCTGATGTATTTTTTGATCCAGATGTTAAATAGTTGTCATTTTTATTTTTAACCAATGTTTTAACTACAAGTTCTTCGTTCACATTTGCTATTACTGTTGAAAAATTTTTAGGATTTAGGCTTTTGTCAACTATTAATAAGTCACCGTCATATATTCCTACGTTAGTCATTGATTTGCCTTGTACTCTTATAATAAAAGTCGCCGGTGCATTTGTTATGAGGTGTGAGTTAAGGTCAATGTCGTCTTCTATATAATCGGTTGCCGGAGACGGAAAACCGGCTCCTACTTTGTGCAAATAATAAGGTATTGTTAACTTCATAAATGTTCTTGTTTTGTTCTTTATAGATGATAAGCTGCCCTTTAGTCAACCCTTTAAATTTTATGTGATGAAGTGGGTCAAATTGCTAATCGAAAAAAGAGAAAGGATTGGTTAAAAGATTGTGTGTTTAAAAAATTAATATCATTTCTATTTGCGCTTTTAATAGCAACAAATCTTCAGGCTGAATCAAAACTAGATACGATAAAAAAAAACGGGGAATTAAGGGTTGGAACAACAGGTGATTGGGATCCAATGTCTATGAAGGATCCAGCAACGAACAAATATAAGGGGTTTGACATTGACGTAATGAAAGAATTAGCGAAAGATCTAAAAGTAAAAGTGAAATTTGTTCCTGCAGAGTGGAAAACTATAGTTGCTGGAATAACAGCAGATAGGTATGACATCTCCACTAGCGTAACTAAAACACCTAAAAGAGCTGAGGTTGCTGGATTTACAACCACATATTATAAATACGGTACAGTACCACTAGTGCTCAAAAAGAATTTAAATAAATTTTCAACTTGGAAGTCTTTAAATAAAAGTGACGTAACAATAGCTACAACCTTAGGAACATCTCAAGAGGAAAAAGCTAAAGAATTTTTTCCAAATTCAAAACTTCAATCTGTCGAAGCACCAGCCAGGGATTTTCAAGAAGTGCTAGCCGGAAGAGCTGATGGAAACATTACCAGTTCAACGGAAGCTAACAAATTGATAATTAAATATCCACAATTAGCCATAGTACCTGATGGCGAAAAAAACCCAGCTTTTCTAGCTATGATGGTTCCTAAAGGAGATAAAGTTTGGAATGATTACGTAAGTAAATGGATTCAAAGAAAAAAATCATCTGGTTTTTTTAAGAAATTACTAGCTAAGTATAATTTAAAAAGCTTATAATTTAAGTTTAAATAACTATCATTAACTATATAATCTATTGGTGAGGTATTTTAAATTATTTGCTGTACTAATTTTACTACAAGGGTGTAGTAAAAACTATGAATGGGGATGGTATATTCTCAATCCTGATAATATAGACGGACTAACAAATCTTAAATTTTTGATAAGCGGTATTACAACTACTATTTATATCTCGATTGTGTCAATTATTTTAGCTATGCTTATTGGATTAATAGTTGCATTACCGTCTCTTTCAAATAATAAATTTTTAACTTACTTTAACATTACTTATGTTGAGATAGTGCGTGCTATACCATTGCTAGTTTTAATTCTTTGGATTTATTATGGATTGCCCATTATGCTGGGAATAAGTTTTTCTCCTTTTGTATCTGGAATTATTGCTTTAACTATCAGTGAAAGTGCATTTCAAGCGGAAATTTTCAGAGCTGGAATTAACTCGATAAGTAAAGGTCAACATGAAGTTTCAGAGTCACTTGGAATGGATTTTTGGAAAAAGATGAGATTTGTAATTTTACCTCAGGCAATAAAGGTTGTTTTGCCCGCTATGGGTAATCAGTTTGTATATGTATTAAAAATGTCATCACTAGTATCAATCATTGGTATTGGTGATTTAACAAGAAAAGCCAATGAACTTGTTACAACAACTTATAGACCGCTTGAGATTTATTCTTTCTTAATTTTAGAGTACTTAGTTTTAATTTTAGTAGTTTCTTATTTTGTTAGAAAATTAGAAAATAAATTAAAATACAAATAATTTTTTAAAAGAGATTTTGAAAACTTTTCTTAAAAAGAATGGTACAAATATTAAAACTACTATTCCCATTATCCAGTTTGTTCTCATTATAGTGTAAAATATATCTTGGTATTCTCCATTCTTAATATTGATAACGTAATAAAGTGAAGCGAACGGAATTAATGTTAATCTTAAAATAGTCATATAAAGACTTAATATAGGTTTTTTAAGCGCTTGAAATAAAGCCGAGGTAATAAAGAATACTGGGTAAACTGGTCCTATTAAAGCCGCAACTTGTAAATATAATGATCCGCTTTGAATAACTTTAGGATCATTGGTAAAAAAAGAAATAATTATTTCAGATGTTAAAAAGACGAAAATACCTGCCAAAACCATAAATCCAGACCCAAACATAAGAGCTTTTGCATAAACCTCCGTGACTCTGAAATGCATTTTTGCACCAAAGTTTTGGCCTGCTATGGATAAAACTGCAGTATTCAAACCTATTACAGGGAGGAGTAAAACTTGTTCTATTCTTACTGCTGTACCATAACCTGCTGTTGCCAACTCACCAAATTGGCCAACAAAATAAAAGATATTAAACACTCCAAACATAATCATTAACATAGTAAACATAATTGGAACTGACTGTTTAAATAAAATGCTTAAATAATCAATCTTTGGTTGGAAACATTCCATCTTTAGATATTTTTTTAACTTACAATTATAAACTTTGTTGACTAAATATATTAAACCTACGCATTGTGATACTAAAGTAGCTATAGCTAAACCAGCTATTCCAAAAGCAGGTATTAATCCATATCCAAAAATAAATAATGGATTTAAAAAAATATTTAAAAAAAATGTAAATATTAATACGTTTCTATAACTTTTTGTATCACCCTGGGCATTTAGTGTGCCATTCAGAGATAACTGTACTAAAACAATTAAAGCGCCAAAGAATATTATATCTAGGTATTCTCGCGTTAAAATTATACTTTCTTCAGATGAACCCATTATTCTTAAAAGCTCGTCTGAAAAATTTAATCCAAATAGTGTTACAAAAATAGAAATTGC
>Ga0315315_10004260_pt1 | contig 13205 bp, 10 predicted proteins | sample M140m3416metaG_FD_203699 | JGI IMG/M metagenome (GOLD analysis project Ga0315315, IMG submission 203699) | Ammonia-oxidizing marine archaeal communities from Monterey Bay, California, United States - M1 40m 3416 | ecosystem: Environmental > Aquatic > Marine > Intertidal zone | place: USA...
GAGATGTCTCTATTTGGTACAGGTATTATGAAAGGGCCGTTTGCCGTAGACAAAGAGTACCCTAATTGGGACGAAGAGTCAGGTGAGTATGATCCACTAATTAAAACTGTACCTTCTACTAGTCACGTATCTATATGGAACTTCTACCCTGACCCTGATGCGTACAACATGGATGAAGCTGAGTACGTAGTTGAACGTCACCGCATGACACGCTCACAGATGCGTGGCCTAAAGTCTCGCCCTTTCTTTCGTGAAGAGTCTATAGATGATGCAATTAAATTAGGTGAGTCATACGATAAGAAGTATTGGGAGCAAGACATGGAAGATGATGCTTCCAATACTGTGTCTCCTGAACGTTATGAGGTACTAGAGTTTTGGGGCTATGTTGATACAGATATACTAGAAACTAATGGTGTTCCTATTCCTAGAGAACTAAGAGATACAGAGCAAGTAAATGTAAACGCTTGGATCTGTAACGGTAGAGTGTTACGACTTGTACTGAATCCATTTAAGCCTACACGTATACCTTACTATGCAGTACCCTATGAACTAAACCCGTATTCATTTTTCGGTGTAGGCATAGCTGAGAATATGGATGATACACAGACTTTAATGAATGGTTTTATGCGTTTAGCCATTGATAATGCTGCACTTTCTGGTAATTTGATCATTGAAGTTGATGAGACAAATTTGGTCCCAGGCCAAGACTTATCTGTGTATCCAGGAAAAATCTTTCGCAGGCAGGGGGGCGCACCAGGCCAAGGCATTTTTGGGACCAAGTTCCCCAACGTTGCAGGCGAAAACATGCAATTATTTGATAAGGCGAGGGTGTTAGCTGATGAAAGTACGGGATTTCCTAGTTTTGCACATGGGCAAACTGGCGTGTCTGGGGTTGGAAGGACTGCTTCTGGTATCAGTATGCTCATGTCTGCAGCTAATGGTTCTATTAGAAATGTTGTTAAAAATGTAGATGACTATCTTATTGGCCCACTAGGTCGTGCATTCTTTGCTTTCAACATGCAGTTTGATTTTGACAAAGATATAAAAGGTGACTTAGAAGTTAAAGCGTCAGGCACTGAAAGTCTTATGGCTAATGAGGTACGCTCACAAAGATTGATGCAGTTTATAGGTGTAGCGTCTAGTCCTACACTACAACCATTTGTAAAGTCAGATTACATTATTCGTGAGATAGCTAAGTCTATGGACCTAGATCCAGACAAAGTAACTAACTCTTTAAGTGATGCTGCAATACAAGCTGAAATACTTAAAAAGTTTGCACAGCCACCAGAACCCCCTGCAGGACCTGAAGGTGAAACTCAAGGACCCCCCATGCCAGAAACACCTAAAGCTCCTGGTGCAGCTTCTGGTCAGGCTGGGGTTGCAGTTAGTGATACTACAGGTGCAGGTGGTGGTAACATTGGTACAGGAACAGTGCCTACCCCTGGTGAGCAAGGGTTTACAGGTACGTAATCGTGGATAGCAATCTTAAAAAAATAGTTAATGACAAACCTGTATGGGATGCTTTAGTTGCAACTTTAAATGATAAGATAAAAGATGTTCACAGAAAGTTAGAACAAGAAAGTACGATGGAAGGTATGTATCGTGCTCAAGGTGAAATAATGGCACTACGTAGATTAACCTATTTAAGGGATGAAGTAAATGGCCCGTCAAAGTAAAAAGTCAAAAGAACCTGAAGTCTTAGAGATGGATGTTATGTTACTTAAGGAACAAGTTGATCCTGTAAGTGGTAATACTGCACCTTTAGGCGCATTACCTGCTGAAGTGCGTGATGATATAGACATAGCAGTAAGTCCTAATGAGTTTGTAGTTAATGCTGCTACGGTTAGATACTTCGGTCAAGAGTTCTTTGATAATTTACAAGATACAGCTAAAGAAGGTTGGCAACGCATTGCAGCTAATAATGATCTGCCCTTTAGAGATGATGAACTAGAGTTTGAAGAAACTGAAGATAAACCTAAAGCAACCTTTGCAGAAGGTGATATAGTTGAAGAAGATGACGGTTTAACTAACTTAGAACTAACGACTATACCTGAACCTGTAGGCGGTGGTTATTACGGTTCAGGTGTCACAAGAGTATCACCTTCAGGGTATGACTTTAAAACCTACAGTAATGCATCAGGAGATGAGATTCGTGTATACTTCTATAATGGCAGACCTTTAACTTCTATACCCGAAGGTTATGAAGAAGGTAGTACTACAGAGTCTGATGACGAAACAGTTGAAGAAGCTGTAGCTAGAGTAGTTGACGCAGATGACAGTGATGAAAAATGGGCTAGACAAGCTGGTGTACATTCAAGTGCTACACCTAAAGAAATATTTAATGCTATGGGTGTAACACCAGAAGGTGTAGATAAAAGTAAAGGCTACTGGAACACGAATCCAGATACGTGGACTTCTAATGATTGGGCAAGCTACAACAAAACAGTAGGTAGTTCCTTTCAAATTCCAGGAACAAACATTAAAATAGACCCAGCACAAGCTATCTTTTCAGGTGTAGTTGGTATGGCATCAGCACCTCTTGCTCTTGCTCTTAACTATGGGATGAATGTAGGTAAAGACAAAATGGCTGCAAAAGCTAATGAAGCTGCTCTCAGCATGATTACAAGTAAAGATTACGGGGGTACAGATCCAAGAACAGTTTTAAATACAGCGTATTCAACAGGTGTAATGTTAGGCAAAATAAAAGATACATCTTTTGAGGATTGGGCTAAAAGAACTCTGGATAGTCAAACTATACCTGAAATAAATCAAAGTTTAATGAAGCAAGTTAGACCTGTAAACAATAATATAGGACTAGGCTGGACAAAAGATCTTACAGGAGAACAGTTATATAATGCTATAGATCTACACAAATCTCTCACTAGAGATCCATCTAAAGGACAGGCTACAACAACTGTAGGTGGATATGTTGTAGGTATGATTGGTAGTCTATCTGGTGGTCAGGCTGGTATGTTAGCTGATGGCAACGGTGTAGCTGTTAGAGATCCCATTACAAATGCAGTAGTACGTGTAGACGATCAAGGTAATCCATATGTAATGACAGGTATATTTGGTACAAAGAAAACTCCTATAGATAAAAGCGTAGTTTTTGATAGACATGTTGAACGTCTACCAAATGTAGATACATCAAAAACAAGCGATGACGATGGTAGCATAATTACAACTACACCTTACACAAGTAGCTCTGGTGATTCTATAATATACGATCCAGTAGATGTAGGAGTTAGACCTGATGATTACACTGCAGTTCTTGGTGGTGGTGAAAGTGGTGAAAGTATAACTTCTTCAGGTGCAGATAATAACCCTAATATAGGTGGGGGTGAAACCAGAACTACAAGACAGGGTGCAGATAATAACCCTAATATAGGTGGGGGTGAAACCAGAACTACAAGACAGGGTGCAGATAATAACCCTAATATAGGTGGTGGTCAAGATTCAGATCCTAGAAGTATTGATACAGGACCAAGTGTAGAGTCAATTCAACGTTCACAAGCAGCATCAGATAGAATAACTAAAGAAGCTGGTGCTAGTGGACCTAGACAAACAGGTAATTATACTGTAACAAACAAAGACGGTTCACGTTTTAATCGTAAAACTTTAGATAAAGACAAAGTAATAGATAGCGCAGCACGAAATAGGGTAGGTGGGAGAGCAGAAGGTGGGTTAGTGTCAAAACCTAAAAAGAAGAAACAATAATAAGGCTACCCAGCAATAGTGCTGGCCCCATACAAAAGGAACTATAATTATGCCTGAACTAGCACAAGTAGAAACCCCTAAAAACGCAGGCTTTGTACAATCTCAAGGTGGATCAAAAGCAAACAAACGACGTATTGAAGAAAGTGAAGCAGAGCTTAAAGCTTTAATGGAAGAACGAAACAATGAAAGTCAGGAACCCGATAGCGAGGCAGTTGAGGCAACCGAAATACAAAATGAAAGTAATTCCAAACAAGAAAAAACCAACGCTAAAGATAAAACACAAGAAGATGAAAACTTAAGTAGTGAAGAGAAGACCTACAAGAAACGCTACAGTGATCTAAGAAATCATCTAAATAAACAAGCGGAAGAACTTAAAGTATTAAAGGAACAAGTAAACAATGCAGGGTCAGTACGACCACCTACTAGTGATGAGAACATAGAGGCGTGGGCTAGTAAGTATCCTGAGATTGCAGGCATAGTTGAAACTATAGCTGAAAAAAAAGCTCAAGAAAAGTTTGATACTGCAGATGAGCGTCTAAAAAAGATTGATGAGATAAACGCTACTGCCCAGCGCACTAAGTCAGAAAATGAAATACGAGCAATGCATTCAGACTTTGATGATTTAAGGTCTAGTGATGAGTTTCACGATTGGGCAGGCGAACAACCTAAGTGGGTACAAGACGCTCTCTACGAGAACCAAGATGACCCTAAGTCAGTTATACGTGTTATAGATCTATATAAAGTAGACAACGGCATGGACATTAAAGCTAAGAAGAAGAGCACTAAAAAGGCTGCTTCTGCTGTAATGACTAAACGTACAACTAAACCAGACAATGATAACCCTGCAGGACATATACGTGAATCACAAGTAAATAAAATGACTGCACAAGAATATGAGGCAAACGCAGACGAAATCATGGAATCTATACGTAATGGTAAATTTATTTATGATATTTCTGGGGGAGCACGTTAAAAAGGTATTGACAATACGTAGATAACTGTTATAACTATGTATGTTGACTAAATAGTGTAAAGCCCTACTATGTAGCTACCTTTACACTATTACTACAAGCAAGCCAAAAACTACTAAGATAAGACTTACCTGATCAAGTACAGGCCCGAATGTTCTACAGTTGGCAAACTAAGAACATATTGCACCCTAGAAAGAGCAGCCTCTTACACAGTGTTTAAGCTTAATTATCATAAGCCAAACATCTATGGAGGATTATACTATGGCTTTTACAACCGCAACAGGTTACGGCAATTTACCTAATGGTAACTTTAGTCCTGTAATCTATTCAAAACAGGTACAGTTAGCTTTTCGCAAAAGCACTGTATGTGGAGACATAACTAACTCAGACTATTTTGGTGAGATTGCTGCACAAGGCGATACCGTCAAGATTATTAAAGAACCAGAGATTTCTGTCTCGCAGTACGCAAGGGGTACGCAGGTCACCGCCCAGGATTTAGAGGACGAAGACTTTAGCTTAGTCATTGATAAAGCTAACTATTTTGCCTTTAAGATGGACGATATTGAAGAAGCACATTCACATGTGAACTTCATGGATCTTGCTACCAATCGTGCAGCTTATCGTTTAGCTGATCAGCACGATCAGGAAGTACTAGGTTACATGTCAGGCTACGCACAGTCTACATTACACTCACAAGCTGGTGCATTGAACTCAACTGTAAACGGTACTAAAGCAGTATCTACTGCAGGTTCAAATGAGTTGCTATCATCTATGCAGCTTCATAAAGGTGACTTCGGGAATATTTCAACATCGTCAGCAGGAACACACTCTATTCCTCTAGCTGCACGTCTTCCAGGAGCAACAGCTTTGCCAACGGCAACTGCTTCGCCAGCAATGGTTGTAGCACGTATGGCTCGTTTACTTGATCAACAGCAAGTAGATAAGCAAGGACGTTGGATTGTAGTAGATCCAGTATTTATGGAAATCTTAGCTGATGAAGATTCACGCTTTATGAACGCAGATTTCGGTGAATCAGGTGGATTGCGTAATGGTCTAGCCCTTAACAACTTCCACGGCTTCCGTGTATATTCTTCGTCTAACCTGCCATCAGTAGGTACTGGACCAGGAACTACAGGATCTGCTAACCAGTTAACTAACTTTGGTGTTATCGTAGCTGGCCATGATTCTGCTGTAGCAACTGCGGAGCAAATCAACAAAACAGAAACATACCGTGACCCTGACAGCTTTGCTGACATCGTCAGGGGTATGCATCTATACGGTAGGAAGATTCTTCGTCCTGAAGCAATCGTAACTGCTCGTTATAACGCAGCTTAAGGGAGATATAAACTATGGCTACTTATGACATGACTTCCAGTGATACTGCTGGTGTTGGAGCAAACGTTCTTGCTGTTCCAACAGTAGTTGGTAATACTGTACGTACTATTGAAGCAATACTAGATATTGATGCAATGGTAACTGCTAGTTACTCTGGCGCAGATGGGGATGTATTTCAACTTCTTGAAATCCCTGCCGAATCAGTAGTAGTTGCTGCTGGTGCAGAGATTATGAAGTCTTTTACTGCAAGTTGTACTTGTAATATTGACTTCGGTGGTGGTGATGACATCATTGACGGTGCTGCACTTGACGCTGCCGCTGGTACATACCTTGCAAAAGGTACTAATGGCGAAGCTAATATTGTAAACACTGGTGCTGCATCTACTTTTGCTGCAGAATCACTTGCATGTGTTGGTGCTGCAGATACCATTGATGTAACAATCGCTGGTGCTGCACCTGCTACTGGACGCCTACGGGTATACGCAGTAATTGCTGACGTTTCTGCTGCAATGACAGAAGCTGCAGTCGCACAGCGTGATCTGGTGTAATAATATAATATCACTTTAGGGGCTGGGAAACTGGCCCCTTTAGCTTACCTTGAGGATAAAAAATGGCTTTAAGCTTTCTTACATTGTCAAATAGTGTTATAACAAGAATGAATGAAGTAGTACTTACCTCTTCAAACTTTGCAAACTCTAGAGGTGTTCAAACTCAGTGTAAAAATGCTGTAAACGAAGCTATAAGGTATATTAATCAAAAGGAATTTGGTTACTCTTTTAATCATGCAACTAATACCTCAACACTTACTGCAGGTAAGGCTAGATATACTTTACCTACAGGAACAAAACAAGTTAATTATGATACAGCTAGAATAAAAAAAGATACAGATATTAATTCACAAGGTAATAGTTTAGCTACTTTGAATTATAATGAGTACATTAATAATGACTTTGCTACAAAAGAAGATGATATAGTATCTACTACTTTAAGCTCCTCACTTACTGACTCAGAAACTACAGTGTCTTTAACATCTAGTACAGGTTTTTCAAGTACAGGTAAAGTATATGTAGGCGCAGAACAAATTTCTTATACGGCTATTTCAGGAAATGATTTAACTGGTTGTACTAGAGGTGACAATAGTACAACTGCTGCTGCACACTCAAGCGGAGCTTTTATATCTCAGTTTTCAACGGGCGGTGTCCCTAGAAGTATAGTTCGTACCCCCGATAACAACTATCTATTATATCCATACCCTGATAAACAATACACTTTAGTGTTTGACTATTACACATTTCCTGATGATCTATCTGAGCATGGTGACACTACAACTATACCTGACAGGTTTTCACCAGTTATAGTAGACGGTGCTACATCCTTTGTGTATCAATATAGAGGTGAAACACAACAGTACCAATTAAACTTTGCTAGGTTTGAGCAAGGCATTAAGAATATGCAAAGCTTGCTTATTAACAGGTTTGAGTATATCAGATCAACTATGATAAATCAACCAACTAATACAACTTTTAATTCTAGGGTTGGATCTTAATGGCTGATCTATCACAAACAACACCGTCTACATTTCCACTTATGGGCGGTTTAGTTTTAAATAAATCTACATTTGCTATGCAACCAGGAGAAGCACTTGAGCTTGTAAATTTTGAGCCTGATATTAATGGTGGGTACAGAAGAATAAATGGATTTGCTAAATATAATAGCAACGTAGTACCACAAACAAGTGCATCTACAGAAGAAGTATTACTATCCTGTATATTTAATGAAAAGATAATTGCAGCTAGAGGTGAGAAGATATTTACTGCTTCAGCAGGGAGTGGGTCTTGGACAGAAAGAGATACAGGTAGAACAAGTGCAGGTGTTTATACTTTTGAACGCTTTAACTTTGATGGTAATGACAAACTTATAGTTGCAGATGGAAATAATTCACCGACAGTATTTAACACATCATTTGCAGCTACAGACGTATCATCTGCAGGAAGTGGAGAAGTTAGTACTGCTGTAACAGGTGCAAAGTTTGTAGTAGCATTTAAAGATCATATGTTTTATGCAGGTATGTCTAGTACAAAACAAGAGGTTGTATTTAGTGTACCATTTGATGAAGATAACTTTGCTACAGGTAGCGGTGCAGGTAGCTTTAAAGTAGACGATACAATAACAGGTCTTAAAGTCTTTCGTCAAGATTTGTTTATATTTTGTGAAGATAGAATATTTAAACTATCAGGAACATCATCTAGCAACTTTGCAGTTGTACCTGTTACTAGAAACATTGGATGTGTAAACGGACAAACAATACAAGAATTTGCAGGTGACTTAATATTTTTAGCCCCAGACGGTCTGAGAACTGTTGCTGGAACCACCAGAATTGGTGACGTTGAACTAGGTACTATAAGCACCCCTGTGCAGTCTGTGTTTAATGATAATACTGCAAACGCTGCTGGATTTAGATCTTTAGTTATACCTAACAAAACACAGTATAGAGTATTCTTTACAAAGTCAGGAACAGTTCAGGCTGCTACAGAGGGAGTTGCAACATCTCTAAGAGGACAGGCGTTTGAGTTTGCACAATTAAAAGGAATAAGACCTACATCTACAGACACTGTGAGTACAACTACAGATACAGTAGTTATACACGGTGGAGATGGTGGATACGTGTATAGACAAGAATCAGGTAATGATTTTGATGGGGTAGCTATAGGTGGTAAGTATAGAAGCCCTGATTTAAGTTTTGGTGATCCAGGATTACGTAAGTATATGCAACGTGTTCTTGTAAGCTACAAACCTGAAGCTGCAATAAGTGCAGATATGTTTTTAAGATACGACTATGAAGATCCTAACAGTCCAAGACCTGCAGCTTACTCTTTATCAGCAAGTGATATTGTAGCTGTATATGGTTCAGGAGTATACTCAACTTCAACATACGGTGGACAGTCAGAGCCTTTGTTAAGACAACCAGTAGAAGGTTCAGGATTTACGGTAGCACTCAGAGTAGATGATAATGGCATAACAGCACCATATGCTTTAAGAGGATTTCAAATGGAATATCAAACAGGAGCTAGAAGATAAATGGGAGCAACATATACAAGACAGTCTACGTATAGTGACGGTGATGTTATCACTGCTGCCCATACTAATGATGAGTTTAACCAGTTATTAGCAGCCTTTCAAGCCAGTACAGGACACACACACGACGGTACAGCTAACGAAGGTGGACCTATAACAAAAATGCTAGGTACATCTCTGACATTAGGAGATGGTACTTCAGGTACAGATATTACAGTTACCTTTGATGGTGAGACTAATGACGGTGTACTAAAGTGGATGGAAGACGAAGACTACTTTGAGTTTTCTGATGACATACTTGTAGCCTCTACTGAAAAGATACAGTTTCGTGATACAGCTATTTATATTAACTCATCTGCTGATGGTCAACTTGATCTCGTAGCTGATACAGAAATACAAATCGCAGCTACTACTATTGACATGAATGGTGCTGCAGACATCTCAGGTAACTTAGCTGTAGGTGGTAATCTTACAGTTGCAGGTAATGCTACAGTAACTGGCACTACAACGTTTAACGGTGGTACACTCACATTAGGTGACTCAGCCAGTGACAACGTAGTATTTGGTGCAGATGTTGACTCACACATTATACCTGACGATGATGACACATATGACTTAGGTAGCTCAAGTCAACAGTGGCGTAACCTATACCTTGATGGTAGTGCCTACATTGATGGACTTGCAGAAGATATACTTGTAGCTACAGACAAGAAGGTAGGATTTCGTGACAGTGCTATCTACATTAACTCTAGTGCAGATGGTCAGCTAGACATTGTTGCAGACACTGAGATACAGATTGTAGCTACAACAATAGACATTGACGGTGCAATTAATGCAAGTGGTGAAATCATTGCTGCTTCACTAGACATTAGTGGAGACATTGATGTAGACGGTACAACAAACTTAGACGTAGTTGATATTGACGGTGCAGTAAATATTGCCGCTGCAACTACGGTAGCTACAGATAACAAGATACAATTTCGTGACACTGGCCTGTACATTAACTCAAGTACAGATGGGCAGTTAGACATTGTAGCTGACACTGAAGTACAAATAGCTGCAACTACAGTAGACATTAATGGTGCAGTAGATGTATCAGGTAATCTATCCGTAGGTGGTAACTTAGATGTCACAGGTACATTTGATCTAAGTGACTCTAACTTTACTAATGCAGGTGACATACAGCTAGATAGTATTACAGGTGACTCAGATACAAACACTAGCATTACCTTTAGTGGCTCAGATGTAATTACGGTTACTACTGGTGGTGAGACACAAGTTACATTCAATAATGGTTCTATTCTACCTACAACTGACAATGACGTAGACTTAGGATCTAGCTCACTAGAGTTTAAAGACTTGTACATTGATGGTACTGCTTACGTAGATGCTATTAACTTTAATGGTACTGCAATAGCTGCTACTGCAGCAGAACTTAATATTGTGGATGGTGATACGTCTGCTACTTCTACTACTGTAGCTGACGCTGACAGAGTTGTACTTAATGACAACGGTACTATGGTTCAGGTTGCAGTCACAGATTTAGCTGCTTACTTTGATGATGAAATAACTGCAATGCCTAACCTTGTAACTACTGCAGCAACTACTGTAGGTGCATTAAATAGTGGTAGCATTACTTCTGGCTTTGGAGCTATAGATACTGGTTCTAGCACTATTACTACTACGGGTTTAATTTCTGGTGGATCTCTTGACATAGACAATGTTCTTATTAATGGTACTACCATTGGTCACACTGATGATACAGACTTAATTACTCTTGCTGATGGTATTGTAACTGTAGCTGGTGAGGTTTCTTTAACTACTTTAGATATAGGTGGTACTAATGTAACATCTACTGCAGCAGAACTTAACATACTTGATGGTGTTACATCAACGGCTGCAGAGCTTAACATTCTTGATGGCGTTACGTCAACGGCAGCAGAACTAAACATACTTGACGGTGTAACATCTACTGCCGCTGAGTTAAACATCCTTGATGGTGTTACAGCTACAACTGCAGAGATAAACCTTATTGATGGTGATACTTCAAGAGGTACTACGGCAGTAGCAAGTGGTGACGGTATCCTTATCAATGATGCTGGAACTATGCGTATGACTAATGTAGATACAGTGTCTACATACTTTGCAAGTCACAACGTAGGTGGAGGTAACATTGTTACTACTGGTGCATTAAACTCAGGTAGTATTACTTCTGGCTTTGGTGCTATAGACAATGGTTCGTCTAACATTACTACGACAGGTGTAGGTTCTTTTGGCTCACTAGATATTAGTGGTGCTATAGATGTAGATGGCACTAGCAACTTAGATGCAGTAGACATAGACGGTGCTGTAGACATGGCAAGTACTCTGCAGGTTACAGGAGTAGCTACACTTACAGCTACTGCAATAGCTAACGCAGGTGTATCTGTAAAGAACGGAGCTACATCTGCTGGCTTTGTAGAGTTCTTTGAGGACTCAGATAACGGCTCAAATAAAGTAACACTAATAGGACCAGCATCTACTGCAGATGTGACCTTGACTTTACCTGCTGCTGCTGGTACAGTTGCAACAACAGATGATGCCACAGCCCTAGCCATTGCGCTTGGTTGATATAGGAGAAAACAATGGCTAACACTTTTAAAACAATTACACGGGATGTAGCACCAGCAAGTTCTGGTACACCTGAAACAATATACACAGTACAGTCTGGTAGTACTGTTATTATACTTGGACTATTCTTATGTAACGTACACAGTTCACAGGTTACTGCTTCAGTAGACTTTGTGAGTACAACAACTCAAACAAGTCAGACACAGAACACTACGGCACAACTTGTTAAAGATGTAGCTATACCTGTAGGATCATCTTTGTCTGTACTTGACGGTAAGATTGTAGCTAACGTAGGTGACATAATTAAAGTAGACTGTTCTGTAGCTGACAAAGTTTCAGTAATAATGAGTTATATGGAGATAACCTAATGGCAGGATATATTGGCTCTAGAGCTGTAAGTGTAAACACTACATCAGCTACCCTCACTGATGATTTAACGATAGGTGATGATCTTACCGTTACTGATGACATGACCGTTGGTGGCACTCTTGGAGTTACAGGTGTTTTAACTGCGACTTCACTAGACATTAGTGGTAACATTGATGTAGACGGTACAACTAACTTAGACATTGTAGATGTTGATGGTGCTGTAAACTTTGCTGCTGACGTAACATTTGCAGATGGTGCAGATATTATCACTGCTTCAGCAGGTACATCTAACTTTAGAGCAGGTGTCAACGCAGGTAACTCAATAGCCTCTGGCGGTAACTACAACGTAATCGTGGGCGATGAGGCTGGTACTGCTTTGACTACGGGTGATGGAAACGTGTGTATCGGTGCAACAGCAGGTGACGCAATTACAACAGGCCAAGACAATGTTGTGATTGGCTATCAAGCAGGTACATATCAAGCTAATCTGACAACTTCTAATGGTAATGTTTTAGTAGGGCCTTATACTGACTCTACTGACGGAACTACTAACTATGCCCACGGTTTAGGATACAACATAGATTGTGCGCCGGGCTACACAACTCTTGGTTTAGGTACTTCTGACATTAGGGCAGCACATGGTAATGTAACGTGGTCAACAGTTTCAGATGAAAGATACAAAAAAGACATTGTAGATTCTACAGCGGGTTTGTCATTTATTAAAGCTTTAAAGCCACGAACATTTAAGTATAAAAACCTTGGTGAACTACCAGAAACATTTAGAGCTTATGAGGCTGACTCAACAGATGTCTTTAAAAACTCTAATACAAACCACGGATTTATAGCACAAGAAGTAAAGACAGCCATAGATGCAGATAGTGGTATTAAAGATGGCTTTAAACTTTGGGATGAAAGACCAGATGGTTCACAGGAAGTTGCGGAAGCTGCGCTCATACCAATCTTAGTCAAAGCAATACAAGAACTTGAAGCTCGTATAGCAGTATTAGAAGGTTAAGCATGGACCTAATACAAAGAAACTTTCCAAACGTAGGTGTTGTCGAGGGGCAACTCCCAGAGGACGTTGTGGACAACATATGGAAAGTTGTAAACGAAGCACGAGAACAGCCA
>Ga0315315_10004261_pt1 | contig 13200 bp, 4 predicted proteins | sample M140m3416metaG_FD_203699 | JGI IMG/M metagenome (GOLD analysis project Ga0315315, IMG submission 203699) | Ammonia-oxidizing marine archaeal communities from Monterey Bay, California, United States - M1 40m 3416 | ecosystem: Environmental > Aquatic > Marine > Intertidal zone | place: USA...
GTAATTAAGGATAATAATTCTTTAATTTAGGTGAATTGTTTCCCCAGTTATCTAATTATTCTGTAAATAACGGACGGCAGTAGAAAATTGTAGTATCATGCGCATAAATCCACTTATTGGTTATGGCGTGGCTAAGAAACTAGTTTCATATATTGGGAATAATTTGATAATAGTTATCAGTTTAGTAGATTTAGAATTACCATGGGCAGCGGACTTCCGATATTCGGTTTGGTAGAAGACATAGCATCGTTAAGAACAATGAGGATCTTGTGTTTTTTGTTTCTCATATTAGGTAATCTTGGATTGATACTGACATTTCAAGAACTATCTAAAGAGTATATTTTATTGTTTGCAGTTTTAATAAATGGTGGTTTTATCGCTTTGTGGAAATATTATAATTGGTGGTTTGGAGTAGAAGAATTATAACAGAATTGGTTACTATGAACGGTACATTAAAAATTATTCTAATGTTTCTTGTGTTTATTTTATTCCTAAATATTATAGCAAGAATAATGTTCAATGGAATTTTTGGAGCAAGAGTAAAAGAATCTAAAATTAATAATAAAGATAATCCTAATTATAAGAATTAGTATATTCTATAAGTCACAGTTTCGCTGATTAATTGGACGCTATTTTTGCCGTTTTTTTGAATCATCAACCCAAAACGGTTTAACCCGATTAGTATCAGCCCAATATGTGAACAAGATGAGCGTAAGCAAAACTACTCTGTCGGGTCGCTTAATCCCAGTTATTATCGTAGCTCTATTTTTAGGGTCAATGATGCCGATGGATAACGTTAATTCTAATTCTGAATCAACTCTTGAAGACAGTAACAAGATATTCCAAGCAGGCTCCTCAAATGAGTCTTATGACTTATACTTAGGCGCACCTACTACCGAGTCAGGCGGAGATGGTTCAATTTCAACAATGGAACCTGAAGGTTCATCCGAAGAAGAGAGCGCTTTGTCTACTTTGCAATTTTATACCGATGAGATGATTAGCGATATACAGATTTATGGCGAGGGGTCAACTCCTACTATTGAAATAAGTGTGTATCTAAAATTCACAGGTAATGATGGGGCGACAGCGGATGTCACTTTCGTACTAAGGTCTGGAACTCAAGTACAAGCTGATGAAATTATTACTCTTGAAGATCCATGTACCTCAAGTACATGGAATCCTAGCGGCGGGTCTTGCAGTTATGCTCCTAACATTATTAACATGGAAATTCCATCAAGTGGTTTTCTTGTAGAAAATGGTAAGAGGCTTTCTTTGGAAGTCGATGCTTCCATCGATGGGTGTCAAGGCAGCGGAATTGGTGGCGGGGATGGCGATTGTGATGTTGAAATGCAGTTTGGCGACCTCGAATCTAGTAATAGTTACTCTAAGATAGAGATTAAGGCTAATGCTCTTTCACAGTCTGCTGTCAAGGTTCATTTGACAGGTTCTGGTTGGACAGATACAGAAGTGTTGGAATGGTCTCCCAATCATAGAAGCGAATTCAGGACTATGCAGTTCACTGTTCAAATCAAAGATTCTTTTGGTCGAGATGATATTGAAACTGTAAATTTGATTATGAGTACTAATTCAGGGGCAACTACCGTTTTCAATAAAGAATTTGAAGATGATGACTTAACCTTAGATAATGATGGATTGGTTGGAAATTATACTTACACATATTCATCTGGAATAGACTCTGGCGATTATGATGTATTCCTTGAAATACAAGATATTCAAGGCCATACGGTTTTATTTGAACACCAAGGATTAGTATTTGTTGAGCACGATATTTATCTTACTCTCCCTTCATCGCAACCAGATACTGTATTAATCGCACCAGGAATGACTTCAAGCGTAGAACTTGAAGTTGAGCATACCGGATCGGATACTTCAGAGATACAGGTTGTTTTTGATTTGGCCCGCTCTCTACCATCGACATGGTCAGAGTCATGGGATAAACCTGGAGGTTATTCACTAAATGGCGGTGGTGCATCAGCTAAACCAATTTTGCAGATTGATGTCCCTTCGGATGTTGATTTCTCAAACGCTCCTGAAAAGTTAGAGATTGAGGCACGTGCATTTGCAGAAATCGATGGTACAACAACTGAGGTTGCAGTTGTTGAGATTGTTCTGGATATCGAAGATGTTGGAGTTTTCGCAGAACCTAGAATATCCATCTTTGAAGATTTTGAACACCAAATACAGATTGTTGATTCGACAAGGCCTGAATTTTATGATGAAACTCTATCGCACTACGTTGATGCCGATGAAGTTGGAGATTTCTTCATAGACGTATTCAACTCTGGATTTGATTCGGACACATTTTTTATCCGAGTTAATGCTTTACCGACTTCATGGCAATACAAATTTTATGATAACGATACGGGATTAGAATTAACAGAGGAAGGTATCAATTCTGTCACTCCAAGCATCGGTTCTCATGATATTTTAACGGTCAGAATGGATCTATTCCCTCCAGCAGAAAGAGAAGCTGAAGACATAGGTTTAGTCAGTCTTCAGATTACCAGTTCGGGAGAATCCGAACTACGAACAGATGTTAGTTTTACAGTGCACAGAACATTCGGTATTCTTGCTGAAGTAATTTCAGATAGCGATGCTGGTGAGTTGGGCCGAGTTGAATCTGTCGACCCAGGTGACAAAGTATCCTATTCCGTTAGAGTGACAGATTCCAGCGATATTGCAGGTCAAACAACTTGGAAATTAATTAATCCAAAAGACCTAGCAAGAAACATTGATGCTGAAATGGGGTATTCGAGTTGGGATTATAGAATAACAGATGGTTCTAATAATGATATTATCATATTAACCTTAGAATCTGAATCCTACTCAGACATTAACGTTGATGTAACTTTACCTTCTAATGTAGAGGCTGGGAACCATACTATTTATGTCCAAATAAGAGAAGAAGGAGTAGATTCAGATGAAGCTAGGTACTTTGACTTACCACTTACTGTTGAAGTTAATGAGGATGTCCAGCCAGGTAATTTGCCAATTACTCAGAAGAGCGAATTCACAAGATTTTCATCTGAAGAAAAGAAGAGTATTGAATTTAGAATCACCAATGATAATAACGTTGAACTTGACGTATTTATCGAACTGGAAGAACCAGAAGGCTGGGATGGAGAGATTACAGCATCTTCGAGTCAAGCTGGTCAGGGATTTTTGTTTGTTACTCTACCTGCCTATTCCAGCAAGGATTTCTTTGTCGAGTTAACTGCTCCTGCAAATTTGAAGGATGGTTCTGAAGCGGATTTCGCTCTCAAGGTGACTCCTATGGATGATGAAGTGCCTTATAGTGAGGAATATAATCAACTCTCCAAATTCACATTCAAGACCGAGTGCAAAGGTCTTTCGTGCTTGCTAAACGAGTTATACGAGCCTGAACCACAAACTTTGGCTCTTCTAGCAGGTCTTGTAGGTTTATTCATTATTGCAGTTTATCGTAGAGGTAAATATGATTCCACTGCGCATCAATTCGTTGAAGTTCCTCTCGAAGAACAGATGAAATTAGAAGAGGAAATTGACGTTCCAGAGCCAGTTGTCGAAGAAACTATTGTCGATGATGATATCGAATTACTAGATGCTTTAGATGAACTTTGACTAAAAATCAAAGTATGTTTTTGATGTTTTGTATGAACATCGCACCATTTCCCTTATGAAGCATTAAGCGCCCCGTCACATGAGAATCATGCGTATGCCTTCATTATCTTCAGTGCCGGAGCGAGGATTGCAAATTTCACATTACCGTAAGGAGTTGAAATCATTGTCCTTGGTGGCCCTAATGCTGATGTCTATTTTAGCATCTATTCAATACGATTCTTTGGATGTTAGAGCATCTTCTACAACTGACCAAGATGGAGATGGTCTAACTTATGGTTTGGAATTTCTTCTAAATCTATTGCCTAGCGACCCAGATTCTGATAATGATGGCCTTCCAGATGGTTGGGAGTGGAAATATGGACTTGATCCACTTTCCAGCTCCAATGACGATGGAGCATTAGGTGACCCAGATGGCGATGGAATGTCTAATCTCCAAGAGTACACCTATCTTATGCCAACTGGATGGGATAATAGTGCTACTCCAACCCTTCTCGACAATGGAGTTTGGTGGAATGGAACAGTTCCTGTCAATGATTGGGATGAAGAAAATGCAATGCAGTATAATCGGCCTGCATGTGGTTCTTCAGGTGCCGATGGGACTGGTAATACAATCCTGTGTGATGAAGACCCTGTAGGAAATATATGTGCAAATGGATTTGACGATGACAAAGATGGACTTGTAGACTCGGCTGACCCAGATGGAGACGGAGATGCTGATTGTAATTCTAATGATGACGACGGAGACGGTATAGAAGACGAAGATGTTGCTGGCTGGGATACAGATGGCGATGGAATGCCTGATGGTTGGGAAGCAGCAAATGGTCTAAACGCCACATCTGCATCTAATGCTGATGGGCCTAATGGTGATCCTGACGGAGACGGCTTGAACAATCTCCTAGAATATGTGAATCCTACATGGGATTCAATGTGTGGGGCAAATCCTTGTTTTAGAAATGGCCCAGATGGGGCGGTTACTGAAACGACAACTCCTTGTGACCCACTTCAAGGTTGTCTGACTTTTACTGCGGAAGTAGATGGAATTACTTCTACAAATCCACAACGTGCAGACAGCGACAACGATGGTTTGAATGATTCATACGAGGCTCTCACTTTGTTGACTGACCCTACTTCCCCTGATACTGATAACGACGGAATTAACGACGGTGTTGAGGTAAACGGGCAATATGGTAATCCGCCTCAGCCTAGCGACCCGCGTAACAATAATACAGATGGAGACGAATTAGATGACGGTGAGGAAGATAACAACAGTAATGGTGTAATTGACCCAGGTGAAACAGACCCTACACGAAAGGAAGATTCAGGTGATCAAGACGAAGACGGAATCGAAAACTGGGAAGAAAATATGTCGTGCACACTATGGGATGTTGCTGATTCTGATTTTGGTGGAGTAGATGATGGCGATGAACTGAACGTTACTCATGGAACAGATCCATGTGATTCTTTTGTTAATTTTGAAACGACTATTGTTGGTACTTCTGGGTCGAATATCCTTGATTTGACTGACAGTTCTGGTTTCAATCCTATTGGAGGGGTTGGATGGTACAATGTATCAGGGACTTTCTTATCCTTCACTTATTCTAGCGTAGTGGGCCAATTACTGGTTGGAGTTTCATCTCTTCCTTCTCCGGGAGTTACAGAGGTATCCAACAGAAACGGCTCTTTTTGTCATACAGCAGCGTTTGCAGCCGGAACCTTAGGGACTACCCAGCAATACTGTGATGATGATTATCGTGACAGCGATGGAGATGGATTAGCAGACTGGGAAGAACTTTTAGGTACATATGGGTTCTTCTCTAACCCTTCAATCGTAGATACTGATGCCGATGGAGTAAGTGACTTTGACGAAGTTTTTGATTTTACAGATCCAAATGAACCGTGTAATAATTTACTTGATGATGATTCAGATAATTTGAATAATTATTTTGAGGCAACTATTGGATGTGACTTATCATGGATTGGAGTTTTCAATGGCTCACAAGATGTATGGGCCACTAATTCACAATTATTCGATACAGATAGCGGTGGAGTTGACGATAGAACTGAATATTTCGATGGAACAAATCCACAGAATGACCCTCTAGACGATATTCTTCCTGAAGACTTTGATGGCGATGGTGTTCCAGATGCAATCGAGAATTTAACAGGCACAGATTGGACTAATCCAGACACCGATGGTGGTGGAATGTTCGATGGAGATGAATGTCCTCAAGCTTTCTGGGGTACTAACTGTGTAGGCTCAGGATTTGACCCACTAGATCCAACTGATGACATAGTGTCTCAAGGAGTTGTCTTTTGGGCTAATAATTCAACTGGAGTTGTTGATCTAAATCAAACTCACCGATGGACTCAAAATACATTTGACTTTTACACTGGTACGACATATGCTCACATAGCAACAGTTCATCCATTTGAACAGATAGTTCCTGCATTGACGAATTTTACTAATCTTCCTGATTCAAGTTTTTCCAATGGTTCAGTTGATTGGGATATAACATTCAATAACTCGATATCGAGAGGAAATATTCCGATTTCATCTCAGTATTATAACCTGTCTTTTTGGTCTGACCCATCTTCATTTGTTTCTCGAAGTAATGATACTCATACCATCAAACTTGAAGGTGGATTAATTGATTCGTTATTCCTTCAACAAAATGAATATTTCTTTGACTGGGATTCAATTGCAGCAAATACTGTAGCAGGTCAAAATTATCCTTATGAGTCAGACTTCAAGATTGATTTCACCAATATCAACGACCCACTTTCGATAGTTTACAATATTACCAACGATGTTATTACACAATCAGGCGTCACTAGTGGATATGATTTGGCTAAGACATTGAGTGATTTTCTAAGAGAAGGTAATGATACTTTTGATTTCATGAGATTCCACGCTGCGGTAGGAATAAGTCCTGGTGATGATATTGCCCAATTCATTATGGAAAACAGCTATGGTCAATGTTCTGATTACAATGCTGCATTTGTGACAATGGCGAGAATAGCAGGATTACCAGCTAGGTATGTTACTGGATATTCAGGCGGTGAATGGAATGGTAATGGATACACAGTTTCAGCACAACACCAATCATCCTGGGGAGAAGTGAGATTAGAACTAACGGGCGGTGCGTCAAATATTGATTTAGGATGGGTTCCATTTGATTCATGCCCAGATGCGGAAGAACTAGAAATCGCTAATCAGACATTGGCTCCATTGACTTGGGATAGAGATATGACTCAGAACTTCACTTTCGATGGTCAATTCAGATTCACTGAGAATACTTCGGTAATTGAAAATACTGAATTGAAGGCTTATTTGATTCCAATAGAAGAAGTGGCTTCAGTACCTGGTTCAGCAGTGACTTCATCTAGGCTAATTGGGACATCAACTACAGATTTAGAAGGTAACTTTTCGTTCAGTGGCTCACCTAATGAGGCTAATATGCCGGGATTACATGTTATTGCAATTGTTCATCAGTCTAGTGGATTTGTTTCCAATGATGCAATAATTTATTCTATGTTGATAAACGTTACAGACGATTCTAACCTTTCCCATTCAGTGCCTTTGGCTGTTAATTCACCTGTTGTTGGTGCTGGGTCGCTGACAATTCTCCAGGGTGATTTAACTCTTGAAAACGACCCGAATGGTCTAACAGATAAATTCGATTCTCAATTGGTATGGCTATCCTTTACTTCATCTTTTAATGGTTCTAATAATATCAGTGGTTTGATTTCTCCAAGTGGCTCTTGGTCAATTAATCTTGAACTGGATGTCACAGAAACAATCGGATTTATTCCTGCAACACTATGGTACGGAGGATGGGTTGATGACTTCTCAGTACCAAGTAACCCTACACCCCAATTCCACATTCGGCCTTCATCATTGAACCTAAACTTAGATGTTAGAGAAGCCCCTAATTTGACAGCGTCCATCGAGAGCCTTTCGAATAATAATAGTCGATATGTAGTGGGAGAAGATATTTGGGTTAATGGAAGTGCAGTTTCTGCAGGACTTAATCCAGTGGACATGGAAGGAGACCTTATTCTATCTATCAGGGAAGCAGGTTCTTTCGATTCTTGGAGTCTAATTTTCAATACAACAGTAAACGGTTCATTCTCAGTAGTTCGAAACCTTTCAGCTAGTTTAGCGAATGTTCCTGCAGGAGAAATTGAATTTCAATTAAGATTCTATCCTTCTTCAATTGATACAACCGATGATGCTGATCTGTCTTTAGTCGATCCATTCATTCTAATTAGTATACTCGATATTAATATTTTTACATCCCCTCAAATCCGTGGTTCAATCGGTGCATTCAATGTCGGTTTAACAGACCATAGGGGTGCACTTGTCGACTTTGCTGAAGGTAATTTTGATTTTAGTTTCAACGGAAGTTGGTATAATACCACTACAAATTCGAGTGGAAAAATGATTTCGTCAATAATTATTGATGACGATTTAGTAGCAGGCGACTATCCAATTGAAGTTTCATACAATGGTTCAGAATTATATGCTCCATCTGTTAGCGTAGGTACAATTCGAATTAAAGCTACTATTGGATGGAGTTTGACTTTGGCCCAAGACTGGACTCACATTGGTAACTCTACATTCATCAACGGTTCTATCTTCGATGAGTTATACAATACTCCTATCTTGGGTCAGAATATTACCCAATATACCATCTCAATGTTTACCCCTGATGGTATTGTAGACATTTCTCAGGGATTGGTCAATAATAATACGTCTGCGTTCAGTCAACAAATCGATATTCCAACAGTATATGCATCTTCTGTTTACAGTTTCCGTGTAAGTTTCGATTTCTATACTCAAGGCCCCACAGGAGGTCCATACTACGCTTATGAAGAATCATTCCTTAATGCCTCAGATGGAAACCTAAGCGCACTACCTGCGGCAGTAATCGATGTTGGCATCGAGTCTGAACTAGTATTGAATGTTCTTGGCGATAGGGAAATTGAAAATGTCGTTGTAACCAACGGTCAATTCCAGTTCAGTATCTTGGTTACCGACTTTGCAGACAATTCTTTTGTGCCAAATGAGGATGTAGAATTTATCTTTGATTGGAATGGTACTAATCAATCGATTGGGACAGCAAGGAGTAATGAAAATGGAACGGCTAATTTCTCATGGACTGCCACAGGAATCGCACCTGGAGTTTATGATATCCGTGTAGTTGCTTATGATAATATTAGTTCTCCTTTGGTGGTAGGCAATACTCGTCATTTAGGAAACTCAACATTTACTAATATTACAGTTCAAGGAAATACTGATTTCCGAATAGATAGTATCCCTTCCTCAATTACGGCTGGCCTTGATTTCAATGTAATTGGACAAGTAATCGATGCTGATGATAATTCAAGATTATTGATTAGTCCGGTTAAATTAGAAGTATTTTGGTTAAACAATCCGAATGAAACTTTAGTCGCAGGTTACACTACAACAACCAATGGTTCATTCAACATGACTGTTCCTACAGATGTTCTCAATAATGGAACTGTTAGGGGTAGTAAGACATTGGTTATTTCAGTAATCGAAGATTCATCACCTTTCTACCTAGAATCTTCACTAGAGACTCCTGTATTTGTTTTCGGTGTTTCAGACTTTGATTCCTTGAAGCCGCTCAATCCGATAATTGTTAATCGCGGTGATGACGTGAACCTATCTGGTCAGTTAGTTGAATCTTCTAACCGATTCTTGCCATTATCCGGTTATGATGTGTCAGTTCAACTAGGAGAAACATGGATAGGCGACCTTCAGACAAATGCCACAGGCCAGTTTGATTTGACTTACACTATTCCAACTTCTAACTCATTAGGGCTTGTAACTGCCACATTTTGGTTTAATGGAAGTTCAGACTTGTTATCTGTAAACTCAAATATTTCTACTATAATTGTTCGCTCGCAAACATTCATGTTGATAGATTCAATTACGGATAATCCTATTGCTGGTCAATCATTCAATATATCTGGGACTATTTTATCAGATAATGGAAGTGGCTTGGAACAGAGTGATGGAACTGTTCTTCCTGCTAATATTCTATTCTCGATTGATGGTCAACCTACCGGATTTAGTGTGAATGGTGGAGCGGTTCGAACTGGAGGTATATGGAATGCTACAATTACTCTAACCAACTCATTTGCTGCTGGGACGCATTTAGTCGATGCATCATATACTCCAGCCGTTAACTTCTATCTTGGTTCTAATGATACTGAAGTCTTTGATAGTAGAGGCTTTAGTGAACTAATTTTCATGGTTCCCACTACAGACTCACAGGGTCAACCAACTCTTAATGATAGAACCGAAAGGGGCAATAACATCTCTATTGAATTGTTATTGCAAGATAACACCGGTTCCCCGGTTGATGGTCAACAGTTGATTGTCACTCTTGTTGGTACTTCGATTACTACTACATTGACAACTCAGGTTAATGGTAGTGCATTTGGTGAACTTCTAGTTCCTTCCGACCAAATAGTAGGAGTAATGGATATTAATGCTGAATTTGCTGGAATACCAGGAACTACTGGTATGATTGGTTCTCAGACAAATACTTCATTCGTAGTTCTTGCACAAACCAATCTGACAATAGTTGATTCCCCTGAAGGCCTAGTGGCTGGAGATTATATGCTTGTCAATGGAACTTTACTAGATGATTTATCGTTGCCTTTGCAAAGTATGGGAGTATCATCTCCTGCAGTAGTTCATCTAATTGTTGATGGTGAACCAGTTGCAAGTATAGAAACTGATGCAATCAATGGAACATTTACTCTTGGTTGGGCAGTTCCTGAAGATATATCTGCAGGTGTTCACACAATAGTGGTTGAATTCTATGGAGGTCGAGACTGGGTCGATCCAATTGGATTTGGTGAACCTTCTAATCCTGAGTATTATTTGCCTAGTTCCGACACAGTAGATTTCAATGTAAGCGTCCCGACAGTCCTATCATTACTTACTCAAAGCGGAGATGTTAACCGTGAAGAATTGATGGTTATCGAAGGTCTAATCGTTGATATTGTCAATAATCCTCTCGATAATTTGACGTTAGAAGTTTGGCTTGATGGGGAGTTTATGACCAATGTCAACACCGATTCAGAGGGCTTTTTCACTGCGGTTTACCCGGTTCCAGCGGATGCAGAACTTGGTCCTGTTTCGCTTGAGGTTAGGTTTACAGGAACTACATTCTACTTGCCAAGCGAAGCTAACTCCACATGGAACATTTTCAGCCATATTTTGGTATCAGTAGATATTGCAGAAACTATTGCAGTGGGGCAAAATGTTTCCATAACAGGTTCTGTTGTCGATAATCAATTAATTGCAATTCAGAATCATAGTGTTGATTTAATTATTGAAGGAATTATAATCAGTTCGGTAACAACTGACTCGAATGGTAACTTCTTGTTTGAATGGACAGTACCAGATATTTTCGAATTTGGTAATCATACGATATTTGCTTACTCTGAATCCCAAGGGTACTACAGGGCAAATAGTAGTAATGCTTCCTTCTTTTTGGCGCATCGCTCCGATTTGACTGTGATTTTTGATGAAGGTCCAGATGTTACACGTGGAGAGATTTGGGTTCTTTCTGGTAGATTGTTTGATTTTGATTCCTTAACTAAAGAGGGCCTAGAAGGAGAAACAATTAGAATTCTTCTCGATGGTAATGAAATCGGTACAACATCAACCGTTAACAATGGAGATTGGGAAATAATTATCCCTGCAAGCATGGATTTGGCAAGAGGTGTTCATTCATTTGAGATTATATTTGATGGAACGAATTCTCATCTTGGAACAAATGATTTCGCAACCGGAACTGTTTGGGCAGATGTGCAAATTTCGATAGACCAATCATCTACTCCCATTGTAATTCGTTCTGACGGAACATTTGGACCAATTGAACTAACAGGTTCGATTTCAGAAATCGGTGGTACAGGTGAAGTCTTTGAGTCGATTACGATATTCATCGGGAATGGCTCAGATTGTGTTAATCAGAGAGAAGGTGCCAGATGTATTGCTAGTAGTTTGGTTAATACTCAATGGTCAAATGGTAATTTCACAATTTCGACAATTGCTCCGTCATGGTATCAATTTGGTTCACAATACATACACTTAGACACTCAAAGTAATGATTCTATATACATAAATGAAGCAACTGTTAGCCACCCAATATTTGTACAACTCAATGTAGACTTCGATTGGGAAATGCAGCAAGTTATTCCTGATGAAAGAGAAGAAATTATTGGAAGTCTGACTATAACTGCCAATGATACAAAAGCGGGAGTCCCGGGAATTGAGGTTATTTTCATTCTGATAAATTCTTCTAATGGAGAAGTTACCAGCCCTCTAACTGTAATCACTGATTCCAACGGTGTTGCATCCTTCGAATTCAACTCTGACCCACCATTTGGGGATCAAGATAATTGGGGTAAACTAAGTCTTGATGTTCAAATCATAGACCCGATAATTTCTTCATCGAGTAAAGATAAGTTTGAATTATTACGTACTGAAAGTAGTTTCGACCCTAACTATAAATCGATTGAAGAAGCATCTGGTCAGACATTGTGGATTTACTTGGTAGTATTGCTAATTTCAGCATTGATAGCAGGTGGCGTTGTAGTTTATCGTAGAAGAATAGCTGGTGAACTATTACAAGAGGCAGCAGAAGTATTTGCTTATACTGCTGAACTATTGGCCGCTGGGGACTCTATTAGAGAGACTATTTTCAATTGCTATCAAAACCTATGTACTGTTCTTCAACAAAATGGTTTCTTGAGACGGGACTTCGAAACTGTAAGAGAGTTTGAAGTGGCTATTAGACAGGCAATGCCGGAAATTTCCGATGATGCTCTTTCTGCAATAGACAATATGTTTGAAATGGCTAGGTACAGTAGAGAAGAATTAGGGCCACAACACCAAGCAGCTGCTCAACAAGCATTAGAAAGAATGAGTCAAGAAATTGGAACACTAGCGAATATTCCAACTAGATGATTTTGACTCACCATCGAAGGTATAGTCTATTGTTAATGAAGTGAGCACTGATTTCATTCTTCATAGAGTCCTTTGGTATGTTGAAGGTTCTCTCGAATGTTTCGGTTTGACCGTCCTTGATGCTGAGTTTGACATTGATATGTCGCTCATCATTATTGAATAAAACTTGGAAATCTCCTAAGTCTACGCCCATTAGTGGTATTGAAAGCCCATCAGGATTCATTCTTCCATTCAATTCTTCAACCATCCACTTGAGAGACATTCCCGGCTCGATAGTGGATACATGTTCTTCAGGAATCATTCCCGCAGTTACTAGAACTTGCTTATGGCGCATTTCAACTTCCTTCAGGTGCTGTGCAGCAGAATGAAATTCATTGTGTAGTGATTCAGGAGAAATGGTTAATCCAGTTGTGTCAATGAATTCATCTTCAATTTCTCCAATAAGATCTGAATCGAGGTTGATGTCTATATTCTCCCATGACGCCATATTCTTGCCTCCAGCCTACCCTCAATGAACCTTCGTACTAATTTTAATTTTATGATTTTCAACTTTGCTTGACTTTTCG
>Ga0315315_10004262_pt1 | contig 13200 bp, 10 predicted proteins | sample M140m3416metaG_FD_203699 | JGI IMG/M metagenome (GOLD analysis project Ga0315315, IMG submission 203699) | Ammonia-oxidizing marine archaeal communities from Monterey Bay, California, United States - M1 40m 3416 | ecosystem: Environmental > Aquatic > Marine > Intertidal zone | place: USA...
GACTCAGGGGACAAGCATGTTATTGAATATCATCTGCTATTGATGAAGCTTGCTGGTATTGATGGTGTTGTAATTGACTGGTACGGGAGGACTGAGTGCTATGACTACAGAGACTTGCATGAAAATGTTGTTCTGCTGGTCAGCTTCCTTGAAAAATATCAGATGAAGTTTGTAATCTGTTATGAAGATCAAACCATTAATACACTTGTTGAACAAAAAGTGATTTCGCAGGCATCACGCGTTTCCCATGCGACGAGTGAACTGAAGTGGCTCGCAGAAAACTGGTTTCAGCGAGATTCATATGTGCGATTTCAAAATCAGCCAGTCCTTTTATCATTTGGTCATGGTGGTCTGAATGATGACGAGTGGCAAAGTGTATTTCACCAACTTGATTTGCCGATACGGTGGGTGTCTGAGCATACGCCTCGCTCAGGTGCGTTCGGTGCATTTGACTGGCCTATTCCGGAAAAAGGTCTCGCCCAAGTGCGACGATTTTCTCATGAATCAAAACAGTGGCAGTGTTCTATTCCGGTTATTTTGCCACGCTTTGTTGATGTGTATGAGCAAGCGGGTGTTCAAGCATCGTATGCGGAAATAGAAGACAATGATGGTGAAACGTTTCGATTATCAGCGGATGAAGCTGGGCTTGCTCGTGGACAGATTGTCCAGGTCGCAACGTGGAACGACTGGGGTGAGGGAACACAGATCGAACCGAGTGTTGAGTTCGGGTATCGAGATCTTGAAAGCATTCAGTCGTTTAAGAAAAAGCATGTTGAGAAAGACTTTCAAGTGGAAAAAGAAGGCCTTCGTCTGCCACGCCGGCTGCTGGCGTTGCGGCAAGCAGGAGGTGGGCGGGATGCGACTCTTGATCAGATTGCCAATCAGTTGTCGGCAGGGAAGGTAAAAATGGCTGAGGCAATGCTTGATGGCGTCGAAAGCAGTCGTTGAGCAAATTCGCCTGATTTCCTGTCCTTTTTAAAAAATTAGTTCTTAGCAAGATGTCTTCCGCACAACTCGACGCAATGAAAAAAGTTTATGAGTTGCATGCTGAAGTGTTCGTGTAACTCGATATGCTTTATCTAGCCTCCTGTGTGTACACGAAGGCTGTAAGGTCGAGGAATGCAGCTGTGATTGATTTGTACAAAAAAGAGTCACAATTGTTTCACTTACAGCAAGTGAGTGAGCAGTGTAATATGATACTTTGTTGTATAACATGGGAAGGTCATCTTGGTCGTGTGGGATTTTGTTTTCTATGAAGTCAGTTCCACGGGCTCGCAATTTTTAATTTCTTATTTGTTGGAGGCTGCATTATGAATCAACTTGATCCATTGGGAACAATTAAAAAAAGGAGTGAAGGCTTCACGCTGATTGAACTTTTAGTCGTGATTGCGATTATTGGAGTGCTTGTTGGGCTTTTGCTTCCTGCGGTGCAGCAGGCGCGAGAAGCTGCGAGAAGATCGTCGTGTGTTAATAATTTAAAGAATCAGGCGTTGGCAGCCCATAACTACGCTGATGCGAATACCTTTTTCCCAAGTTGGCTTGTCCATCCTCAGGTAGGTGTTACAAGTTGGAAAAATTGGCATGCCGGAAGTGGTTACTACCACCTCTTGCCATATATGGAAGAGCAGGGGTTACGAGACCGGATGGAAACAGCCATGGGGCTATCGTCATGGGGTGGAGCCTCAGGCTATTTGATGCTGGCGGGTACGCAACTCAATATTATGAAATGTCCATCGGACTTGCCGAACGGAAGCTCAAATGCAAATCGTGGTGATGCGAACTATGGGTTTTCGTCAGGCAGCACAACTCGAGTTGGCAATGGGCTCGATACAGCTCCGTGGGCTTGCAATAGCATCAACTGTAATGGGTTTACTCACAGGGGCCGCGTGGCAGATAATGCTGATGCGAATCGTACAAAACAATTCTTGGATGGATTTTCATTTGAACAGTTTACCGACGGACTGTCGAACACAGTCATGGCTTCAGAGATCCTTACCGGGACTGGTAATAATAGTGAGCAGCTCTATCCAAGAAATGCGGCTCAACGTGTAGCCGCTAGCGTGCCAAATAATCAGCGGAGTTTTATTTCTGCCTCCCAGCTTGATACATTCGGGCAGGCGTTGGCTGCGAGTGGTACTTGGAATGCTACTGGTGGTTCCTGGTGGGGCTGGTTTGGGCATGGGAATTCTATGATCAACTGTGCCGCACCGCCGAATTGGGAATACCCAAGTGGCGGTTCAGGTGGGTGGGGCATGATGATGGACAATGGATCAGACGGCTTTGCCCCGCCACGAAGTCGCCATCCAGGTGGTGTGAATGTAGCCATGGCTGACGGCTCCACTGCGTTTGTGAATGACACGATCACACTTCTTACCTGGCAGCAACTTGGTGCACGGAATGATGGAGCTGTCGCTAGTCTTCCATGACTTTGCATTTTTATTTCCTGTTTGTTTGGTGTGCCATCGAGTGCACCAAACACGCAGGAGAAAATTTTGTTTCAGTTTGGCGTTATCAATAAAATCTATTTTTTAGTAAGTGATGGTATATGAAAGATTTTCATTGTTTTTTCTTTTTGGTGGCCCTTGTGATGACTGGATGTGGCCCACAGGGCGTGGCTGAAAAACGGTTCTCAAATCCACCGCCGGATGCGGTTACTCGTGCAATTGTTTTGATTCAGGGATACGCAGATGGTCAGCCCGTTGGTAGCGAAGCTATAGAATTTGAAGAGCTCGCCCAGGGTGTTGCTGCGATTGATGCGGAGAAAGGGAGTGACGTCAAAGAATTCCTTGCCGAAATTGAAAAGACAGGACGTGTAAGCAGAAAAGATGCAGCAAAAGTCCTTGAGCGATTGAAGCAGTAGCATTCACATCTTTCTATACCATAACCAAATCGTTCTATTCCTGTAATGGCTGGCTGGTAGAGATCAAGTTTTCAAGAAGCACTTTCTTTACGTAGACTCTTTTTTCATGAAAGCTCTACTGCCCGTTGCTACAGGCAATGACGAAATTGAATTCTGTGTACTTGTTGATGTACTGCGCCGAGCATGCATTGATGTCACCGTGGCAAGTGTTGAAGCACGTGACGTAGTTGTGTTGCAACAAGGTCTCAGGATTGTGCCGGATGCAAGTCTCGAACAGGTTGCTGACCAGACGTGGGACGCAATTGTGATGGCAGGGGGCGTGCCTGGTGCCATGAATCTTGGGGCGTCAGAACAATTGAAGGCGATCATTCAGCGACATCATGCCAACGGAGGTCTTCTTGGTGCAATCTGCCTTGCGCCAGCGTTGGTGCTGAAGCCTGCCGGCGTTCTTGAACACGTCAAGAAGGTGACGGGAAACCCTTTGGCAATCAAGACACCAGATCAGGTATGGCCAGCCGATGCATTTACACAGTTGCTTGGAAACGCATTTGATCCAGATGTTCGTGTCTGTGTGGATAGAGACAGTAATATCGTGACATCACAGACGCCGGGGACGGCTGTTGAATATGCTTTGGCGATCGTTAAGCTGCTTCGGGGCGAAAAGATTGCGAGTGAAATATCTGACTATTTACTGGTGAAGACGTAATAGTTTCACGGTGAGCAAATAGTCGGAGAGAGAAGAACGATTAGAGCATTTTTTTGTTTTGGAGAGGTAGGGGAGTAGAAATGATGTATTTGAATCGGTGGTGTGTGCTGATTGTTTTATTGGCTTGTATCAGTGCCAAGGATATCAACGCAACTGAGCGCCCAAATATTCTCTTCATTTACAGTGATGATCAAAATTACAACACGCTGTCGTGCTATCCCGAGTCGCCGGGTTGGGTGCAGACGCCACATATCGATTCACTTGCCAAGCAAGGAGTTCGATTTGAGCGGACATATTTAGGCGCCTGGTGTATGCCATCCAGGGCAAGCTTTCTCACAGGCAGACTTCAGCACGGCGTACAATCAATGAGGATGGAGGGGGAGTATCCAGGAAGCACATACGATCCAGAACAGTGTCGGTTTTGGCCCTCTGTTTTAAAAGCAAATGGATATCACACCGCCCAGATTGGGAAATGGCACACCGGTGTTGATACAGGTAACGGGCGGGACTGGAATCATCAGATTGTCTGGAACAGGCCTGCTCACCCTGATAATGCGGGGCATTACTTTTATGACCAGATTGTCACCTTCAATGGAAAAGAACGTCGTGTCGAAGGCTATTCGACCGACAACTACACCGACTGGGCTGTTGACTACATCAAGGGCGAGCAACGTGATGCTGAAAAACCGTGGTACCTGTGGCTCTGCTACGGAGCAATTCATGGACCAACCACGCCGGCTGAACGTCACGAAGGAAATTTGAAGGGAAAAGAATCCCCCGTCCCAGCGGATATCTTTGGGCCGTGGCCGGGCAAACCACAGTATCTCGAAAAAACAAGTTCCTGGCAGGAAGGTCCAGACGGGAAAGCATACCGGCAGAAGAAAAAATTAAAGAAGAGTAACTTCAATACAAATACAGCAGGGCAGGGATACCAAGACTGGGTGCAGCAGTACAACGAATGCGTGATGGCGATCGATGAAGGAGTCGGCCGTTTGATAGAGACGCTTCGAGAGACGGGGCAGCTTGAAAATACGCTTATCGTGTACACCGCGGATCAGGGATTTGCTCTCGGCCAGCATGGCTTGAATAGCAAAGTTGCACCCTATGACGCTGCAGTAGCCTCTCCACTGATCATCTCTCATCCTGCAACGCTGCCACAGGGACAGGTGTGTTCACACCCCGTAAATGCACCCGATATTGTCAGCTTTTTCTGTTCAACTGCTGGTGTTGAAATTCCGTGGCGGACTGACGGCCGAGATATTCGCCCCCTGCTCGAAGATCCAGATTCATCTGAGTGGACTCACCCGATGATCATGACCCATACAGGGCGAAAGTATGGGGCTGATACTGATTCGCAGCCGGATAAGGCGGCTCTCTATCAAGTCGGTAACATCCCTTGGTACGTCTTGCTTCGTGATGGCAAATATAAGTACGTGCGATATCTTGTGGAGGGAGAGATCGAAGAGGTTTATGACCTCGACGCTGATCCGGACGAGTTAACAAATCTTGCAACGAAAAAAGAGTCTCAAAAACTACTAGGTTCGCTTCGGCAAAAAGCAATCGATGAGTTGCGTCGAACATATGCTGGGTTTGTCGACACCATGCCACAGACAGCAGCAATGAAAAGGGGAGGTTGAGCAATGAAGCAAATACTGAGTAAGAGTATGCGAATCAAACGACAGCGCAATGCCATGGTTTTTCATGCGAGTACCCTTTTTTGGATTTTCTTCGTGTGGGGTATTGCTGCACCATCACCCGCACTATGTGCATTGGCTGATGAAGGTTGTGATTCGTTTGACGTGTACGCAGTCGATGGCTCAGGCGAGCAGGTGATACATGTAGCAGTGCGACCAAACGGTAATCAGGCTCAAATCGTGCAGGAGGGCGTCATAGGCATGCCAGGAAAGCCTCACGGCATTGCAAAGAACCCTGCACAGTCCTCCTTAATCGTGACGCTTCTTGGGAAAGGAACAGAAAGTCCACGTGCTGTGACTCTTGGGATTGGCAATGAGGGTAAACACTCAATTGTTGGAGTCGCAGACCTACAAGACTCGACGGGCTATACAAGTTTTGATCGTACAGGAAAGTATTTCCTGACGTCGTCCTATCACGATGGGCATTGTGATGTGTATCAGGTGAAGCCTGATGGTGTGGTTGGTAATCGGACAAGTCATCAACAGGTCGCAGAAAAGTACGCCCACTCTGTACTGACAACCCCTGACAACAGGTTTCTGTATGTGCCATGCGTCAAAGAATTCAATGCGATTTACCAGTATGCATTTGATGAAGAAACAGGTAATGTCAGACCGCTTGAGCCTTTTGATGCAAAACCACCACACATGTTCGGGCCGCGGCATATTGCTTATCATCCAGACCGGCCATATGTGTACTTCAGTAATGAGCAGCAACTTGGGGTCAGTGCGTATCGCATTGAGGAAGATGGTCAGCTTGCGGCTCTCCAACATGCCACAACGATTCCCCGCCGATCACCCTATACGGCAGGCGTGCGTGACATGCATGCGTCTGATATTACTGTGACAGAAGATGGGAAATTCCTCTTTCTCGCCTTGCGTGACTTTGTTGGTAATGAAGATAGTGTTTTTATGTTTCGTGTTGCTGACGATGGCCGGCTTAGCCTTGTATCAAGAAAACACGTCGGCGACATTCCCTGGTGTTTACGTGTTTCACCGAATGATTCACATCTTCTCGTAAGTGAATCACGTGATAAGACACTCGCTGTGTTACCGATTCAGCAAGATGGTTCGCTTGGCGATATTGTTCGAATGGACTGGGGAGCTGAGGTTCGCAATATGGTGGTGCATTCCCTGCCTGCCAAATAACGTATGGCGTGGAGATGTGATGAAGAAACGAAAAGTGTGCGGTTTGGTTGTATGCGGTGCTGTGTCCGGGGTTCTTCTTATTTTTTGTTCCGGAACAGTTTGCGTTGGAGAAGATGACACGGGTGCTACTCAAGTGACGGGTGGTCACAAAAGTCTGTCTGCAAACAGGAATGACGTTGCAAAAGTGCCCGATGTGTTCCCTCAGGTGGCGGAGTGCGGGAAGCTGCTTTTCGAGGCAGATTTCTCTGGCGAACATGTTCCAGAGGAATGGATACCTTTGCACGGAACGCAATGGGCTGTCGTTGAGGGAGTGCTGCAGGGACGAGCATCAACAAAAGAATTTCAGCAGAAGCGGATAGCTGCTGGCAACACCAGCCATAGTGGAAAAACCCCAAGCAGTCGGCTTTTGGTCCCTGTTGACGACTGTGTCATGCTCTTTCGATTCAAGCTTGTTGACGGCTTGTCGGGTGCCCATTTTGGTTTTAATGACGGGTCGTTCAAGACAGGGACCGGGCATGTGTGTCGGTTTACAGTTTCGGCACGGAAGGGGCAGTCTCTGGTCAAAGATAGAAATGTCACTGTCGATGGAGATGAAGATGAGACTTTGGTGACAGACAGTTTCAATGTGAAGGCCGACACCTGGTACTGGATGATGCTTGAGATTGTCGGTGATGAAATGGTGGCACAGGTGTCGGGGGGGGCTGTTCTCCGGGCGAGGCATCCCCGGTTTGATATCCCAAAGGATCAGATCAATCTGCCAACGCGGGGAGGAGGTGTCGTGCTGTATGACAACGTGAGGGTGTGGAACGCAGTACGGAAAAAATAATCCGCATCACTCGGATTTACCTTGATCAGGCTTCATGAGTTGGCTTAACATTTATTGTGATGACTGGGCAACTCAGTTGATTCTAATTCATCACCGGGACCTGCTCGGTCTGCGGCGTACTGGGCGTTTCATCGTGTGTGATGTTGTCTGCTGTTGATTCAAGGCGTTCCTTATTGACTTCATCTTGTCGAGTGAACTGAGCCTCAAGCGACTGCGGGTTCCCCATAACAAACTTCATGGCAAGGCTACGGTAAGACTTGGTAATAATAAGGTCATCATAGAATTCAGGAGCGATTTCACGAAGCCGACCAAGCCGACTCCACGGAATCCCCATCAGATCATGATGTTCCAGATGAAGCCCAAAATTGAAATACAGCCAGTTGGACCAGCCATAGAGTGATGACGAAGGCTGATAAGCACTGCTGCCATGGAAATGTGAGTTACTGAGAATAATTCCAAAATTGTGTGGGTGAAGAAACCCGGTGGCAAAAAGCTGAGAGGCCAAAAGAAAAACAACGGCTTTCCAGCCACCGGCAGCAAACAGGCCAATGGTCATGAGGATTGAAAGCGTTGGGTAGACAACAGCCCAGCGTTTAAGTCCATAGCTTTCATATCCGGAAATAAGATGTTCGTCAGCAAGAACTGAGAGTGCCTTTGGGCCGGGGGTAAGTTTGCCGCGGAGGAGGGACTCGAACGTATACACAACCAGTCCAAGAACGGAGCGGAAAAATTGGAGAACAAGCATGACAAGTGCATAGGGCATGCCAACAGGTGAAAAGAGGGCACAGCAAAATCTATAGACCGGTCCTTTTGTGAAGAAGAGAAGGTACCGATGCTGCCGTGTCAGAAGAATGGCTGTTCGCCGACGGGTGATAAAGTCCTTTTTCGCTCCAAGGTCATTATGGTGAACGTGGTGTTCAATCCACCATGCATGGTGTCCGGACATAAACATGGGAAGTGTGGTGAATGTAAAGAGCCAGCGGTTTGGCGTTGTTTTCTTGAAAACAAGGTTGTGGTTGCATTCATGGGCGAGTTGAAACAGATTCACATCAATCCATGAGCCAATTGCCCAGGCAACCAATAGAACAGCCCACCAGGGTTGACTGCTTAGGCCAACTGCTAGAGCGATTTGAGCCGAAGCAAAAGCGATACACCAGAATGCTGTGCTCGGTGTATTGCCAAAGAGCCCTTTGATTTCTGGATGCTTGCGAATCATTTGTTTTGCACGATCGCGGTGCCAGATGGCATCAGGTTTGTCAGAGTCACCGACTCGATCACTAATATCAATTTCATAGCCAGGAAACATCGGGGTTGGAGTTCCAAGAATACGAGGGTGAAACCCAACTTTCTTATGCGATGGTGCGTCGGCGGGGAATAACATGGGATAAGTCTCCTTGGAAACGATTCACAACCTTTGTCCAATGTACCTGTTTTGGAACAGATTTCGAGTGTTGTGTCCTCGGTGCAGCCCTCTTTTCTCCATGCATATGCTGAGGTATTGGTACAAGCGGCAAAGTTGCCGGGAAAGCGTAAAAGTGGCTGGTGGTGGCGTAAGGTTACGGAAAAGCAGTTTTCTAGCGAGGCTCACGGGTAGATACCGTTGGCCAAGGGTAAAGCGGTTGTAGCGAATCAAAGAAACCGGATTCTCAGGGAGTAGTAGCAGAATCAGAAGTCACTGGAAGATATCCATGGTCAGTAAGAAACAACTTCATGGAATCGAGACAAAGACCAAAGTTCTGAGGGCGAAATCCGTAGCCATGATCGCCATCTGTCACGAAATGCGTGCTTAGTCGGTTCCCCATTTTTGCGTTGAGCGCTCGAACAAAAGCCTCACCACCCAAGGGGCTGCCGGGTTTATACCCTACATCTTTCCCACCGTAGCCCAGCCAGATCGGCGGAAGTGCAGGCAACTCCAGTACGGGCCATGGAATGGTTTGGTTTTTCATCCCTGATTTATGCATGAGTACCCAGGTGCTTTCACCCATTACAGCATTCGGTTGTGCTTCGATACTTATGGTGTCACTTTCATCATTGAGATGTTCAAGCAGTGTTCCGAGAGCAAGAGCCCCGCCGGCAGAGTCTCCAGCAGCGATAATCTTTTGTGGATCGATACCGAGCGTCGAGGCATTCTTTCGTACCCAACGAATAGCAGAACGTCCGTCTTTGGCTGCGTTGTGTGCACCGGCATTTTCCCTGCCATCGATGCTGGTCAGTCGGTACCCAACTCGTATGTTGACGATCCCCAGTTCAGTGAATGGGACAGCAAATCGCTCGAACTGCCTTGGCGTTCCGCCAGCAAACCCGCCACCATGAAACCAGATGATTGCCGGGCGGCGGTCGCTTGGTTTCCAGCCTTTTGGGTAATGGATGTGAGCGGTGAGGTCTCGCCCCGGAACGTGTTTGTAGGGAATGCCTGGCTGGGGATCTTGTCGAATCTGCCTTCGTGCCTTAACTGTATTTTTAAAGAGTGTTTCGTCTTGTAGCAGTTTCCAGTCACCTTTGTCTCCCTGCCGGTATGAAACCTCTTCGGAATCAATCATTTTGTTTCTGTTGGGATCGTTTTCCCAACGAAACTCATAGATGCCAAAGCGAAAACATCCGCCCGGCTCAATTCCGTCAGGTGAAGTCTTTTCTGTGGCGTAGAGGAGGGGCGTGCCAAGAAAGACAAGAGCCCCAACGAGGTGTCTAGCAAATCGGTATCCGGTGGGTGCAGAGTGTTTCGTTTTCACGGAGAACAGATGGGAAAAACGCTTAGAGAAAAACAGACTTACTTTTTGCCAACGCAGTACACCGCTTTGGTCGAACGGAAAATAATGCGGCCGGTATCGAATGCAGGTGTTGCATTGAATTGCTCATCTCCATCCCCCAGTTTATTCTCAGCAAGAATGGTGTATTCCGGATCTGCTGCCATGACCAAACATGTGCCATCACGGAGTTGGGCATAGAGACGCCCATCTCCGAGAACAAGCGACGCGTACACCCGGTCACGGGATTCGTAGCGTTCCCGAAACAGAGTACTACCATCCTCAGCATTCAAGCACTGGGCCATCCCCTTGTCGTGCGACCAGAATAAGTAGCCGTTATGGAAAAGGGGAGTGGTTACGTTGGCACCAACTGTCACTTCCCAGAGTTTATGGGTCTCGGTCACATCGCCTCGGCCGCCAGCTTTGACGGCGATTGTGCGATTTTGTCTGCCTCCCGAGCAATAGAGGACATCGTCGACAACAACGATGCCTGGCACGACGTAATCGGGAATCCCCCGACATGTCCAAAGAACATCTCCATTTTTTGGGTCATATCCCCGGATAAGTTCCTTGTGGTGCATGACGAGTTCAGGTGTTCCGTTCTTGGGCGTGACGATTGTCGGCGTTGTCCAGGCCCTCGTAATGTCTTCAACCTGCCAGGCAATGTTTCCGGTGTCTTTGTCGAGGGCAACGAGTGAATTCGATTCAATGGCTGCGTTTATATAAACGAGGTCTTCATAGACAATCGGTGAAGCCGCTGCGCCAAAGCCGGCGACACCCGTGCCAATACTCGTTCTCCAGAGTTCTTTGCCATCAAGAGAGCAGCAGACGACCCCAGATGGTCCAAAGGCTGCATAGATTTTTTCGCCATCTGTGCAGGGCGTAGGCGAGGCATAGCCATGATCAGCAACACGAGGCGTGGCTTCCTGTTCTTCAGGGGAGGGGTCAAGCGTGAGCGTCCATTTCGGCGTGCCATCGTCTCGAGCAATCGCAATAACGTGAAGCTTCAGACTGTCACGTTCTCCCGGGTCGTCAAGTTTCTCTCCATATCCGCTATAGCCCGTGAATACAATCAAGTCATTGACAATAATCGGACAACTCGAGCCACGAGCAGTAGGAGTCTTCCAAAGGAGGTTCGACTCATTCGACCAAGTCACGGGTAGAGCGCCTGTATTCTGGGCGATTCCAGTTCCGTTCGGTCCTCGGAACCGTGCCCACGATTCAGCAGATATTTCCGTGGTAGTTGTAATGCACAGTGCGCACAAAAAGAATGTAGCCCATTTGAATGGCAGGCCACACGGTTCATGATTACACATCGGCTGGTCTGCTTTCTAACTAGCTCATCAATTCTGGGATGACACTTCCATCCCGCACGATCATCACCGGTCGACCTGTGCTTGTGTGATATTCTTTCGTTGGGTCAATACCAAGCAGACTGTAATACGTTGCCGCAACGTCATCAGGTGAATGGCCATCGTGTCGAGGACCGCTTGCCGTATCGTCAGTTTCGCCAAGCACCCTCCCGCCAGAGATGCCACCACCTGCCATGAGCATGAACATGGCACGTGCATAATGATCGCGTCCATTTCGTGTGGTGTTGATTTTTGGTGTACGGCCGAATTCACCAGTGACAAGTACAGCCGTTGAGTCCAGAAGACCCTTCTGCTCAAGACCTGTGAATAAAGCTGACAGGCCTTCATCAAGGGGTGGGAGTTGCTTGTTTTTTAATGCGTTCCAATTGTCACGGTGAGTATCCCATCCACCATATGAAATCGTGACAAATGGGACCCCATGTTCGACGAGTCGCGTTGCTAACAGGCAACTCTGCCCAAATTTCGTTTCACCAAAGGGTGCAGCAAAGCTTGAGCTTTCGCGGTTTGTGTCAAAAGCCTCTTTTGCCTTGGGTGAGGTAATGATTTTGTGCGCCTGCTCGGTGAACCTGTCGAGACCTGCTACAAGTTGATTCTTATCCTCGATGGCGTGAAAGCGCTGGTCAAGGTCTTCAAGAAGCATTTGGCGTCGTTCAACATCACTGACTGTAAGGCTGCCATCAAGTGTCATGCCACGGACGCTAAACGGTATACCTGGTGTTGGTGTTTTTCCGGTAGCGAGAGCCGCATACTTGACGCCCAGGTATCCCGTGCCGCCTTGGTTGTTTTTCGGGATAGCCACGTTGTGCGGTAGCTCTACCGGGCCCCCAAGTTCACGACTAACAACTGCACCATAGCCTGGGAATTCAAGTGAGGGGATTGGTCGGTTGCCGGTATTCACGTATTCCTGACCAAGCTTATGAGCAGCGAGCGAATGAGTAATGCCTCGCAGAATGACATACTTGTCCATGCACTTTGCCAACTTCGGCAAATGTTCGCTTATCTGAATACCCGGAACAGATGTCTGAATAGCGTTGAACTCACCGCGGTATTCAGAGGGTGCATCCGGCTTCGGGTCAAACGTGTCCATGTGCGACGGGCCACCGGGAAGATTGACAAAGATGGCCGCCTTTGCGCCCTTTGGCCGTGCAGATGCAGCGTGTGTCCATCGTAGATAATTCGAGAGTGACAGACCACCGGCACCGAGTGCTCCGAGTTTCAAAAAGTCTCTGCGGACGACACCATCACATGTTCGATGAAGAGTCATTGAATTTCTCCGGTCCATTTAAAGGTTAAGTTTTTCTTGGTTGGTGCAAAGACACCAGGCCTAATGATTCAGTGCAAATTCTTTTGTGTTGAGTAAAGCCCAAAGAATATCGTGAATCCCAGCCTTTGCAGTTGGTGACTCCTTGAGGTACGTAATCGAACGATCGATCTCGCGAGTAGTTGGCTCGCGAACAAGTGTCCGTAGATACGCATTCTCAATAATTTCGTGTACAAGGTCTTCATTTTCTATGACCCATTCCGATACGGATCCGTCAAAAATAGTTCCTGTCTTCGGGGCCTTCATTGCAGCTTCTTTTGCGGCAATTGATTTCTGGAGCGATTTGACGGTTCCTTTTGTGTCTTTCTTCATTGCGTACGCGAGCCGTTTTTTAAGTTGAGCCACTTCATTTGCAAGCTTCTGCTTTCGCTCTAGATGAAGTTTCTCAGCAGCTGGATCTCTAAAGTCAGGAATTGTTTTGGTGAGTTCATCAAGCCAACTGCCACGACGACTGATGGAGTCGAGCATTTCCTTGTCGTTTTGAAGAAAGACCGTTTGGAGCAGGCTTGGCTCCATGGAGCGATCGCAAT
>Ga0315315_10004265_pt1 | contig 13196 bp, 10 predicted proteins | sample M140m3416metaG_FD_203699 | JGI IMG/M metagenome (GOLD analysis project Ga0315315, IMG submission 203699) | Ammonia-oxidizing marine archaeal communities from Monterey Bay, California, United States - M1 40m 3416 | ecosystem: Environmental > Aquatic > Marine > Intertidal zone | place: USA...
TAAGTTTACCTTTTTCCCATATTTGATTTTTTGAATTTTGCTTCCATTTGTGACCTAAATCATATTGTTGCAAAATACTTTCACCTTCTACTTTTATTTTTGAACCAAATGGTGGGTTAGTTAAAAGTATATCAAATGAATTAAGCTTTACTTTTGACTTTGTTATTTCATCCCAATTGTCTGGTTTATCCAGACTATTTTCAGAAAAAGTTCCACTTCTACCATCTCCTAATATTGCCATATATGCTTTAGCAACTTTTGTTAAAAAAACATCATCATCCATACCTGAAATATTTTTTTTAGCTACCTCGTTTTTTTCATTTTCTATTTGGTTAATACTCCATTTATTCTTTTTTCCTTTTTCATCAATTTTATTCCAAACGTATCTTAATGACTCCACTAAAAACCCTCCAGTACCACAAGCTGGATCGATAATTTTTTCATTTTCTTTTGGGTCTAAAACTTCAATCATCATTCTAATTACATTCCGTGGAGTAAAAAATTGTCCTTGTTCACCTTTTAGAGACTTACCAATAAAAACTTCAAACGCTTCAGCTATAATATCTCGCTCAGCGTCAACAAGACATTTATTCTGTAGATCTCCTACAACGTAAGCAACAGATTTTGCATCTAAGATTAAATTATCCGTATTATCAAACACATCGTCATACTTTTTTTTAACTTTATTAAAAAGTTCATAAATTCTGTCTTTAATTTTTTCACCAGTTCCAGCTCTAAAATTCAAGTCTTCATCAGGAGCAGTATTTAATTCATCATATATTTTACAAAAAATTAAATTAATGAGTTGTTGTGACAAAATTAAATCATTTTTAATTTTAGAGGCATTTCCGGCAAGGTAGTTTCTTATAGTTTTAAAATCTGATTTTAAATTATGTGTAGTTTGTAAATCTCCTCTTTTAAATTTACCAATATCTTCAACTCTTTTGCCAAATTCTGGAATATTGGGAATTTCTTCAAAATTTATATTTCCATCTCCAATTATTTTTCTAAGATAAAGTTTTTCTTCACCATTATACCAAACGCCTAATTGTGCTTTGGAAAAAGTAAGATAGTCTTGAAGTTGTTTTAAACCATCTTTCCTTTTTTTCTTTTTGCATTCTACAATTAAGTATTCATTTTCATATGAATGATTTGATCCTTTAAAAACTATAATATCTACTGGATAGGATTTTGAACCTTCAGGTCTAGCTCTTACTCTATATTGAGGTCTAGTTCTTATATTTTTTTTTGGATATTTATATAGTTCTACAAGTTCTTTGGAAAATGGTTGCACCGCTTCAACCTCTTCTCTTTTAGCCTCAACTTCTATTTTGGATATAAAGTCAAAAATGAACCCATTTTTTGGTTTTTTATTCATATTAGTTTTATACACAATTTTAAACAGTACACTGAACAATTTTTTTGATTACTTTGATGCCAACTATATGCCAACCAAAGACACACATTGGGTAACAAACGTTCACATTTATAAACCAACGGTAGAAACTCTTAATTTGAGTTTTATTTAAAAGCCTTATATATATTGAATTAATTTAAAGGGCCTGTAGCTCAGTTGGTTAGAGCAGTACACTCATAATGTATTGGTCCCAGGTTCGAGTCCTGGCGGGCCCACCAACTAGTTGTTAACAAATTCTTCAATTTTTTCGATTAGTTTTTTTATGTCGTTGTCGTTTGAACTTAAAATAGACGCAAACTCCTCTTTTTGAGTTCTTGCCAAGCTTAATCCCTCAACAATTAAGTCTCTTATCAAGGGCTTCTCTGGATTTTTAGTATAAACTCTCCAATCAATTTTAATTTCTGGACCATCATCTTCAGGAATAATTTTTGACTTTACTATCGTATAATTTGCACTTTTTTTATCCTCACTTACTATTTCAAATTTACTAGATGAATAGTCTGTCAATCTTGAAGTAAGACTTTTTAAGAAATATTTTTCAAAAGATATTTTGTAATTAGAAATATTATCTTTGCTAGCAGATTTTCTCAATTCACCCAGAGTGTAAAGCCCTAACGCGTTTATATCAACATTTTCTAAAGCTATTTTTTCGATGAAGGCTGCTTTTTGATCTTTATTCAAGTTTTTGTCGGCTAATTTAGTTATTGCGTCATTGACTAATTCTTCGACAAAGTCTCTTGGATTAGAGCTATAGGCTAATAATGAATTTTGAAAAATAAGGAATAAACAAACTAAATAAATGACTATTCTTTTCATCTTACGATTTAGTTATCTAAATTTCCCCAGTCATCTTGATCTTCGATGGAATTTCTAATTTTATTTTCTCTATCTTGTAAATAAATACTTTTAAAAGAGGAGTACAGGTCTATAGAATTCTTTTCTAAACTTTCAAAATTTGTTTCGTTATCTGCTCTAAAATCGACCGCGCTTGTTGCTTTAATAGAAAAGTAATCCAAGCTATTTCCTGAAGTACTAAAAAGTTCTTTTTCTCTTAAAGTAACATGTGCAAAAGGATCTACAAATGTGTCAGCCAAAAGTCCAAGAGAGTCACGAGCTGTTGTAGGACCTAACACCGGAAGAACAAAGTAACATCCTGTACCAATTCCATAAGATCCCAATGTTTGACCTACATCTTCTTTATGGGGTTTTAAGCCCATCTTTTCTGCTGGGTTTAAAAATCCTAAAATACCAACAGTAGAGTTCACCGCAAAACTTCCTACTGAGTGGCCTAGTTGTTTTAAATTTCCTTGTAAAATATTATTTGGAATTGAGAGTAATGTTGAAATATTCGAAGTAAAATTGCTTGTTCCTGTTTTTATTGGAGACGGTAGTTTATTATATCCTTTTGCTAAAGGCTCCAAAACAACATCGTCTAAAGCCATATTAAATTTAAAAATAGCTCTACTGGTCTTTTCAAAACACTCTTCAGCAGACTTTGCAACAGGTGTTAATAATAACAATAGCACCAATACTATAAATATAGTTTTAAAATTTTTAATAAATTGCATAATGGCTATATATATATTTTTACCCTATATTCTATATAAAATTTAGCTTAAAATTAGCCAAATTATGGTGACAATATCCCAAAAAATGTCTGTATGAAAATAATATTTAATAATTCTCCGAATTTCTCACGAAAAATTAGGTCAAAAAAAGAAATAAAATTTGTAATTATCCATTATACAGGAATGCAATCAGAAATTGAATCAATTCAAAGACTTAAAAATCCAAGTTACAAAGTTAGTAGCCATTATTTAATCAATCGAAAGGGGGAGATCATACAGTTGGTAAAGGATAGAAATATAGCTTGGCATGCGGGAAAGTCTAGATGGAAAAAATTTAACAATCTTAATAGAAATTCTATTGGCATTGAATTAGTTAATAGAGGACATCAGTTTGGGTATCAAAAATTCAGTAAAAAACAAATTAAAAGTTTAATAAAACTATGTATCAGCTTAAAAAAGAAATATTCTATAAAAAAAGAAAACTTTTTAGGACATTCAGATATTGCGCCTTTAAGAAAAATTGACCCCGGAGAACTATTTCCATGGAAAAAACTTAGCAATTATAATTTAGGCAAATGGTTTAAAAAAAATTCAAATAATTTTTTTCAAAAAACAGGAAAAATTGAAAACCTATTCTTTAAAAATTTACACAAAATCGGTTACAGATACTTTAGTTCAAACAAGAAAAGCATCAAAAACAAAAAAATAATAAAATCATTTCAACTGCATTATTTGCCCAAGAATGTTACCGGAAAAATAGATCAAAAAACCTATGAAATTAGCCATTTTTTGGCTCATCAATATTAAAAAACTTGATTAAATATCAAGAATTAATTAAAAGTAAAATGCCAGATAATTGGATTGTCGCTATTATTAATTAATAGAGGAAAGTCCGGGCTCCATAAAGACACAGTGCCAGTTAATGACTGGCGAGGGTGACTTCAGGGATAGTGCCACAGAAAATAAACCGCCTTATCAAGGCAAGGGTGAAACGGTGAGGTAAGAGCTCACCGGTTTTTTGGTAACAAAAAACGCATGGCAAACCCCACTGGGAGCAAGGTTAAATAGAGAAGACGATGTGTTTTAACACTAAAAACAGTCTTTAGTTGGTCTTCTGGGTTAACCGCTTGAGCTTGAATGTGAATTTAAGCCTAGAGAAATGACATCTTCAATGACAGAACCCGGCTTACAGATTGTCTGGCAGAAATCTCCCCATAATGATTGTTCTACTTTTGTACTTTTAGAAGAATTAATAACTTATTGACTAATCTCTAAAAACCCATACTATCCCAACTGATCCCATAACGGAGGGTATATTGAAAAAATTAAATATTTATAGGTTGTTAAATAAAAATGTTTTTATCAAGTTACGAGAACAAAATAGACAAGAAAGGGCGTGTTTCAGTGCCAGCTACTTTTAGATCTCATTTAAATTCAATGGGTTATAATAGTTTCATTAGCTATCCTTCTTTTAATCACCCTGCATTAGAGGCGTGTTCTCAAGACAGAATTGAAAAACTATCTAATACAATAGACTCTCTAAATCCCTATGAAGAAAAAAGAGATTTCTTTGCTACTTCCATTTTATCAGATAGTGAAAATTTACAATTTGATACAGAGGGGAGAGTTTCGTTATCTAATAAATTACTAAAGCATGCAAAAATTAGTAATAATGTATTATTTGTTGGCTTAGGGAAAACTTTCCAAATTTGGGAACCAAAAAACTTTGAAAAATTTAAAATTGAGGCTAGAAAAAAAGCTTATCAAAATAGATCTAATTTAAAATGGGAAACTAAACAAAAGGGAGAACTGTAATGAGTATAAACATTGGAGGAGGAGAACTTAGAGAATTAAAACCTAGAATTTTAGTTTTAGGCGTTGGTGGAGCAGGAGGTAACGCTATTAATGCAATGATAGAGTCTGGAATGGAGGGAGTTGAGTTTGTAGCAGTTAATACCGATGCACAAGATTTGAAAATGAGTAAAGCTGATGCAAAAATCCAAATTGGAATGAACTTGACAAAAGGCTTAGGCGCAGGAGCAAAACATGATATCGGCCAAGCTGCAGCTGATGAGTCTTTGAATGAGATAACAAGTTATATGCAAGGTGCAAACATGGTTTTCATTACTTCAGGAATGGGCGGAGGAACAGGTACTGGAGCATCACATGTAATTGCAAGAGCAGCTAGAGAATTGAATATTTTAACTGTGGGAGTAACTACGTTACCCTTTTCATACGAAGGCCCAAAAAGGATGAGAAGAGCGGTGGAAGGTTTAGAAGAATTTAAAAAACATTTAGATACAGTAATTGTAGTACCTAATCAGAATCTTTTTAAAATTGCTAGCGAGACTACTACTTTCGAAGAATCGTTTAATCTCTCAAACAATGTCTTGAAACACGGAGTGCAAAGTGTGACTGATTTGATGGTTAGACCTGGAATGATTAATCTTGATTTTGCGGATGTAGAAACAGTTATGAGTGCCATGGGTAAAGCTATGATGGGTACAGGAGAAGCTGAGGGAGAAAATAGAGCTATGGCCGCAACCGAGATGGCTCTGAACAATCCCTTAATAGATGAATACTCTCTTCAAGGAGCTAAAGGTTTATTAATCAACATAACTGGAGGAAACGATCTAACTTTATTTGAAGTAGATCAATCAGTTAATAAAATTAGAGCAGAAGTAGATCCTGAAGCAGAATTAATATTTGGTGCAATAAAAGACGAACAAATGACGGGAAGAATTAGAGTATCTATAGTTGCGACAGCTTTAGACGGACACAAAACTGAAAATAAAACAGTTTTAAACATGGTTTCGCGAATTCAAAATAGAAACACAGGTTATTCAGAAAATTTATTTTCGCATAACTCAAGAACAGAAAATAATGCCTTGAACTCTATTGACGGCGCAACGGCTTTAAAACTTGATGAAAGTTACGAACTAGAAGAAGATCATAATAACATTGTAAAGGAAAGTGAAAACAGCTTTGAGAATGAAAATTTATTTGGAGCTTCAATTGATAATTTCCATTCTACAGAAAATATTCCCTCAGGCGTTTCTATTGAGAGTGCTTCGTATATAGAAAACAATAGCTTAGATCAAAATGATACGCCTCTAGCAACTGATGAAAAAAATAATGAGGAAGAACATACTCCTAAATTATTTTCTGAAGAAAACTATAAATCAGAAGATTTGATTGAAAGTGGTGAAAATGAGCGTGAAGGCTCAGATGAATTATTCAATCAAGACATGGACGAAGAGGAAGATTTTGAAATTCCTGCATTTTTAAGAAAACAAAAGTTTTAATGTTTATTAATTGGACACATGATCAATCAAACTTCATCACTGGAATTTTCCCATTTTCCAGTGATGTTAAGTGAGGTTTTAAAAATATCTTCACCCTTAAATGGAGGTAATTTTGTTGATTGCACATTTGGTGGCGGTAACTTTACCAGAGAAATCCTAAAATTTCCTAAAACAAGTGTTCAGGCGCTCGACAGGGATAAAAAGGTATTATCTATAGCCGAAGATTTTAAAAAAAAATTTCCACTTAGATTTAAATTTTATTCAATTAGGTTTAGCGAGTTAGATACACACTTAACAGATAAAGCAGATGTAGTAATTTTTGATTTAGGTTTATCATCTATACAATTAGATGATCTAGAAAGAGGTTTCTCATTTAGATCAAATAAAAAGCTAGACATGTGCATGGGTCTAAATGATGTTTCAGCATTTGACGCAATAAATAATTTAAGTGAACAAAATTTAAAATCAGTTATTAAAATTTTAGGAGATGAAAAAGAAGCATCTGTAATCGCGAAAAATATTGTCAAAAATAGAAATATTAAAGAAATTTCAAATACTGCAGATTTAGTAAAGATAATTGAAAAAAGTAAAAAGAAAAATTACGCAAGTAAGATCAACCCCTGTACTAAAACTTTTCAGGCATTAAGAATTTTTGTGAACAAAGAAATCACAGAATTAATAAATGGAATTATAAATGCTACAAAAAAACTTAAGCCAGGTGGAAAAATTTTAGTTATTAGTTTTCATTCTATAGAAGATAGAATTATAAAATATTTTTTTACCAATTTTTCAAAAAATAAATCTCGGCCATCTAGATATTTGCCTGAGAATAAAATTTCAGATACAGCTTTGTTTGATGAGTACAAAAATAAACTATTAAGACCTTCAAAAAAAGAGATAGATCAAAATAGCAGATCAAGATCTGCAAAACTTAGATTTGCTATTAGAAGTAAAGATAAATTTAAATATCCGATAGATTTGGCTAAAAAATTCAAAAAATATTTAGATATAGAGGCAATTAATGTTTAAAACAAAATTTATAATTTCATCAATTATATTTGTTACTTTTTTAATAGTTACTTCTACTATTAAAAATAAAACCCGCATTTTAGAAAAAAAAATAACCACACTAAAAGTTAATATTTCAGTGAAAGAAAAAGATATTAATGAAACCCAATTAGATTTTTTTTATCTATCATCCCCAAAAGAAATTGAAAAAAAATTAAATATAATTGGCTATGATAATTATCAGCCAATCGCACACTCAAAAATTTTTTTAGATATTTCAGATTTTACTAAAATACATAACAAAACCTCAAATTTAAAAAAATTAAATGAAAAAAAAATCAAAAAAAAATAAAAACACAAAGCAGACAAGTTTTTATTTTGAAGATTATTTAGAATCAAACAAAAAAAATAAAATGCTTGAAAAAACACAAAATTTTAAAGACAGAATATACTTATTATTTTTCTTCTTTTTTTCTTTAATTTTTATTTTTTCATTAAAAATAACTTTAATTTCTTTAAATCAAAAAAACATCTTTAACCAAGAAGCACCAAATGCAAAATATTCACTCGTGAGAAGAGATATAGTCGACAGAAATAATATTATTATTTCAAGAAATATTAATACTTACCATGTCGCTGTAGATCCAAAACTAATAAAGGATAAGAAAAATTTTTTAATTAAATTAAGATTAAATTTCCCAGAACTACCAATTAATGAGATTAGAAAAAAAATAAATCAAAAAAAATATTTTCGAATAAAAAAAAGAATTGACCAAGCGCAACGAGATAAATTCTGGGCTATTGGAGAAAAAGCTATAAAATTTGAACCTTTCCAAGCAAGAATGTATACCCATGGAGATCTATTTAGTCATGTAATTGGTCAGGTTGACTATGATAATTACGGAATATCAGGAATTGAAAAATATTTTGATAGAGAGTTAAAAGATAAGAATTTAATCAATAAACCTTTAAAATTAACTCTAGACAGTAATATTCAGTATATAATTAATAAAGAATTAAATAATGCTATTAAAGTCTTTAATGCTACAGGCGCTGGTGCTTTACTAATGGATGTAAATAGTGGAGATATAATTTCATTAATTTCACTGCCTAATTTTAATATTAATCAAAGAAACTCTATTAAAGATAAAAAGTATATTAATAAAATTACAAAAGGTGTTTATGAACTAGGCTCAATTTTTAAAACTTTTACAGTAGCTTTAGCAATTGACCATAAATTGGTTGATACTCATACAATTATTAAAAATATTCCCAAAAAAATTAATTGCTCTATTCATAAAATAACCGATATGAAAGAACACCCAAAGAATTTGACTGTAGAAGAAATTTTAGTGAGATCTTCAAATGTAGGGTCGGTGGTTTTAGCAAAAAAAATTGGTGAAGAAAAATTCAAAGAATTTATAAAAAAAACAAAACTAACGAAAAACCCAAATATAGAGTTAGAGGAAGTTGGAGTTCCGCATAAATTGCAGTGGAACAATTGTAAGCTAGAAACAATTTCTTTTGGTCATGGTATAACCACTACACCTTTACAAGCCACAGCTTTGTATGCTGCTATTAGTAACGGTGGAAAAATGATAACTCCCAGCCTCATTAATGACAGAAAAATTAACAAATTTAGTAAAATAATTTCTGTTGAAACAAGTATGAAACTTAGAAATATGTTGAGAAAGGTTGTGAATAGTGAATATGGAACAGCAAGTTTAGCTGATAAGGACGGTTATTATGTTGGTGGTAAAACGGGAACTGCAGAGAGTTATGGAGATAAAAAAAATAGATTAAATACTTTCATTTCAATCTTTCCTTCAAACAAACCAAATTATACTTTATTTGTAATGTTAGAAAATCCGAAGCTAAATAAGGATTTAATTTATAATTACCGAGGCATTAAGACTAAAGCCCCATACAACACGTCTGGCTGGAACTCTGTATATGTTGCAGGCAAAATAATAGAAAGAATTGGACCAATTTTAGCCATAAATAACAATGAATTTACAAACCAGCATGTTGTTGAAAAATTTAATTAAAGACATTTCAAAAGAGAAAAAAAATATAAATATTTCCGGCATTTCAACTAATAGTAAAGAGATAAAAAAAAATTTTATTTTTTTTGCTATTAAAGGTAATAAAAACAACGGTGAAAATTTTATAGAAAATGCGATTAAAAAAGGAGCATCAATAATAATCTGCTCAAAAAAATGTAAATTTAAGACAAAAAATAAAAAAATTATTATAATAAAGAAAAATAAAATAAGACACTTTTTGAGTTTAATAACTTCAAGGTTTTATAAAATGAAACCTAAAAATATAATTGCTGTTACTGGCACTAATGGAAAAACATCCGTAGCAGATATCTTTTATCAATTACTTAGAAAAAATAACATTCCAGTAGCATCAATTGGAACTCTAGGTATAAAATATAATAATAAAATTATTAAAACCGATCTTACTACTCCTGATACTATTTTGTTGCATAAATATTTAAATTTCTTAAAAAAGAAAAAAATTGATAACGTAATTATTGAAGCCTCCAGCCATGGTTTAAGTCAGAAAAGATTACACCATTTAAAATTGAAAGCAGCAATATTTACAAATTTTACCCAAGATCATCTCGATTATCATGGAAATATGAAATCTTATTTAAACTCAAAACTTATACTGTTGAATGAAATTTTAATTAAAAAATCTACAATTATAACAGATAAAGAAATCCAACCATTTTCAAATATAAAAAAGATTGCAAAAAAAAGAAATTTAAATCTTTTGGAAATAAAAAATGAGTTTGATAAAATAAAAAATTATTCTTCAAAACCTGCTGCTAATTTTAAAATCAAAAACTTAGCAATGGCCGTAACAGCAGCAAAAATATGTGGGTTAAAAGAAAAAAAAATATATAAATCTCTTAGAAAAGTTAAAGAAGTAAATGGAAGACTTGAATTAGCAAAAATATTTCCAAATAATATAAAAGTTTTTATAGATTATGCACACACACCTGATGCTTTAGCAAAAGCTATAGAATCTCTACAAAATAATGTTAGTAAGAATATTTCTGTGGTTTTTGGCTGCGGAGGAGATAGAGATAAAAAAAAAAGACCTTTAATGGCTAAAATTGCAAATAATAATTGTAAAAAAATTTATATAACAGACGACAACCCAAGAAATGAAAATCCTGAGAGAATTAGAAGTGAACTTTTAAAATACATTTCGAATGATAAATCATTCAATATTGGTAATAGAGCTTTAGCAATAAAAAAAGCAATAAATAACGCAGACCCACAGGAGGCTATATTAATTGCTGGAAAAGGCCATGAAAAAAAACAAATTTATAAAAAAAAGATAATTAATATTTCAGATAAAGAAATTGTGAAAAAAATAAAATTTAAGAAAAAATCTTTAACAAAAAAAAAACAAATTTTTTTACAAAATAGATTAATACTAAAAAAGATAATAAAAAAAACTAAATTAGTAAATTTTGACGGATTATCAATAGATACAAGAACTTTAAAAAAAGATAATCTATTTTTAGCTATAAAAGGAAAAAAAATTGATGGAAATAAATTCATCAACAAAGCATTGCAAAAAGGTGCTGGATGCATTGCTTCAACTTTAAATACTAAAAGAAATAGTAAAAAAGTAATCAAAATTAAAGACTCAATATTATTTTTGAATCAAATAGCAAAAATAAAAAGGGACCGTACTTTGGCAAAAATTATTGCAATAACCGGAAGTGCTGGCAAGACATCTTTAAAAAATCTAATTAAAGATCTTTTACAAAATTTTGGCAACACTTATTCATCACCAAAATCTTATAATAATCATCTAGGAGTTCCTGTGAGTTTATCTAACTTAAACTTAAGTAATAAATTTGGAATTTTTGAAATTGGAATGAGTAAATTAGGTGAAATAAGAAATTTATCGAAATTAGTGAAGCCACATATAGGAATAATTACAAATATTGGTGAAGCTCATCTAGAGAACTTTAATAATATAAATGGCATTGCTAAAGCGAAATCTGAACTTCTAGAGAATATAGAAGATGGAGGAAGAATAATTTTAAATAGAGATGATAAATTTTTCAATTATCTCTATAAAAAAGCAAAATTTTACAACTTGAAAATTTCTTCATTCGGAAGACATAAAAATTCAGATGTCCGTCTCAAAAAAGTAATTAAAAAAGATAGTAATTCAAAGATTTTAATCAGTATTGATAATAAAAAAATTTATTTAGAAATTGGAGAATTGAACATTAGCAATGTGCTTGCCTCAATTACAGTTCTGAAAGATTTAAAAATAAATCTTAAAAAAATTAAAACAAAATTTAAAAAAATTGAGTTATCTGAAGGCAGGGGGAAAAAGCATGATATCTTAAGGTATAAAAGAAAATTTAAACTGATTGATGAAAGTTACAATGCCAACCCACTGTCGGTTAAAAACGCAATTAGAAATTTAGGCATGATTAAAAAGGAAAAATTTAAGAAATACTTAATACTTGGTGATATGCTTGAGTTAGGTTCAAAATCCAAAAAATATCATGAAGAACTGTCTAAAGTTATTAACAATTCTGATATTGATAAAGTATTCATTAAAGGAAAAAAAACAATTTTCACATATAAACATCTTAATAAAGATAAAAGAGGAAATATTTTACAAAATAATGAAGATATAGATCTAAGTTTGAAACAGATGATATCAAATAATGATTACTTAATGATAAAAGGGTCAAATGCAACTGGACTCAATGCTTTTAGTAAAAAAATGATAAAGGGAATTTAGGTGCTATTTAATTTATTAATTTCTTTAGTTGATCAATATTCATTTTTAAATGTATTTAAATATCTTACTTTTAGGACAGGTCTTTCCGTTGTTACCTCTTTGGTTGTAGTATTTATTATTGGTGGTCCACTAATTAAACTTTTTTCAGAAAAAATGATATCTGGACCTATAAGACAAGACGGTCCAATAGATCATATTATAAAAAAATCAGGAACACCTACAATGGGTGGAGTAATAATAATTATTGGAATTGTATCTGGAACTGTTTTGTGGTCAGATTTAAAAAATATTTACGTATGGATTCTAATATTTGTTTCATTATCTCTTGGAGCTTTAGGACTATTAGATGATATTTTGAAAATAAAATTTAAAAATTCAAGTGGATTGAAATCAAGGTATAAATTTCTTGGTCAAATAATTATTGGAGTCGTCACTTTATTTTTATTAATTAATTATTCTAATCATGAGTATCTTTACAATTTATATTTCCCATTTTTTAAAAATTTAATATGGCACATGGGTTTATTCTTCATTCCTTTTGGATTATTTGTAATTATAGGTGCTTCAAATGCAGTAAATTTAACTGACGGTTTAGATGGTTTGGCCACAGTCCCAGTAATGTTAGTGGCTCTTTCCTTCACCCTCATTTCATACGTAGTTGGTAATACTATTTTTTCTGAATATTTACAGATTCAATATATTCCAGATGTAGGAGAATTATCTATTTTTTGTGGGTCAATAGTAGGATCTTGTTTAGGTTTTCTTTGGTATAATGCACCTCCAGCAAAAATTTTTATGGGAGATACCGGCTCACTCTCATTAGGAGGTTCGCTCGCAGCAATCGCTATTATTGTCAAGCATGAAATAGTTTTAGCAATTATTGGGGGCTTGTTTGTTTTAGAGACAGTTTCAGTTATTATTCAAGTAGCTTCATTTAAATTGACGGGAAAAAGAATTTTTAAAATGGCACCAATTCATCACCATTTTGAAAAGAAAGGGTGGGCTGAGTCAACAATTGTAATAAGATTTTGGATAATTGCTATTATTTTAGCATTAGTTGGATTGGCTACATTAAAACTAAGGTAGAGCATGCTCCAAACTCCG
>Ga0315315_10004266_pt1 | contig 13195 bp, 8 predicted proteins | sample M140m3416metaG_FD_203699 | JGI IMG/M metagenome (GOLD analysis project Ga0315315, IMG submission 203699) | Ammonia-oxidizing marine archaeal communities from Monterey Bay, California, United States - M1 40m 3416 | ecosystem: Environmental > Aquatic > Marine > Intertidal zone | place: USA...
GAACCGAGACCCTCTCTGGAGTGAACCGCCGGAACTCGACAAATTGCACGCGGCGAAACAACCGATTTTTACAAAATGTGTACCGGTGTCCTAAATTAGGAAGGTGGCAGAGGTGGCAGAGTGTCCCCAAACCGCCTCTCAGAAAAAACACCTGCGGGGTTCGAACCCGCGGCCACGGTGTCAAAAAAACCGCGCTCTGCCAACTGAGCTAATACGGCTTTCACGTGAGCACAGGGACAGATGCATATTTGAACACGACCCAAAGAACGCAACTCTGTGGCGAGGTGGGATGCAGGTGCATTGTCGAGGCGCGCTAGATTCTGCTAATTGATTTGGTCGACTTGTCATGGAAGAGTCGAAGGAGCGGGGAGGTGGCCACCTCGTACCGTTGTTGATGCCTCCGGCGCAAAACACGAAGCCGGTGTCGGAAATCCTCAACGATACAAGTAAAAACAAGAGCACACTGCCTCCCTTGTCCAGCCTGAAGCAAACACAGGCAAGCGATGCGCGAGCAAGGGAGCGCCAGGCTCGAGAAACGCGTCTTTCCACCGCGCTTCAGAACGCGCGGCTGCGCAAGGAAAAAACGAACGACAGCCAAAAGGGCGCCGACGAGCGCGCGAACGCCGCCGCCGAGAAGCTGCAATCTACGATTCGCTCTTTGCCAGGACGACTCGATGTTGTGTCGAAGGCCTTAACGGTGTACGCACGCATCCAAGGCTTCATTCTGCAGTTGGCCGGGGTGTTACTGTTGTTGTTCGTCGTTCATCAGCTTTTTATTTGGGTCGCTCGCGATCCGGACTATGCATTCAGTATGGTGGCCCAAGTTTTGAAGTACACAGCCGTCGTCTGGGACGCGTTCAGAGTTTTGGTGAATGCTTTGATCGACATCTTGAATGCGGCTGTGATACCTCTCTGGAACGCGTTGTCCTTCTACCTCGTCGAGCCGGTATTGTCCCTGATTGTAGAGGTTTTCTCGCTTGTTTTCATGCAGAAAAGCTTCCCAGGAGTCATCGACGAGAAGGACTTTCCGTACGGGGGCTTCACGTGCACGAAATCGGAGTCAGCGGCAGCGTGGTGTGGACGTTTCTCGTATTACGACGCCCGCTTGCGCGGCGATCCTATCATCGGCAACAACTCCATCGTCTTTGGCCCGGCGACAGCGCGACGCTTGAGCGAGCTCACTGACGACGAGGACCTTGTGATCCCAGACATTGACCTCGGGGACCTGACGGGCGCCTTGGATGGATTAACGACCCAGCTTGTCGTCGCCGGAGCGTCGCTCGGCGACGCAGCGACGGGCGTGGTTGGCAAAATTGTTCGAGAGGTCTTTCAGCTCATCCTCGACGCAGTTTGGTACATTTTGAAGGCCCTGCTCGACGTCCTCAAAGTAATCGTGCGGTCCGGGCTGCTCTCCTTTTTTATCAACATTGGCGTCGACTTTTTGATCATCAGCACGCTCTACATCGGCCTGCCCATGATTTTGGTATTGGTCGATATGCTCTTTTGCATCATCAACTTTTTTCAAGCTGACACTTGGGGCGAACAGTTTGAATGCATCGAGCGTCGATGCTTCACTGGGGCGGACGTCACCGGCGACATACTCATCTTTTTCAGCTTCCCACTCGCCTGGCAGCGATACGAGGACACCATGAATGCCGTGCTCAATTCGAACACAGCTCGAAAAATGACAGGCGGGCAGTCGTTCGACATCAATTTCATCAGCGGCGCGTTTGACAACTTCCCCGCACTGAACGCCGGCGGCTGTGCCGAATGCTTCACTTGCAAAATTCCCGAGCTACGCGCCGTTTGGCTTGCGATTGCCCTGTCCGTTTCCATCTTGAGCGAAACCAACTACAACATCTTCCGCGGCAACGTTTCGGATCTCTGCACCGACGGCGGCGTGTGGTACGAGCAGGCGTGCGGACCGCGCGGCGCAGAGACCTCGTTGCCCTACAACGAATGGTCCACGCTGTACACGGAAGGATTTTCGCAGTTCGAGCCCGACCTGGTGGAGGCCTACGCGGCTCACATGGCGAAGCGAAGCGTTCAGATGGGCGGCTGTGCGTCCACCGATGGATGCGATGCGAAGCTCACCGCCGAGACGTGGACGAAAAGAGACACGCTTTTGCCACTGGAGGTCCAAGCGGGCCGGTTTACGTATCGAATGTGCAAACTCATGCGCTCTTCTAAGACGTCCGAAGACCTACAGCAAGACTTTGGCCCTTCCTTCTCGACCGCAACGCCAGGCAGCCTCGGGTGGATCAGCGGGTCGTATCTTTACGAGGCATGCAAGCGATTCAAGCACGAAGCGCCCCTTGACGTGGGTCGAGGCGCACATGACTTGTATTACGAAGTGCAAGCGTGCCTCGACTCCAAGGTGCCTTGCAAGAAGCGCACCGAGCAGTGCCTTGGAAGCTGCGGAGGCAACGGGAGGCAGCTCCTACACGACATCCATACAACCATTGCCAAGGCCGAGCTCTCGGAGGACATCATTGGGGATTCACTCTGGACCGGGTCGTACGCCAACTGCACTGAAAAATCAATTACGCTGCCTGTAGAGCTCTTCGAAGGCGGCGATTCTTTCAAAACCTGGGTGGCTCGCGCCCAAGTGCGATGTAAGTTCACAGGAGCCAAACCCTTTTGCTACACACGCTTGCTTCTCAACGTTTTGTCGAATCTCGAATGCGATTATTTTTCTCAGCGGGAATGACGGCGATCGACCCGCAATGGTGCCAAAAGAACGAGCTTTCTTGCGGCGCAATCCAACGAGTGCTGGAGCGCAGCCCCGGTCTCATCTACAGGTATTTCTAATCCTAAGCCCCAATGACCAAACAAAGCAGTTGAAATCGGCTCGCTGACCTCTGTTGTGTGCTCCCAGGAATGGCCGCTTCGAGCATCGGTTTGCTGGCGTGCCCCCTCTTCCGCCGCCGCCACCGACGCCCCCGCCTCGCAATCTCTTTTACGGCCCGTGTCCACCGCCGCCGCCAAGCCCAAAGCCGCCGCCGCCTCCGTATTACCGCGACGGCGAGGACTGCATTCCCCTCCCCACGCCTCAATTCGCGGGAATCGAGGCAATCAGAGAAGGAGCCGACGACGCACCCAGAGAGGAACGGGCCGCATGTGTGCTGGTCAAGCGCGTACTGGACGAGCGCCGGCGGGCTAGGGCCTGCTTCGCGCAGTACGTGCTTTTTATTCACACACGAAGAAGACGCTTTTCGTAGACTAACACCAAATCCATGTTCGACTCACTTGCAGCTTTGCGCCTCCCTCGCCGCCGCCGCCGCCGCCGACCAACATGGCCGACACGGCGGATGCACAACAGTACCTCAACAAACAGAGAGAAGCAGGCCAAGACGGCAAGAACCCCCCGCAGCCCACCGTGGCTGCACGCTTGGTCGCACAGCACGGTGAGAACATCGCCAACATCAAGGCGTTGATTGCGGGATTCGGGGAGACACAGCCTTTGCTACGCGACCTCATGAACCAGGGCCTCGACGAGATCACCGACTTTTCGCTTCCGGCGCGCAAGGCCTACTTTGAAGAGCAAGGGCGTCGCCTCATGGAGGTACAGCACGACTACGAGCTCAGCTTCACCAAGATACTGATCGACCACCCAGTCATGCGCGACGCCGGAGCCAACGGTATTCGCGGCATAACAGCCGGGACCTGCGAGGCCCTCTGCGAAGCGGTGACCCAGGACCAGAACGTGACCAATCCAGCCGAATGCCGAGCGATTGCCTTTAAAAGACTCGACCCGTTCAATGCAGAGGACCAGCGCGGCGCGTGTTGGCTGCTTCAAAGCGAGGGAGCGTGCTCTCCGAATTCCTTTGCAACCGAGCTGCTCACCAGAAACATCCAATCCGAAACCCAGTGCACCGCTCCGGCTCCAGGACTCGACAGTACGCACCTCTATGCGCTCTAACCCGCTCACAATCGCTCCCTACTCACATACGCGCATGTGTGTGTGCGCGCAGACCCGCTCTGCATCTCGCTGCCGCCGACGCGCAACTCGGACGCGCGAGTCATCACTCATGCAGACGCAACCGCCATCGCCGCAAAGACGCCCAACCCAAGGGCGCCGGGGGCGGGTGGCTTACCATTGCCTAGAAGCGTGCTCGAAGCGATGTCCTTCATAGCCTTCGCAAGAGCAAGCGGCGTCTTCTCCTTTTGGGCGGCGTCACCGGACACCTCAAATGGCAATGTGGTCCTTCACTGGATCACCGAAGGCGGGGCCAACATGGAGTTCAAGCAGGGCGAGACACGCTGCATCATCGTGTCCTCCGTGAACGACGACGTTAGTAATCGAATGTACGCACATTTCAGGGAGTGCGACGCGCACCTCGCTGATGGAATCGTAAGCGTGGCGGCCGCCTCGGCTCCCCCGCCTCCGCCGGGCGGTGGGCCGGTCACATTGTTCACCACGGTGACCGCGCCACCTCCGCCGCCGTCGGTCAAGGCAATTGCGTTCAACATCTGGAAGAAGCGCGAGGTGATGCCGCGCACCGAGGCAATCTGCTCGGGTCGCATCGGCGAGGGAGAAGCGCACGTCAAGCTCTGCCGCGAGGCGCTCAACTTCTTTGCCAAGTGGCAGCCGATTCTCACGGCGGGAGTCCATTGCCCGCTGTGCCTTGACATGTGCTGGCATTCATGCAGTGGTACTTCATACATCAACGGAGCCGATGACGGGTTCATTCAATGCACAGAACCTGAATGCGCAAAGACCGCCTGCGTGGATTTTCTCCGAACCGAATGTCCCCCAAAGATGCACGATGAAATCGACCAGATCCACAACCAGTACTGTCAACTCGTGCCGCCCGCGCCCCCTCGTCCGCCGCGGCCTCCGCCCTCGCCTCCGTTTCCGCCATCGTTTCCGCCCCCGGTGTCTCCGCCACCGAAGATCAACTTTGTGCAGCGCGACCGCGACACGGAAGTCGAGACCGACGAGGACTGCCAGCCGGTGGACTACGCGACCTGCCTGGAGGTCGTCAAGCAGTTTGCAGACGAGAAAGGAGCCGGGTACTCGGCTGGGCTACGGATGGTAAACGCATCAAAAGCACTGCACCAATCCGCCCGAATACTAAATGTGTTTGGTTCGACTGATTTTTGCAGAGCATTGCTCCTTGCGAGGGTGTGAATGAGGAGAACGCCTGCTTCCAAGGCTGCTCGTACGGCGGCCGCGACGGCGGGCTGTACAGTTTCGCGCTGGATGTCGACAAGACGGACACGTTCAAGCAGTATAACCTGAAGCGCTGTCGAGTATCCGAGTACCCGCACTGCGCGTGCGTCCCAGCCGCGTCGCCGCCGCCGACCACGTTCCCACCGCCGCCTCCGATCAGCCTGGACCAGAGCTACTCGTTGGTGGACAAGGTGGCGGGGCTGGACACGAAGAAGGGCGCGTTCTCTGCGTTGGTCAAGCGGATTGTGAACGCACGGACCATCGACTTTTCTTTTAGGCAAACAGAATCGTACATGGAGTTTCAGTGCCCTGGAAAAGACGACGGGCGCGACACCTGCGCCCGAAATTGCGCCCAGAGCCACATCTCCAAGCTGCGCGCGTTCACGGTCGAGGGGCTTGGCGAGCTGACCTACGGCTCGCCGGAACCTCCGACCGCGCCGCCGTCGCCTCCGCCGCCGATGCCACCGCAAGCGCCGTTCAATTCGTGCCAGAACTTGTGTGATGCGATTCCAGGGGGCGACCACAGATGCCGCGACGGCGGCTACAACTCGTACATGCCGGCGCTGTGCAGTTTTGCTCAGAATTGCGAGAACTGTGGAATGCGCACGCTGGACGACATAGTGCAGGACGACAGCTGCCCATTCAACAACAACGAGGTGTGCGAAGACGGCGGCACGGGTTCGAGCTTCCACATAGACCCGGAGATCGGCATCACGCACTTGTGCGGATACGGAACGGACAAGACGGACTGTGCGACGCACGGAGAACGAAGCTTGCCTTTGATGCCACTCACGTCGTTCAACGGGTTGACAACGTTTCCAGTGCCGACGCCGCCGCCCCCGGTGCCTCCGCCGCCGCCTCCTGGCGTGGGCACGCCGCAGGCCTACGGCTTCAATGGTTGTCTGCGCGACGATGAAGGCCAAGACCACTGCAGGCCGACGGATGGGGTTTGCAGCGACGGCGGGTTCGGCTCGAAAGCGATTGGTTGGAGAGGCGACTCCTACGACCGCAGCGGGACTTTTGTGCCCGCGTACGCCATCTTTTCGTGCGACTACGGGACACAGGCAAGCACATCATTGTTTTTGCTGCAGCTGCGGCCACTAGTGTTGACTTGTGTCGTGTTTGTGTTTGTGTGCAACGGCAGTGCTCGGCCTGTGGAGAAACGCGGCCAGACATCTACGAGCTTCCGTGTGTGGACACCTGTTCGTACACATTGGATAATCGCTGCCACGACGGTGGCGCAGGCAGCGTCGACGCCCCGGGATACGCCAAGTGTGGCTACGGAACGCAGGTTTGTCGTCCACACATTCTTCGATCTGATCACATTCTCGGATCTGATAGTGCGAATGTGTGTGAAAATGTGTGCCATCGCAGTGTACCCGATGCGGGAAGCGAACAGTGCAACGCTTCGCATCGACTCCTGGGCGGCGGTCGTTGCTGGATCGCTTCAAGACGCTCGGACGGCGACTGCAACAGTTTTCGATGGTGCCTCCGCGCCCGCCCCCGCTGGGTCCGCTGCCGCCGCCCCCGCAGCCGCCGCCACACGTGCCGCCTCCGATGCCTCCACCAAGTCCATCGCCGCCGCCCTCGCCGCCGGGCACCTACAGCACCTGCGGCTGCTCCTGCTTTCTGGAGGACTCGTCCACGAACGACGGGCAGCTCAACTCGGGGTGGTCCGAAATCGAGTTGCGGTCGCGCGCCAGCGAGGTTCGCGACTCGGCGGTGATGTACAAAGCGCACGCTGTTTTGACGCGCGGATATCTGCAGACGATCGACTCGAATGCCTGGGTGACGGGCGATCAATACAGTGGGAATCGCATCGGTCGCTACGTGAGCTTTCCGGCGCTTCGTGCACAGGTGGCGCACCTGGCGACTGGCTTCCGCCAGGACTCGAGCCGCCGGCCGGTGGTGGCGCGGTCGTTATTGATGTACTACAAGGATCAGATGCCTTGGAATTGGCCGGACGAGGAGGATGCCCACTGGCGTCTGCTGCCGAACAACACCAAGGACGAGACGTTTTGGCGCGACGTGTGCGCCACGTTTTGTGCGCGAAACGGAGGAGACGACGTCGAGTTCATGGAGGTGAACATGAAGTACAGGAAAAAGTACTTTTCCACCGGACAATTTTACTACGCGTTTCCGGAGTGTGTGTGCTACGCATGGGAGGCGACTGAAGACGCGGGGAGTCCGCACGACGGCAACAAGTCACACGTGGCCCCCTCCGATGAGCACGCCATGCGCTGGCTGTCCACGGCGAGTGGCCAGGCGGAAGACGATCCCTTCGAGCTGTGCGAACCGGTGACGCCGCTGGCCTTCGACCAGGACCACTACTGCGACGCCACGTTCTACAGCATTTCGTCGAGCCAGGCGTGCAACGCCGCGTACGGCTGCATGTGGGACGGCAGTGGCACGGACAGCGTCAGTTCGCGCGCCGGAAAGTTCTGCGTGGCGGACCCGAACGTGCAGCTCAACTGCTCCTACTTTTCAGCGCGCGACTGTCCGGCGCACGTCTACGAGCCCAAGAGCAAAGGCTGCTACGTGCGTTCGCAGCCGATCAGCTCTGTAAACACCTACGCGTTCCACCGGCCGGTGCCGAAGGGCGGGTTGTTCATCGACGCTTTGCAGTCGACGGCGTACTACGAACGCGCCATTGAGATGGGCTACGACCTCACGCTGTCCACAAAGGGCATGGCCGGGTACAACCAGTGGTTTGAGCTCAACGTTCGCAACAACAAGCCGGTGACACAGGCGCTCAACGTCGAGGAGTGCGTGCGGGAATGCGTGGGTCTTTTTGGCGCAGAGGTGAAATCGGTCCGCTTCAACCACTACCGCGTCCCGGGGCTGCTGCCGTCGGTCGGCTCGTACCAACAAGGCGCCTGTCGGTGCTTTTCGTTCGACCCGACCCAATACCGAACGACCAGCGAAACCGGAAGCGAGGTCGAAATCGACTCCTCGTGGATGTACAACAAAGAGTTTGAACATATCGAATGGGTGTATGTTAAGTTTTGCCACCATGTACGCATGGACAACGACCGCAGCATGGTCTACTCCCGGCGCGACGACAGCTGGTGCGCGGGCCAGCCCGTTGCACTGGGCATGGTCCTCTCGCAGAACAGTCTGCTGGACGTGCACGACTCTGATGTTTCACAAAGCAGTGTACCGTTTGACGTTCACTGCCGCGCAAGGTGCCTTTCGACATCATCCTGTGACGTCGCACATGTATATGTTGAAACGATGTATTCATTGGATTTTGTCCACCAACAGCCGCCGCCGCCGCTGCCTCCGCACCCGCCCAGCCCGCCGCCGTCCCCGCAGCCGCCTCTGCCTCCGATGCCGCCGACTCCGCCCCCGTACGATTCGGAGGCGTTCCGAACTTGGACGCCGCGCATCGGGGTGGCTCCGGCGTTGGCTTCGGACCGAGATACCGTCTACTCTCTTTCGTGTGCGATTCCGGGCTGTGGCGACACGCTGTCTCTTCCGGTGTACCAGAGCACGTCGCAGCTGTCGGTCATCAACGAGGCCAGGCAAGCGCAGGCCGACGGCGTGTACGAGAACAGTTTGTGCCCGTGGGAGTGTGAGCACGTCGTGCGATCCCACGGGATGTCCGACGCTCAAGAAGATCGCATGATTGACGGCGTGGGCATCGAGTCGGCTGGGTTTGCGTATCCGGGCTATGCGGAAAGCCCGACCATGGGGTTTACGAGGTACGCCTCCGCGTATCCGACATCGGGGCACGTGTTGTTGCGCCCTTTGCACACCGAGTACAACGTGTCGATGACGTACTGCACCGAACTGGTGGGCAAGCACAAGGTGATCGCTGGACACGCCGTGTGGATGTATACGAGCACCGACACGAACGCGGTGCGTCGAGGCGACTGTGCAACGTTCTTGGCGGCGCGCTCTCGGTTGCAGATGACGCTTTGGACAAGTTTTTACAGCTACATGAAGGAGGTGATGAATCTGGCACACTTTGAATCGCAGACGCCCTCTTCGACGGACACAGCCACAGCGTTTCCCGCCGAGCTCGGCCACTGTGACTCGACCTCTTCGCGGGTTTGCGTCTACTGGATTGAGTTCAACATCGATGAAAACGGATACGCTTGTTATCCGGAGCGCGACGGAAGCAACATTCTGACACCGTCCAAGGTGCTCGCCTCGATGGCTGCTGCGCAAATAGGGTATCCTCCTCCGTCTCCGCCGCCGCCTTCTCCGGAACTCGCTCCATCCACGCCTTCGCCTTCGCCTCCGCCGTTCAAGTGCCTGGCTAGCTCGATTGCCGACGCAACAACGCGGCAGTACCAACAGCTCGACGGCACATTCAAGCCACAGGAGTGCTGGCGGTGGAACCCAGAATACGACTGGCCACCGTTTGTGGCCCACCAGGACGTGTACACCTCGACTACGGACGAGTGTCCTGGCACACAAACGCGCTCTGTGCAGTGGGACGCCGGCTTTGTGCAGCCCACGGCGACGATTGTCGACGAGACGCGCAACAACATCGACCTGTGTTATCGTCCGTACAGCTACGAAAACTCTGGACCGGGGCTTGAAAACAGCGATCAAATGGATCTCCTTATTGGACAGACCCGTGCAGAAATGAGTATCACACTCGGATCAGAAGGATATATCGCAATCGACTTGGATGCAGAATACGCGGTCAAGCGACTCATCATCAAGTATGAAAAGGAAACACTTTTGGACTCTCACTGGATTCGTATTTCAGCTCAAAATACGCAAAATGAATTCAAAGGGCCTGGCAGTGCGCACACCAGTTGCTACTTTGACGCCAGCAGCGCGACAACAAGCGAGACCGTGTCGGAAGAGTGCATTGGAGTTGGACAATACGTCTACATACAGGCTGCAGCTTCTGCAGGAGATCGCGACATTGCAGTGACGGAAGTATGGGTATACGGGGCAACCACAAACACCAAGGCGATGCAGCAGTTGCACTCGAACGGCATTTGTGAGGACGGTGGTAGTGGGAGTGTTTTGCCCGCATTGTGCGCCTACGGCACCGACAAATCCGACTGCGGAATGCGCCTCGACGTGGTCGAGTTCGGTTGGTCGTCCACCGACGAATGCCTGGACATCACGTGGTCAATGCGCAAGGCGGGCAACCAACTACAAAGCGACAGTTTAACGGATTTCTTAGGCGGAGAATGTCGCAGTTTTGAAACAGGGCTGCAGCATCCGGTGATTGACAAAGTAGCTTGCACCGGGGTCAATCTCAAGTGGTTTGACAAAGACGTACAGCTTGACATTGAGTTTCAAGAACGCATCGATCTGACCGCGGACGGAATCTGCCAAGACGGTGGGCCGGGCAGTTCAAGCGACCAGTGCCCGTATGGCACAGATTCGAGCGATTGTGGTCGGCGTCGTTTCAGTTTCCCCGCGCGGTCGGCGGGCCCCGTGGTGCCGGACGACTCGTGTGCATCGGCGCGAAACCAGCTTTGCGAGGACGGCCTCTACTTTTCGGCCAATGCACCTGGAAGGAACCCGTGTGCTCCAAACACGGATTTTTCGGATTGTGGGTGGCGCTCGCCGCGCCGAGAGGCGTACCTCGGGGACGCGCGCGGGGATTCGTGTGCATACTCGGACTCGGTGCAGAGAACGGAGAACGGCGTGGTGACAGAGCTGGGCGAGACCTGTCTCGACTTTACGGACGAGGTCACAAGCCCGGGCGTGCGCCTGAAGGATTTTCTGTTGGACGAAAGCTTAACAGTAGACTTTTCGGGCTTCTACCACGTCCCGGCGACGCGCCCGACCGACGGATCTGGCGCTCGGTATCACTGTGGACGCGGCGACGACACGATGGCGTGCAGCAGCAGCAGCGGCTCGCTTTCCAGAGCCGGGTGGCAGGGACGAGCAGAAAAACACATGGGAAACAGTACCTTTGACAAGCGGCCGATTTACGTCCAGCTCGCGGCCACCGGTGGGGGCACCGACCAGTGCACCACGTCCACCAACATGGCGCAGTATCTGTCAAACATGTGCGGAGACGAGTGCCTAGAGCCCGGATGGAATTCAACAGCGTGGGAGTGGAGCCTGGGTGGCAACTCGGGCGCCACGAGTGTGTGTTCGGACGGCGGCGAGAGGTCTCGTCGTGTGCCATTCCGTCTTCCGGTGCAGCGGTACGCCGATCCCGCTCAGAACGCCAACTGGCGAGATTTGGCTTACGGACTGAACACCCTCGCCAAGCCCATTGTGCAGAAGAAGCGCTTCGGAAAGGTGGGCTTGATCGGGAAACAGTTTGACAGATGGCAGAGTGGCCAGGGGTGGGTCTACTACGACTACGCGTGCGTATTCGGCACGCAGCAGACGGCGTGTGGTGTGCGTCAAGAGAACACGTACGTTGCGACGCTCGACGAACTCGCACAGCCAACGGGTCCAGAGTTTTTGGGCTGCTCGGCGGCGGACGATGCTAGCATCAGAAACATCGCATCTGCTCTTGGAGCGGATGCTCCGGACGACCACTGCTGTCGACACAAGCGGTACTTCAGCGTGCAAAAATCAACTTACACCGATCCCAGTGTGACCCAGTGCTCGGTCGCGTGCTCGCTGCTGAAGCGTTCGGGAGTCGACTCACAGTGTCTGCCATCGAAGCCCGAGTGTTCCAACTATCGCGACCCAGATTCCTTTCCAGAAGACCCGGTCACCGTGGAGGCGTGGTGTGTGTGTGGTCCTAAACAACGCACTTTGGTCAATCAAGGCACGATCTTGGAACGACGACTCGAGTCGGTCAACGAGACCAGTCCGTGTGCATCGAACCCGGAGGCAGAGGGGTGCGGGTGCAACAAGTTGGGACGCGGTGCAAAGATGGCTGCGCGCGCGCCCGCGTTAGACGCCACCGCGTCCGAAACCGTGAAGCGCGAGCTTTCGGAGAACTGGGAGTGGTCGCAGCCGCCGGGCACATCGATCGATACCATGTTTGGCGCACATTTTGATGTCCCCGATCAGTGCCACGACGGCATTCTCAATTTCCGGACGCGGTTTCTCACCAAGACGGCTCGGTGCTACAACTACCTTGAAATGGCATCGCCGATGTCGGGCGAAAGCGCGGGCACGTCGATAACGAGCTGGAGTCCCACGGCTGGTCACAACCACGGCTACTCGGCGTGCGGGTCGGAACTCAACAAAGGAGCATGCTGCGTGGAGTTCAAAGGCCTGGAGTTTGCGAGCCGCACATTCTTGCAGACAACCGAACCTAACATCGGACTCCAGTATCAATCGGCAGAACGAGCATTCGACCGCATCTACCCGGTGGGCACGCGTGTTTACAACAGCGAGGCGTCGGCGGTGGGCAATTTCAACGACGATGCGTTCCCCGACATCATCATTGGCAATCGCCTCTTTTTGAATCCGGGATCTGGCGAGTTCACTGGAAAAGACGGGTCGTTGATCGGGTCCAACGATTTCACAAGGGTCTTTGTAGGCGACATCAACGGACGAAGCCCCGACGACATAGTCGGCGTGCGCGCAGATGGCACGGCAGTTGTTCTCTTGGGCGTGTACGCTCCGCAGAGTGCGCAGCTTGCTCCCTCGGCTGGTGTTGGGTTTGTACAGGCCGGCGTTCTGCACGCACAGGGGCGTCACATCACAACGGTAGGATTCTTACCGACACACAATGGATACGGCATGAACTGCCGCGGCGGTGCATTCGGATGCGTTTCTGACCACCAAGCCATCTTTCTCGGCACGGAAGAAGGCGAGGACTTGATTTGGACCAGCGACGGGTCGACAGCACCGACCGATCAAATCGTGATCCCCCCCAACGGAGTTCGCAACGAGTTCCAGGCCTCCTTGCCGCTCTGCGAAAACAACGGCAACCAAGTGTTTAATCAGGACACTTTTTGTGCATCTTTTTCGGCGGACCTTTGTCCTACAGTCGACCGAATATGTTCTCGACTCAACAACGCTTGCGTCTACACGGTCGCCGGCCAGCCAGCCATTGGCACTAAAGCGTTCTCGTGTGAGACGTTTCAGCCATACGAGTGCCCGTTCCTACACCCCGGCGCACAC
>Ga0315315_10004267_pt1 | contig 13185 bp, 11 predicted proteins | sample M140m3416metaG_FD_203699 | JGI IMG/M metagenome (GOLD analysis project Ga0315315, IMG submission 203699) | Ammonia-oxidizing marine archaeal communities from Monterey Bay, California, United States - M1 40m 3416 | ecosystem: Environmental > Aquatic > Marine > Intertidal zone | place: USA...
GGAAGCAATCTTTAACTCCCTCCATAGTTATGCGCTAATTTCTAACAATACATTCCTTGACCTATTTTCAGGGACCGGGTCACTTGGAATAGAAGCACTATCACGTGGTGCGAAATCAGTAGTATTCATAGATAATCACGATGAAGCAATTAACTGCATCTCTTTAAATATCGAAAAATTTGGCTACACCCAAGATTCACAAATACATAGAATAGATGCTCTAAGTTATCTAGAAAGAAAAATAGTTTATGATGTGGTTCTCTTGGATCCGCCATATGACTTTGAGGCCTGGGAGCAAACACTTAAGTTAGTTCAAGCTCGTACAATAGTAATAGAGAGTGCAAAAGCGATCATTCCCGACCCCAAATGGCGAACTATCAAGACCCAAAAGTACGGTCAAACTCATTTGTTAATAGCAATAGACGATACAAAATCAGCATAAGTGCTGGGGTTTTGCATAGATGAACAAAAAAAATAGCCTGACCCGCAATAGCTGGGCCAAAATTTGAGGTAGATTTATCAAATGGTACTTGCAATCTACCCAGGGTCATTTGACCCTGTTCATCTTGGGCATATTCGAGTAGTCGAGGCCGCAGCAAATATATTTGACCAAATAATAGTAGTTGCTATGCAGAACAGAGAAAAAGAAGGTTTCTTATCTCTTGAAGATAGAAAAGAATTGCTCAAAACAAGCTTTGAGCACCTCGATAACGTGAAAACGGACTCCTCATCAGGTCTTGTCGTTGATGTAGCCAATAATTTAAATGCTAAAGCAATCATCAAGGGCCTGCGATCCACAGGTGATTTCGAAATAGAAATGCAGATGGCCCAAACAAACAGAAAAATTTCACAGATACATACAATATTTATCCCAACAGACCCAGAATACTCTTATATTTCAAGTCGATTTATTCGTGAAATAGCATCCGAAGGCGGAGACGTTTCTAGCTTAGTCCCCGAGCCTGTCGCTGAGTTTATCAAGAAGGAATCGGATAGTAATGAGTGAATCAGGTCAAAACGACGAAGGCGCGTCCTTCGAATCCGTTGAGCCGTATGAAGCACCAGAAGTTGAGCGGTTAATACAGGGGCTAATTAATGTTGTAGAGGCTGCACGCCCCGTTCCCTTATCATCATCCTCAATGGTCAATAAAGATGAAATCATTTCGGTCCTTAATGACATCTCAATTCGGTTACCCGACGAGATTCGTGCAGCTAGATGGCTACTCAAACAAAGAGAAGACTTTCTTTCGAGAACGCAACGAGAAGGAGATGAATTAATTGATTTAGCCCGAGCAAGAGCGGGCCAAATGGTTCAGAAATCCGAGGTTGTAAAAGCAGCAGAAGTTCAGGCTCGGAGGATAATAGAAGAAGCTCAGTCAGAAGCCCAAAGACTTCGACTCGAAACAGAAGATTTTTGCGATCAAAGACTTGCTAGCTTTGAAGCTGTTTTGAAAAAAACACAAAAGGTCGTAGCAGATGGAAGAAGTAAGCTTCAAGGCGATCCCCTTGCAGATTTGAAAGAAGCACATGGGGGGGAATCCCAAGGGGCAGAAATAGAGCAAGGCCCTGAACTGTATGACCAGGATGAAATTGGATAACGCATCCGTAGGCTCAACGGACCTTATCGCAGACATTCCAAAACTGCTAAGAAGTCCAGGTGATGTAACAAATATAGCGTCTTCTTGGGAAATTGATTCCGTCCAAACGGCCTACTCCCAGGCGGTACTCATGCAGGTAGAGATAGCACTTGAAGCTGTCTCGGAGAAGATCACTGCCATCGGGAAAGCGAGACTTCATTGGACTTCACAATGCCGAAGGTGTTTAGAAGCTACAACAGGCCAAACCTCAATTGAAATCCATGAAGTATTTGAAGAAGGCGCATCTGAAGGGGAAACGTTTGAATTGCCAGTTGGCGAAAAGCTTGACTTGAAACCTATGCTAACAGAACAAGCATTGCTCAACCTTCCACTCGCTGCCTTGTGCTCTGAGGCATGTACAGGACCCTCTGAAACAAAATTCTTTACTCATGCGAGTGGTTCAGTTGTCGAAGAACAGAAAGACCCAAGATGGGCTATTCTTGACCAGCTGAAATTATCGGATGATTAAGTTTCTTATTCTAGGTGCAAGAAAGTCAGCTGCTCGGTAGGATCTAATCTGCACAAGTTCTACTTGTACAAGAGGAATTGGATAAAAGCATGGCAGTACCAAAGAAGAAAACATCAAAGTCTAAAAGCAGAAGCAGAAGAAATTCTGCCTGGAAGCTGCATGCTCCATCCATTAATCAGTGCCCACGATGTGGAGCAGCAAAGAGGCCTCATCATGTTTGTGGTAATTGTGGCTGGTATGACGGCCGCGTAGTCGTTGAGGTTTAGTCAAAATACAAAATCATGGCTGAAAAACCTCTACCAGTAGCAATTGATGCAATGGGTGGTGACTATGCACCTGAACAAGTTATACAGGGCGCACGGTCGGCTCTAGAGTTCGGCATACCTGTTGTGCTTTTCGGAACTGAAGAAGCTTTAGCTGACATTGACGACCTAGAGACAATCTTCGTCTCGGAGGTTATCGAAATGGATGAAGATCCGGGTCAAGCAGTTCGACGAAAAAAAGATTCATCGTTGGTCCGAGCAGCGGAGCACGTAAGAGATGGGCATGCTTCGGCCATGATAAGTGCGGGTAATACCGGAGCTACCATGGCATCGGCCTTGTTGAGGATGGGAAGGTTAAAAGGGGTCTCTAGACCTGCAATTGCAACCCCGATTCCAACGTTAGAAGGGGATCACCCTGTTATCCTCCTTGACTCCGGCGCCAATGCAGAATGCCAAGCAGAGTGGCTCCTGCAATTCGCTGAGATGGGCGCAGTCTATGCACGTGACAGATTTAATGTTCAGAAACCTAAGATAGGACTCCTTTCAATTGGGGAAGAAGCTGGGAAAGGAAATTCGCTTATAAAAGAATCATTCGAGATCCTGAACTCAGGAAATTGGGAAGCGAAAAGCCAATCAGAATTCATCGGAAATGTCGAAGGAAGAGATTTAATGAGTGGAGTTGTAGATGTTGTTGTAACTGATGGCTTTACTGGAAATGTTGCTCTCAAAACTCTAGAAGGCACAGCAAAAGCAATAGTCTCAGCATTGCTTGCAGCATTCACAAGTTCTGAAGAAGCTAAAAAAGGGTCTGAACTCTTGGCGCCATCTCTTCTTCCTCTTTATCAGAAATTAGATCCTGACTCTGTGGGGGGAGCGGTCTTATTAGGTGTAAAAGGAATCGCAATGGTCAGTCATGGCTCCTCATCAGCTAATGCAATTCTAAATGCAATCAAAACAGCAAATGAGCTTTTCCAAGACAATCATGTTGAGAACCTGCAGTCTGTTCTGCTGCCATAAATCTAATTTCTTACGGACCTTCCTCACAGTTGTTGTTTGAGTCACTATTATCAAAATATAAAACTAAACGACAGGAACGTATGCCAGCTGAAACTCACATGGAACAGGACCCTCTGGGTAGAGAATCAATACTGCAATTAATCAAAGACCGGTTAGGGGAGATTCTGGAAATAGACCCCAACATAGTTAACGAGGGAGATTCATTCGCCGATGATTTAGACGCAGACTCGCTGGCTTTAATAGAACTAGTTGAAGCAATCGAGGAAGAACTAGCTGAAAGATCAGTTGATTTCAGGATTGATGATGAAGATCTAGAGGACCTTAAAAGCGTCAGAGATGCTGTCGACTATGTGTTCAGTCGATTGAACTGATTTTTCCTTGATTTCTGATCAAACAAAACATTTTGCAACGTCAATTAATAAAAAATTTAATAACCTTAACCTCCTAGAAGAGGCCTTGACTCATAAATCTTGGTCAGCTGAAAATGGAGGAACAGGGCCCAACGAAAAACTAGAGTTCCTAGGGGATTCTGTACTTGGTCTCATTGTGACAGAACATATCTACGCAACCTACCCAGAATTATCTGAAGGGCAACTCTCGCAACTAAGATCTGTTGTCGTTGGGAAGAATTCATTGAAGATAGTGGCAGAGGAGTTAAATCTTGGTTCCTATCTTAAGCTCGGCAATGCTACTGTTTCAGATGCTCTTCTCGAAGATGCTATTGAGGCTGTAATTGGCGCAATCTATCTTGATGAGGGGTGGTCGAGTGCCAAAGACTTCGTTCTGCAATTGTTAGGAGTCCGAATAGATGAATTATCAAAGAAAAATAATGAAGACTACAAAAGCAGACTAAAAATGATTTTCGAAAAGCAATCCCTTCCTCCACCAAAATACAGTATCCAAACTGAGGGACCAGATCACGAAAAAACATTCTTCGCAACTATCCGTGTTGCGGATGAAATAGTAGGGGATGGTAAAGGAAGCAGTAAGAAAGAGGCTGAACAAGTTGCAGCTGGTAAGGCACTCAAAAGATTTATCAATGAATAACTTGGGAAATAAGACGGTAAAATCACTAACACACACAAATCCATGAGGAAACTATGATTCAACTCCCAGAAATCGAAACAATTCGGAGAGACCTTGAACGAGATTGTGTTGGAAAGAAAATCAAATCAATAGAAGTAGTAAAATCAAAAGTTGCAGGTGGTCCCAAATCCAAATCAGCTATTGAAAAAGGACAGGAACAGACAAAAGTTGAGTCTGTAGGGCGAATAGGGAAATACCTGTTATTTGAATTTTCTAATGAGATGACTCTATCTATTGGATTAGGAAGCGGTGGTCAAATACGCCGAGTCCCAAATAAAGCCGAGATGGATGCAAAAACGCAACTAATAATTACCTTCACCCAAACTGGGCAAATGAGATTGATAGACCATGTAGGAGAGGCATCCGTTGCTCTTCACGGAACCTCAGAAGTCATTAATGACAAACCCGAGCTATTAGAACTTGGTATTGACCCTATCGAGCACTCCCAAAGAATAACCTGGGGAGATTTCGCACATTATCTGCAGGCTAGAAAAGCGAAGCTCAAGACTTTACTCGTTGATGATTCATTCGTTATTGGAATCGGACCGATGTACGCTGATGAAATTTTATTTGGAGCTGGACTCAGATATGACCGTTTCTCAGACTCTTTGACTACAAATGAGGTGCGACGACTCTGGCAATCAATTGTGCAAACCATATACGATGCGGTGAAGTACCGCGGATCAAGCACTGAGGGAAGCCTTTATGTTGATACCAACGGTGAAAACGGGTCATTTCAAGATCACCATTCTGTTTTCGAGAAGCACGGTGAATTAAGCCCCAGATCGAGAAAACCAATAGCGCGATCTAAATTTGGCGGAATCTGGACTTACTACTGTGAACAGAGTCAAGTTTAAAAATTAAAAAAATAAACTACAAACGTGTAATTTGTTTCTAAAGCGACTAGTTTCACTCTGTGTTCTTAAAATCAATGACGCTTAAAGGATTCAAGTCATTTGCTGAATCAACGACCTTAGATTTTGAGCGCGGTGTAACAGTCGTCGTGGGTCCAAATGGCAGCGGTAAATCAAATGTTGTTGACGCTATTGCTTGGGTTCTCGGAGCGCAAGCGCCAGGATCAGTTCGTTCACAAAAAATGGAAGACGTCATTTTCGCTGGAACAGCAAAAAGGCCAGCCTTGGGGCGAGCTGAAGTATCGTTGACGATAGATAATACTTCCAAAGTAATCCCACTAGATTTTAACGAAATAACGATCAGTCGAACACTATTTCGCGACGGTGATAGTGAGTATGCCATGAATAACGTTCCATGCCGCTTGCTTGATATTCAAGAGATGTTAAGTGACTCTGGGGTCGGCCGTCACCAGCACGTTATTGTTTCACAAGGCCAAATTGACGCTGTTCTTAATGCGAGACCAGAAGATAGAAGGTCAATTATTGAAGAAGCTGCCGGCGTTCTAAAATACCGAAAACGAAGAGAAAAATCAGAGCGTAGATTGAAATCAACTGAGGAAAATCTTACTCGCCTACAAGACCTGCTTCGAGAGGTAAAACGTCAGCTTAAGCCTCTTGAGCGTCAAGCCGATGCAGCGAGACGGCACGGATCCTTATTCAACGAGTTAATGACTTTGAAAAAATACCTTGCTGGTAAAGAATTAACTGTTTTGAGAGAAGGACTTAACGCTATCCAACTAACCAAAACCGAACTTACTGCGAACGATAGAAAGTTAAAGGCGGAGTTAGAAAAGTTCGATAACGAAATTGAACACGCAGAAAAAACTCTTGCAGATAAAGGCTTCGATGAAGGAGCTGATCAATTAGCAGACCTTGAGAGAACGCGAGAGCGAGCAAAGGGGTTAAAAGCTCTTATTACAGAAAGAATAGCTAGCCTTAACCAACTAATAGATTCTCAAGTCGATCAAGGTGTTGTAGAAACTCTTGAGGCAGAGGCGGCTAGGTTAAAAGCACAGTTATTAGAAACAAACTCTTCGAAGCTTGCTCTAGAGCCAGAAACGATGCAACTTAGTAATGAGGAGAAGACCTTCGAACAGCAGCGTTTTGAATTTCAGGGACAACTCGCAGCAGAAGTAGAATCAACAGGCAATGCTGCGGCTGAATCACGAGGCCAACTAGCCATAATCAACGCATCACTTCGTGACTTACAAGACAAGATAATCAGCGTCGAAAAATTAATACTAGAACTCAAAGATAAAGAGAAGAAGTCAGAAGAAATAACTAAAGACCTAGCAAACCAAATTAATGGTATCGAGTCATCGTTGCAGGTATTAGGGAAAGACAAGGATCTTCTAGATCAACGAGTTGAAGGTTTACGTTCCGAATATGTAAAAGCTCAAGAAAAGCACTCCGAAGCTCTATTAGAGAGTAAAGCATGGATTGCACGAGCTGATGCACTTTCTCTTGCGCTCGAAGAATCACGAGAACAAAGCGGAATTGAATCCGTGTCTGACATTAACGGCGTTCTTGGCGCATTTCTTGATTTGGTAGACATTGATTCTGGTTGGGAAGCAGCATTCCACGCTGCTGTTGGAAACGTAGCAAATTCAGTCGTCGTTCGTGATACCGAAGTAGCAAAAGAGTCGCTTCAGAAGATGCGCTCTGAAGGGAAAACAGGTGGCGTAATTATCTCGCAAATTAATCACGCAGCTTCTGTAACTACTAAATCCCCACTCAGAGATCATGTCCGATCTAGCCACCGAGAAATTGATGCATTGCTTAACAATGTTCTTTCAGGAATTCATGTCGCTGAAGATTGGGAAGCTGCAATCAGTAAAGTTGACGAAAATCCGGATATTGAATTGGTTACCTTGGAAGGAGACTATTTCAACGGTACCAACTGGCGTTTAGCAGCGGCATTAACCGGAGCGACAGGCAGCGCCTTAGATGAGGCAGTTAAGAATTCTGAAAAAATGCTTCAGGAAGTTAAACGAAGGAGTGAAGACGTTGATAATTGTCGCAAAAAACTCAAATCAGATGAGGTTAACCAGGTCATAGCTCAAGAAAAGAAGCAGAACATATCCCGTCACCTGCAGGAGATGAAAGAGGCTCATTCAAGAGCAGTTAGCGATAACAGAGCTGTTCGTGTGGAACTGGGCAGTCTTGAAAAACAAGAAATTGTGATGCAGGAAGAGATTAATCAGCAGATATATCTCCAACGAAATCTTGCTGACCAACTTCCTGAGTTGGAAGACCATGAAGCGCAATTAATTGAGCGAACACAGGCCATCGAAAACCGGCGTCAAGAGCTAGAGAGTATAGCTGCAAAATTAGGGGCAAAACGAACCGATATCGACGTCCGACTCGCTTCAATTCGAGAAAGAGAGACATATCTAAATGATCGTTTGATTGAGATAGAAAATCGGTTACTCGGTTATACCAGTGAAAGAGACGACGCAGAATTACGAAGAGTTACTCTTGAGAAACGATTACGACTAGCCAGTTTCCTAAGAAGAATAGTCTCGGAAAAGGAAATCACGCTCGAAAGTGATTTGCATGAACTGCGAGAATTACGCAGAGAACAATCACAAATAGCTCAGGAAACGATCGCTCAACTTGATGAACTCCGCTCTCAAAGAAGTCAGCGTGAAAAGAGCCTCGCCGAACTCCGAGAGGAGAATCATAGAGCAGAACTAAAACAATCTGAGTACACAATGAAATTGGAATCAATCACCGACTCCATCAGAAGAGAACTAGATTGTGAGCCCGGTGTTGCCGTGGCAACTAAAATGCCCCCCCTTGAGAATATTACTCCAAAGGCAAGACTCAGAGAACTTGAAAGAGAGCTCAAGATTATGGGCCCTATTAATCCTTTAGCCCTCGAAGAGTACGAGGAACTCAATGCAAGGAATGAGTTCTTACAAGAACAACTTGAAGATGTTCGGAACTCAAGAAAAGAACTAAACAAAGTTATCAAGAGTGTAGATCAAGAGATTGTTGCTGTATTCAGTGGGGCTTTTGCAGATATCAGTATCAATTTCACTAACTTGTTTGCAACGCTTTTCCCCGGCGGGGAAGGTTCCTTAAAGCTCACAGAGCCTGATAACCTTCTTGAAACGGGAATAGAGATAGAAGCAAAACCTTCAGGTAAGAATATCAAAAAGCTTTCCCTGTTATCCGGTGGAGAACGATCCTTAACGTCGTTGGCTTTCTTGTTTTCAATATTCCGGAGTAGGCCATCGCCTTTCTATGTCATGGATGAAGTGGAAGCAGCCCTTGACGACGTCAATCTGCAACGATTCCTTCAGCTTGTTAACGAGTTTCGAGATGAGGCACAACTCATCATCGTGAGTCACCAAAAGCGCACTATGGAAACTGCTGACTGTTTATATGGAGTCACTATGAAACCTGGAGGATCTTCAAAAGTCGTAAGCGAAAGACCAACAGGTCAGAGCGAGCCTACTGCCCTTTTCGAAATGACCGATGCACAAACTGTCAATACTCATTAACATCAAATAGCCCGTTTCGCCAAGAGTGACAAGTTTCACGACAGGACTATTTGGCCGGATAGGACTAGAATAAGACAGTATAGATATGAGGTTCACAAAATGAAGTGCATTAGTGCATCTATAAGTGAGGAGGACTGAAATGAAGGAAAATCATTTTTGGCCTTCTGATCAAGGAGCACCGTATTCAAGCACTCCTCAGCGCAGGCGGTATCCACGGCAAATCCGCCAGCACACAACCAGAAATAAAGGGATAAGGAAATATTTCTTGCTTCTCGGGTGCCTCTTAATCTTGGTGACCGGAATGCTTATAGGGCTGATCATTAATTCTGATGGCTCCAGTACTGCAACTAAGACAAGTACAACCCTCTCAGATAAATTTTCAGTCTCATCGGAAAGTGTCGAACTTCCTCTTTCTGGGAACTCCGACGAACCTGTCGCAACTGTTGCAGAAACTATTGCTCCCTCAGTAGTCAGAATTGATACTGCCACCGGAACTGGAAGCGGAATTATTTATGATAAGAACGGATCGGTAGTTACCAATGCTCATGTTGTGCTGGGTTCTGATACGGTTGAAATCCAACTAGCTGATGGCACCAGAGCAACAGGTAAAGTCCTAGGGTCAGACCCTGCCGTTGATATTGCCATAGTCCAGATCGTAGAAGATTTGGACTTTCGTAAAGCTACATTCGCTACGTTGGACACTGTTCGGGTTGGCCAACTCGCTGTTGCCATAGGAAGTCCTTTCGGGCTTGAACAAAGCGTTACAGCAGGTATCGTATCTGCGGTGAATAGAGCTGTGCCGACTCTAAACGTTGAAAACGGATCACGAACAGTTTTAGAAATGATCCAAACTGATGCGCCAATAAACCCCGGTAATTCAGGGGGAGCCTTGGTTGACCGACAAGGTCGCGTAGTGGGTATGAATACGTTGATTAGGACTGATGGGAATGTAGAAGGGAACTTAGGTGTTGGCTTTGCGATACCTACAGACACAATATTTTTAGTAACTGAAAGAATAGCAAATGGCTTATCTCTCGAAAACGGTTTTCTGGGTATAAGTGGTCAGGATCCAACGCTCGGAAGAGCTGGCGCTTTGGTGCTTAATGTTGTGCCAGATAGCCCTGCAGATCAGAGTGGCTTGCAGGAAGGTGATTTGATTATTGACGTTGATGGGTCAACGATCCTTGGAATGTCAGAATTAGCAGCGAGAATTCGCTTAACTTCCCCAGGGACAACGATCTCTCTTGCTGTACTGCGGAACGGCGAAGAAATTTCGCTGACTGTAGTTTTAGGGACGCTCGGTAGTTTTCAATAACTGCGGTTAGTGTAAATGCCATGAAAAGTGTTACTTCAGAGCTCGATAAGACAAGAAATAATTTTTCTTTTTTCTCAAAATTAAAGCGAAGATCTCACCTGGATAACCAAGTTTGGGGTGAGATTGAAGAAACATTAATTCAAGCTGATGTAGGTGTTGTAGCAACTTCAAAAATCATTGAGCAGCTCCAAGAGAAAACTAAAGAAATGAAATTATCTGCTGCAGAGAGCATTATTGACATTCTGAAAGAACAGCTAAAGGGATCATTAACAAAATTAGATTGCGCGCTCAATACCGATGAAGAACTCCCTGTATGGATATTTGTTGGGGTCAATGGAGTTGGAAAAACAACATCAATTGCTAAAGTTGCCAACCTAAAATCAAGAGAAGGCGAAAGCATCGTTTTGGCTGCTGGTGATACTTTTCGAGCAGCTGCCTCAGAGCAATTAGAGAAATGGGCGGATCTATGTGGAGCTGACTTTATCAAGGGTGCTGACGGGGCTGACCCTAGTTCAGTTATTTTTGATGCAACAGAGCACGCCCATGCGACAAATGCGTCATTAGTCCTTGCTGATACAGCTGGAAGGCTACATACCAAGACAAACCTAATGCAAGAGCTCGAAAAGATAGTTAGAGTCGCGAATAAAGGTAAAGGGACCGTTACCGAAATCTTGATAGTGCTTGACGCAACAGTTGGGCAGAATGGGCTACAGCAGGCGAAATCTTTTGCGGAATTAGTTGACGTTACAGGAATTATTCTTACGAAACTAGATGGTTCCTCTAAAGGGGGAATTATTTTCGCGATCGCTGAAGAATTGAAAATTCCAATCAAGTTCATTGGTGTAGGTGAAGGGCATGAAGATTTAGTTCCCTTTGATGCGGAGGAATTTGTTGAAATGCTTTTTGACTTTCAAGAGGAAACGTAAGTCCCTAGAATGAAGCCAACCTTTAGATAGAAGAATTATGTTTGATACCCTTACCGACCGACTCGGAAATATTTTTGGACGGCTACGAAGCAAAGGAAAGCTCTCTGAATCGGATATTAACTCTGTTATGGCTGAAGTACGAACAGCACTTCTTGAAGCCGATGTAAATCTCCAAGTAGCAAAGAACTTTCAAGAGAAAGTTGCAGAACGTTGCGTGTCGAGTGAACTACACAAGGCCCTCAACCCTGCTCAGCAAGTAATAAAGATTGTTAATGAAGAACTAATTCAGATACTGGGTGGCGAAGCGTTGAGTTTGGCCTACTCAGAAAAACCGCCAACAGTTATTCTCCTTGCAGGACTTCAAGGAGTTGGGAAAACAACAAATGCAGTCAAATTAGCAAAGTGGTTTAAGTCCCAAGGTAGAAATCCCATACTGGTCGGCGCCGATTTGCAGAGACCTGCAGCCGTAGAACAACTTCGTACTTTAGCTAGTGGCATAGATGTGCCTGTTTACTCTGAAACTAGTGACCCTGTATCGGTTGCGAGAAATGGCTTGCAAGAAGCAGTTTCAACAGGCCGAGATGTTCTTATTTGCGATACTGCTGGACGACTTAGCATAGATCAGAAGTTAATGGATGAGATATGGAATGTATCTAATGTGATTAAGCCCAATTACACATTTCTTGTAATTGATGCAATGACTGGGCAAGAGGCAGTAAACATTGCAGACGCGTTCAACGAGAAACTATCTCTTGATGGGATGATTATCACCAAACTTGATGGTGATTCAAGAGGTGGTGCTGCTCTCTCAGCCAAAACAGTTGTTGGGAAACCAATAGCGTTCGCTTCAACAGGAGAAAAAATAGAAGATTTTGAAGTCTTTCATCCAGACAGGCTTGCTAGCAGGATTCTAGGGATGGGTGACGTTCTGACACTCATTGAAAAAGCCGAAGACGCTTTTGATCAAGAAGAAGCCCAAAGAGCGACAGACCGATTGCTCTCCGGGCAATTTAATCTAGAGGATTTCCTCGACCAAATGCAACAGTTAAAGAAAATGGGTCCTCTGCAGAACATTGTGGGGATGATGCCTGACCTTCCTCAAGGGGTGAACCCGAACGATGTAGACGAAACAAGGCTTTCGCGCGTAGAGGCAATAATTACATCAATGACTTACGAGGAGCGTGACAGACCAGAAATTATAGATGGATCGCGGAGAAACCGTATAGCAAAGGGATCAGGGACAACTATCCAGGAAGTAAGCCTTCTATTGAAACAGTTTAAAGAAATCAAACGCATGATGAAGGGAACGATAAAACCTAGCAATAAGCGAAAGAAAAAATCATCAAAGAGAAGAAAAGGCAAGCAGAATCCAAGAGCCAAGTCCAAAATCGTAGAAACAGAAAAGTCATTTGATCTAAGTGAATTTGGTTCCTTTAAGAACTAATTCCTTAGTTATTTCAAGAAATATTGAAAAGACCATTGAAGAACAATTTTTTCTCGGCACAATATGACGGTACTAAGTGTGCTTAGAGGTGTGTATCCATACCAAAACCGAATAGGATACCCACTGTCCACAAAGAGTAGCTGAAAGGCCTCAGAAATCAGAAAGAAGAGAAAGTGGCAGTTAAACTTCGTCTTGTACGAACCGGAAAACGAAAACAACCAACATACCGACTTGTAGCAGCTGACAGCAGATCACCGAGAAATGGTCGATTTATTGAGATAATAGGCACTTATGAGCCAAGGCAAGAACCTTCAATAGTCAACATAGACAATGAACGAGCTATACATTGGCTGAGAAATGGCGCTAAGCCAACAGAGCGTGTTGAGAAGCTCTTAAGAATTTCAGGAGCCTGGGAAGAATTCACTGGAAAGCCATTGGAGCCAGTGAGCTACCCAGTTAAAGTAGAGCCTGCTGCTGAAGAGCCTGCTGCTGAAGAGCCTGCTGCTGAAGAGCCTGCTGCTGAAGAGCCTGCTGCTGAAGAGCCTGCTGCTGAAGAGCCTGCTGCTGAAGAGCCTGCTGCTGAAGAGCCTGCTGCTGAAGAGCCT
>Ga0315315_10004271_pt1 | contig 13173 bp, 11 predicted proteins | sample M140m3416metaG_FD_203699 | JGI IMG/M metagenome (GOLD analysis project Ga0315315, IMG submission 203699) | Ammonia-oxidizing marine archaeal communities from Monterey Bay, California, United States - M1 40m 3416 | ecosystem: Environmental > Aquatic > Marine > Intertidal zone | place: USA...
AAATATATTTAAATTTTTCTTTTAAAGCCAATTAAAATAAAATTGAATAAGTTAACAACTATTTAAAAAACTAAATATTTATTATTACAATATGTCAAGAAGAACAAGAAGTAAAATTTATATCAAACGTATAATTTCAGACATTTCAGAAATATCATCTGATTATGATCCAAAGATTCATATTTGGTATGATGAACAAAATATTACAAAAATTAGAGCATTAATTATAGGTCCGGAAGGAACACCATACGAAGACGGTTTTTTCTACTTTACAATTGACATCCCTGAAACATACCCGTTCCATCATCCTAGTGCTAAATTTGAGACGATAAATCAAAAAATTAGATTTAATCCCAATTTATATGAAGGCGGTAAGGTATGTTTATCAATTATAGGAACATGGAGTGGTCCAAAATGGAGCTCAGTTCAAACATTGAAATCGTTACTTCTATCAATTCAAAGTTTAATGGATGTGCATCCGATGATTAATGAACCAAGTTTTGAAAATACAAAAATAGATGATTCTCGAGCAATCGAATATAATGAATATATTCGATTTCATACACATGAATTTGCAATGTATGAAATGTTAACAAATAAAAATCATTTCCCATACTTCCAAGAAGTTATTGAAAAGTATTTTGTTGATAATTATGAAAGAATTTCAAAAAAATTAACAGAACTTTCAAAATGGGATGGTAAGACTATGAAAACATTTATTTGGGGTCATAGTGTAAAAGTTAATTACACTGACTTACTCTCTAAATTTCAAGAATTATATGATAAATTAAAAGATAAAAAATTTAGTGAAGAGAAAACATCAGTCCATGTATCTGATAATAAAAAAAATTTAAATCAAGATATTTAAATTGGAATTATTATCAGATACATGGACTGATGATAAATTAAAAGATAAGAAATTTAGTGAAGAGAAAACATCAGTCCATGTATCTGATAATAAAAAAAATTTAAATCAAGATATTTAAATTGGAATTACTTTATTAAATTTTATTATAGGATTTGCTTTTTCTAATTTTTCTTTAGCAGAAGCTCTAAAATCATATGTACAATTGTGTTCTTCAGGATATCGGCATTTAGAACAAAATATATTACCACATTTACAATCAAATGGTATTAAACCTAATTTTTTATTACATTTTGAACATCTCTTTTTTTTCTTAGTTTTTTTTTTTTTAGGCTGAGCATTTTGAGGAGGGTTATTTACATCATTAGCAATTGGCGAAACTTTAACTTTATCCATCCTATATATATTTCCTAATATTAATAATTTTATATGTATAAAAAATCAATTTTTTTATAGAAAATTGATTTTTTTGATGCCTGGCCTTAAATTAAGTAATTTAACTTATAAAATGAATATCGATAAAGAATTAGCAGTCCAGGCAACGTCTTATATTTACATGCCAAACAATGAAATTATTTCTTTTCACTTTTCAAATAATGAATCTAAAATGAAGGATAAAGATTACATACAAAATGAATTTTTAAATTATAGTGATATAATTATTGTGCCAGGGGATTCAAATTGTTTAATTCATTCAATACTTGTCTCATTATATCAAAAAGATTTTAATAACTTTATAAATGTAGTTACTACTTTATGTTCAGAATATGAATTACCAATAAATGAAAATCTAATTTTGTATAATCCAAATATTCCAATGTATTTTAATGATAATAATGCATTTTTTGGATTATTTGCACAACATGCAATTAGACAATGTATTAGAAATAAATGGTCATTTAATAATTCAGAACATGAATATCATAAAATTCCAGATTATCATATGAATAATTACGCAATTGATGGCTTAGCAAGAAATATGGTATGTAAAATATTTGGTATACCCAAACTAATTATATATCAAGCATATGATGATGAAAGTAGAAAAAAAGGTATATATGAAATTACACCAGATAATATTCCTCAAGATACTACAAATAAAAAATATTTTTATAATTTTGTTAATTATAATATCGAAGTATTTTCAATTGATAGCAGACATTATGACTCAATTGTAAGATAATTTACAAAATTGTTCCTTTTTCTATACAGTAATCAATATTATCAACTATAAATTCTTTTGGAGTTTCAAAAAATTCATATTCAAATAATTTAAATTCATCTATTTGACTTACTTTAATGAATTTCATTTCACCAGGAGGTAAAATAACTTCTCCTTCTAATTGATTTATTAGTTCATATTTAGATCTATTTTTACCTAAACCATTTTTTATAGCATCATTTTGTTTCTTAAAAGTTTCTAAAATGCTTTCATCTATTTTCATGAAGTATTTGGTATCTTGATTTTCTCTATCCATCCAAAAGTCTGTGTTAATTGGATATGATGAAGTAAGAAATTTACATCTTCTAGAAACTTTAATTTTTTGAATCATCCCTTCTCTAAATCTAATAGAATCATCTAATGCCCAATTTTTTACGAATTCTAAGTTCCACGATGTAGATATCATCGATGGATATAAAATTTTTCTACCAAAAAATTTTGACTTTACACTTATAAATCTATACACATAAAAATACTCATTTTTTAAAGATGTATTAAAACTTGAAAAGTAAGTATTATTTATTTCATATGCAATATCCATATAATATGCTATTGTTCTTAAGATACTTTCTTTACTATCTCTATTCATTTTTAAGTTTTTGATAATATGTGTACAGTTACCGTCTCTAATGGCACGCAATGTCCTATCTTTTTCTACCTCATCCAAATTATTAGTATATGCAATTTGGAATAGAATATGATTATAGAAATTAGATAGGTCCATTTTTCCCCTGATAATGTTAAAATTATTACTCTTAATATTTTGTGGTTATTTTTTCAATTTTTATTATGGTGATGTAACAGGATGATCTAATTGTATAATTTCATCATTACTAAATATTGTTCCTTTCTCACATGAAATACGTACCCTTTCTTCTATTAAATCTTCAATAGTTTCTGTAAATTCATAATTATAAATTCTATTTTGATTAAATGTCTCATAATTTCCTAAATATTTTGTAACTCCTGGAGGTAATATTACCTCATATTCATTTTGATTTATAATTTTAGTTTTAGGTTTAGTGTTTTTACCAATGATATATTTATTAGACTTATTCTTTTCTTTAAAAAGTTTTTGTAAGCTTTCTTCAATTATTATAAATTTATTTCCATCTTCATCTATTATATCTTCTTTTTTAGGATATGATAATGTTATAAAATTTATATTTCGTCCCACCCTTATTTTTTGTATAAAACCTTCTCTTTCATCTGCCCAATCTACAACAAAATCTAAATTCCATGAAGTAGAAAATATTGTTGGATATAATATTTTTTTATCATAATGTTCAGGATTCAAACAAATAAATCTATAAACATAAAAATATTCTAAATCTAGATCTAGTTCTTGTGGTCTATCTAGTTCTTGTGGTCTATCTAATGATTCTAAGTAATTATTTCTAAATTCATTCATTAATGTCAAAAATTGAAAATTTCTTTTGATTACATCTTTAACATGTGTAGATCCTAGCAATTCATTTTTTATTAAATTAGTACATGATCCACCACTTATATCTTCCAAAATTTTTTTTTCAAATCCTTCTGGTTCTAAATGATCAGTAGCAAGCAATTGATATTTTAATAAAGAATCTAAAGAATTTAAATTAATAGATTCTTGTATTTCTAATGAGGTAGATCCTCCTTTTACATCACTATATTTTATTTTGTATCTCATTAATTAAATTAATATATTAATTTAATTAATTTTATAATAAATTTATTGAGTTAATTCTTCTAATTCGCATTCATCAGCATAGTTAGACATCATTACTCCTGAACTGTTTTCTTGAGTGAAGTTTAATCTGGAATTGATTAATAAACCTCTGGTTTCAGCATTAAATACTAATTCCATGATACCATCAGTGCTTCTTACAATTAATGTTCTCATTTGTTTTTCAAAAATAAAGTTATTACCAGAGTAGTCAATTGATTTTAACATATGATATTTAGTTTTTACTCTGTTAGCACTTTGTTTGATGTTAAGATCATCAATATCAATAATAAAATCTTCTCCTTGATAATTTACATAGAAGTATTTAGCATAAGAACCTTCTCCAATTAATTGACATTTAACATTAATTCTTAGTCCTAAACCATTGATCATAGTGTAAATGTGGTCATTATGTGGTAAATCTAATCTATTTCCTCCAAATGTTAAAATATGAGGATCTTCACAGATACCAGCATCAAAGTCATCCTCAACACAACCAGTGTTCATATGTAAATCTCTGAAATAACCTTGTAATATAGTTCTATGAGTTTCTACAACTTCTCCACTATCATAATCTTCTTTTAAGATTTTTTCTGAAGCCCATCTATTTGGTTCAAAAGTAGACATTTCTGTCATTTCGCATAATTTTAACATTCTATTACCTCTGTATTTGAAGAACATTGGTTTAAAAGAAGTTACAATTTCTAATTCTACTAATTTATCTTTATGTTCATCACTAAATTCAAGATCTACTACATTACCACCATTACCTGTTTCATATGCAACATATACTAAACCAACACATTTAGCATCCATTTCAACAAATTTAAGATTTACTGATTTTACAAAGTCTGTATTATTACCATATTCAGTAATATCTTTAACCATTCCTTTTTCAAATGAAACTGTTCCTGGTTCACAAAGTCTTACAACAATTAAATTATAAATTTTAGACACAGATGTTCTACCATCTGTAGCATGGAAAGTTACCATATAATTACCTTCATCGTCGTGTCTTGGTGTTCCAGATAAAACATTAGTTACAGAATTGAACGATAACCATGAAGGAAGTTCATCAACTGATAATGTTACATGATCATTATCAAGATCATTTACTGGAATTACAGCCTCGAATAATTCATTAGTGTTTAGTAACATTTGAATGTCACCTAAAACTGGTAAATTATTTGCAGTAACTGTTACAAGTCTTTTTACTTCTGCAACATGTCCTAAAGAATCAACTGCTGTATAAGTTACTTCATATACTCCAGGTTTTGTTGTATCAACTGGGTTATTTACTGTTACATGAACTAATCCATCTGTATTATCATGTGCTTCTGCACCTGCGTCAATATACATATCTTTTTCTCTAATTACTACTTCCATATTACCAAATACTCTAATTACAGGTGCTTCTGCACTGGTAATAATAACAGTTCTTACTGCGGTAGCCATATTACCACTTGAGTCAGTTGCTGTATATGTTACAGTGTAAATACCAGCTTTAGATGAATCTACTTGATTATCAACTACAACTTCTAAAACTCCTTCTAACCCATCAGTTGCAGTTGCACCTGCATCCATGTAAACTGAATCTTGTTCTAAAATAACTTCACTGTCACCAAATAATTCGATTAATGGTGCAAATTCATCAACAACAAATACTGTTCTTTCTTGCATAGATAAATTACCACTAGAATCAGATGCAGAATAGGTTACTGTATAAATACCAATATTAGATGTATCTACATTATTATCAACAACTATTGTAACAGAACCTTCAAAACTATCAAGTGCAGTTGCTCCAGCGTCAACGTATTCAGCTCCATATCTTAATGTTACTTCTCTGTCTCCTAATAAGGAGATTACTGGTGCTGTAGTATCTACAACTTCAATATGTCTTTCAGCTGTAGTCATATTACCTTCAGCATCCATAGCAACATATTTAATAACTTGTAAACCTAACATATTTACATCAATGTTTTGTGTCATTACTAAAGCTACTCTTCCATCGACAACATCATGAGCATCACCACCCGCATCAACATAAGCAGTTCCTGCTTCATGTGTGATATTCATATCACCATTTAATGTAATTACTGGTGCAATAGTATCTTTAATATTTAATGTCAATAATACAGATGTAAAACGACTTGATAAATTATATGCGAATAAGGTAATATAATGATTTCCTACATTCATATTTGTTGGATTAACTGAAAAGTTACCATTTTTAAATATAATCCAATTATTTTCTCTTGGAATTGTAACTCCATCAATTTTAGCTGTAAAAAATAATTCTCCTCCTTCATTAGTTAACCATAAAGGATTAAAGAAAGTCCAGTTATCTGTTAAGTTTGCAGGAGTATCAAATTTACTAAAATCTAATTTATTTAATTTAATTCCATCATTGCCTTGGAAGTCATTAACTAAATTTACAGAAAATCTTGGTAAACATTCTAATGACTCAAATTCTGGTAATTTAAAACTTAAAGATTCATTATCTCTTATCATATAACTTAAATTTAAACCAATAGTATTATCATCAAATTTAGATCTTATATATGGTGTTACAATAGCGTTTACAGTTAATTTAAATTCTTGTTCTGCAACATTTCCTGATAAATCAGTTGTTGTAACTGTAATTACATGATCACCAATATTTTTACCTGTTGGTTTAAATACAAATTTACCTTTATTAAAAGTAGCCCAACTACCAACACTTGGTAATTCATTTCCATTCATTTTAACTTCGTATAATGAAACATCTCCTTTATTGCTTGCAAATTCATCATCAAAGAAATTCCATTGTTTAGAATTACCTGATAAGTCATTATTAGATAAATCCCATAATTGGTTATTAGATAAATCATTTAATGATAAGTCAATACCCCATTGGTCACCCATACTTATTACATTATCTGATAAATCAAATTTAGATAATAATTCTTTGAATTCTGGTAATTCAAATTCTAACTCTTTTCCTTCATCAATATTCATATCGGGAATATCATTTCTTACATATTTTGATTTAACTAATAAATTAAATTCTTGAACTGTATCATTTCCAGATAAATCTGTTGTTACAACTTTAATTTTATAAGATCCATTATCTTTATGTTCAGGCATAAATTTTAATACACCGTTTTTAAATGTAATAAATTGTCCTTCTTCTTTATGAAGATGACTTTCAATTAAATTACCATTAACATATGCCTTATATAATACTTTATCACCTTTATTAGTGCCAAAGTCTGGGTCAAAGAAATTCCACATATTTCCACTTAAATCATTATTTGACAAGTCCCATAATTGATTATTGGATAAGTCATTTAATGATAAATCTAAACCAAAGAATGTCGTATCACCTTCCATAGTTGTAAATACATTATCAGATAAATCATTTGTCATTGCAGCAAATTCTGGAAGTTCTATTTCTAATACATCATTTGTAAACATTTCTTGGTCTACTAATTTATTTCTTACATGTAAATCTTCTACTGTTAACTTGAATGAAAAGTTTGAAACGTTTCCAGACAAGTCTGTTGCACTTACTGTAACAGTATAAACTCCAACATTTGCATGTAAAGGAGCATAGGTAAATTTACCTTTGCTAAATGTAATCCAGTTATTTCTTTCTGGAATACTTACTCCATTAATAGTTGCTGAGTAATATAATTTATCACCTTTGTTAGTTCCAAAATCAGAATCAAAAAATGTCCAATTTCCACTTAAGTCATTATTAGATAAATCCCATAAACTATTTTCAGATAAATCATTTAGTGATAAATCTAAACCCCATAAATGTTGATCAGAATAAATAACATTATCTGATAAATCCATATGTGGAGACAATTCAGCAAACTCTGGTAATGTAAATGATCCTACTTTGCCTTCTTTGATAGTTACATCATTGATATCATTTCTATTTGTTACATTAACATCTTTGACATTAACTGAAATTACTTTAGTTTTTACTAATTCATGACCATTCATGTCATAAGCATTTACTGTAATTGGATGAATTCCAAAATTTTCTTGTTTTGGCTCAAAAGTAAAAACTCCATTATCAAAAGTTACCCAATTTCCTGTTTTAGGAACTTTTTTTCCATCCATAACTGCTTCATAATATAATGTATCTCCATTTAAGGTTTTCCAATCATCGTCATTAAAAAACCAGTTATTTGTTAATTTGTCTAATGTTGCATCATAAAAGCCAGTTCCAGTTAAATCAGTTACATTTAATTGAACACCTGGATTTCCATAACATGAGTCAGCAACTAAATTATCTGATAAATCTTTATGCATTTTCAATTGATCAAATATAGGTAAAGTAAATTTTCCTACAGTTCCTTCACCTAATACAATTGATGAATTAACTACAATTTCTAATTGCTCTTGTAAAACACCTGTTTTATGTGTAACAGTAAGGTTTAGTAATAATTTACCTGCATCATTTCCAGAAGGAGTTCCTGATAATTCTTTTAAAGTATCATTATAACTTAACCAATCAGGTAAATTAGCAAATACTACACTTACATCTTCTAAACCTGGAAAATTTAAAATATATGATAGATTGTCATCCTCATTTGTTACCAAAAAAAGATCAAAACCACCTAACAATTGATTTGTTAATTTTATTTCTTCATTATTTAAAATAAATTTCATATATTATATAAATTTATTTTATATTAAAATTGGTGTAAATTCCTATTTATATAAAAAATATAAAATCTAAACTTATTTTATTAATTATCTTCAGAATCTGAGTTAGATTCATATTGTGACAAATCAATATCATCATAGTTTTCACTATCTAAAAAATCTATACTATTATTATCTACTATTTCTTCATTATCATCTATTATAATTATTTCAATAAATTCATCATCAGAATTTATATTTTCATTATCTAAATTAATGTCATTGTTATCATCTTCTAATAAATTATTTAAATCTTTTTTAAAAATAGGATCATTAAAAATTTCATTAATTAAATTATCAATTAAATTATCATTAAAAATATTAGATTTATCATCCATAGACTTATAATTTTCTATATCATAATTTTCATCTTCATCATTAATATTTTCTTCTTTCTTTATACTTTCAAATTCATTCTTATAAAATTTATTAAATTCATTTACAGAATTGACAATACAAGTAATATAACTTTCAGGCCAATTTAATTTATTAAATTCAAACCATGATTTTAAAGTAGACCAATACTTTAAATTGTATAAAACTATAGGTTTTACTGGTAGTTCTCCTGTCTTAAATAAAGTTATTAATTCTGAAAATTCTTCAATTGTACCCATACCTCCTGGAAAGAAAATATATAAATCCATATCCTTGAATAACAAATGTTTTCTTTCTGCAAAAGTATCAGTAACTATTAAATTTTTTTCATCATAATAAGTGTTACGTTGACCTTCATTTTCATATAAACATCTTACACTAACTGCATGAGATTTATCTGCATTTACTTTATAAGAACCTTTATTACCTGCTAACATAAATCCACCACCACCGCCAGTATAAATATTAAAATTTTTTTTAGTTAATTGTTCAGCTATCTTCTCACAATCTTTCAAATCTTTTTTATAATGATCTCTTTTCCATCCAAAAATAACAGCTTGCATATAATATAATCTAAATTAATTAAAATATGGTTAAAAAAAGATTCTAATCTATATATATATGATTAATTATAAAGATAAATATCTAAAATACAAAAAAAAGTATTTATTTTTAAAAAGTATAAATGATATAAAGAAAATTTTAAATAAAAAAGGTCATATTTACTGGTATTCAGAAAAAGGAAAATTAATTACAAAATCAAATGACTCTGATTTAGCTATAAAAGAACTTGAAAATTTAATAAAAGAAAATCCTAAAAAATTTAATAATAAATTTTTAATAAAAATGTATGTAAGTTATATTAATAAATCAGAATTTCCTATTGAATTAACTATTGAAATTATAAAAGTATCTTTAGTTAAAATAAAAAATAAGTATAATCTAACTCTAAATATTAGAAATAATGATAATTCTTTAGTTAGAATTGGTTTAAAACCAGACGATGTTAATTATAAAGAATTTAAAAAAATTGGAAAGTTAGTTTTAGATGGTAAATTAAAAGATTTTACAAAAACATATGAAAAATATTCATATGACGAAATACATAAATTATTGGAAAAAAAATGAATTTTTTAAAATTAGAGTTATAAAAAATTCAGTTTAAATGTCATTATATAGGTATTTAACTAGTAATAATATTGGAAAGATATTAAAAGGGGATTTATGGGTAAAAGAAAAACACCTTTTTAAAAAACTATTTATTCCAAAAGATAACTTTTACAAAAAATGTAAAATTAAAAATAATAAAAAAAGGCAAGGGAATGTAATGCATAATCTAAAGGATATAGAAGATTATGTAAAAAATACACAACATCCACATCTCTATGAAATACATAAATTCTGTAATTATAATATCAAATATAAAAATAAATATGAAATGGAATTATTAGGTAAAATTACAAAAGAAATTGGATATGATGGAATTTATCAATATGTATATTTTACTCCTGATAACAAACAATATAGATTAGATTATGTATATTTACTAGATGATAAACCATTCATAATTATTGAAATAGATGAACAACATCATTATAGAATTAATAATATTGCAGGTGATAATATTAGAAATTCTGAACTACAGTATACTTTTACAAATAATTTCTATAATATTCCATATAATATATCTGATCAAGAACTAGATACTATAATTCAAGAAATTAAGTTATTGAAAGAATATGCAAATGATGAAGTAAGTATTGCAAATATGGAAAAAGAATTTACAGAATTTACTGAAATTAAAGCATTTGCAAAAAAATATGGAAATAAAATTATTAGTCATAAAAATGATGAAGAAAATGAAACTAAATTTATTTTCGAACTAGAATCAATTAAAGATGATCTTCAAATTACAACAAATACTGAATTATGTTCTAGGATTGACTCCTATTTTATGAATCAAATAGAAATTAATTTTGATAACAAAGATGAATCTTCAGATTCTGATTCTGAAGGTTGGGATGATTCTGATTCTGATTCTGATTCCGATGATTTAGATAATTTAGAATCAGAAAAGATATCAAATAATAATGATATAAAATTATTTGAAATTAATAAAGACTTTATTATTAAAGATGATAAAATTTATATTACAAGAGAAACTTTTATTAATATCGCTATTAAAAGTGACTCGATTGTTGGAATTCAGATATTTCATCAAATAATGAAATTTGAAGATATGATTAAAAAATTTATTGAAATATCTAAAAAAAGGCGAGTTACTATTACTCATTTAATAAATGAAAATAGATTAAAAAGAGCATATAGTTCGAGGCTATCATTACCTTTAACTAGAGAAAATAGACACCTTAAAAATAAAGTTAAAAGATTACAAAAATTAATTGAATTAAATTAATGAATAAGATATTTTATATATATTAGATTTAGAACCACCTATTTGTAAATTTGGTAATACTTCGTGTAGTATACCATCTGCTGATCTTTCACCATTGTAGTCATATACTTCTCCATTATTATTTGTAATTCTTATTGTTGGAAAACCTTCTACTCCTGCATTTTGAATTAATTCTTCATCTTGTGAATCTTCATACTCTTCATATTCTACATTATTTTTTTTAAAAACACCTTTTAATGCTTCCCATGTAGGTTTAAACCTCTTACAATGACCACACCAATTTGCATGATATAAAGTTATTTTTGTCATATATATAACTATATATATATTAAATTGAAAATAACATTTGTTATGTAATTAATATCCTAATTATAAAAGATGGATATTGTATGGTTTAAAATATCTGATTTAAGAGTTCGTGATCATGAACCTTTGTATAATGCCAACCAAACAAATAAAAACTTAATACATATATTTATTTGGGATTGTAGATGGGATGATAAGACATCTAATGATATTCAAAATATGGGTAAACTAAAGAAAAGTTTTTTAAAAGAATCTTTATTTAGTTTAAGTAAAAATTTAAAAGACTTAGGAATTGAATTAAATATCTTTTTTGGAAAGTCTGAAAAAATATTATCAGATTTAATTTTTAAATATAATGTGTCAACAATTTATACCTATCAAAATATTGATAAAAGAAATATGGATATTGATTCTGTTATCATGAAGAATAATGATATTAATTTAGCATATTCATGGGGAAATACATTAAATCATATATGTGATTTACCATTTACTATAAATGAATTACCTAGTTCATTTAATGAATTCAAAAATAAAATTGGTAGAAGTATTAGAAAAGAATTTTTTACTAAAGGAAATGAAAAGTCCATTAAATTAGACAATTCAATTGAATTAAATGATATTGATATTCCAGAAGTTGAAACAATTAATATAGGAGGAGAAGATGAAATATGGAAAAAAATAAATAATGACTTTTACAAAAATAAAATAATTTTAAATTATCAAGATAATAACTTTTTAGATAATATATGTTATTATAATCCATGGTTAACATTTGGATGCATATCATATAAAAGTTTATTCTTTCAACTTAAAATATTTGAAAAAAGAATTTCAAAAAATAAGAATACATACTTCTATTTCAAAAACTTTTTACTTGACGACTATATTAAGTTTTCACATCTAAAAAATAATATTAATATTCAGAATATTGATATTAAATCTAGTAAAAATAAAATGTCATTTAAAAAATGGACCGATGCTAATACAGGTATTCCTATTATTGATGCTATTATGAATGAAATTAAATTAACAGGAAAGACAAATAATAGATGTAAATTAATTACTGCATCATTTTTAATTAATGATCTTAATTTAGATTGGATTTTGGGATTAGAATATTTTAACAAGGTATTGATTGATATTTCTATAATAGAAAATTTAAATATTTGGAACTATATTCATAATAATAAAATATACTATAATCCAATAAAACAAATACAAAAATATGATAAAGAATGTAACTTTGTAAAAAAATGGATACCAGAATTAGATGGTATAAGTATAACTAAAATACACGATCCTAAAGAAGGAATTCAAGATTACTACCAGCCATTAGTTAAAATACAATTTTTAAATTCTAATAATCCATAAATAATAGGGTTATCACATCCAGAAAATAATATTTCTGGATTATAATATTTGTTAAAATTTAGATTATTAGTTAATTTATCAGGAAACATTTTAAATTTATTAACATAACCATTAATTATTATATAATCTAAATTTAATAATTCAACTAATTTACTAATCTCATTTCCTAAAAATTTAGAAACTTCATCTAAATTTTTATCTGT
>Ga0315315_10004272_pt1 | contig 13171 bp, 15 predicted proteins | sample M140m3416metaG_FD_203699 | JGI IMG/M metagenome (GOLD analysis project Ga0315315, IMG submission 203699) | Ammonia-oxidizing marine archaeal communities from Monterey Bay, California, United States - M1 40m 3416 | ecosystem: Environmental > Aquatic > Marine > Intertidal zone | place: USA...
AATCAAAAATGAACTTGCTCTTAAATGATCTGCAATTACTCTAAAACTTGATAAATTATTTTGATCTGGTTTTTTTTTAACTATATCTGACGTAGACTGAATCAACTTTTTGAAATGATCTGTTTCATAATTATCATGTGTACCTTGAAGTAAAGCGGCTATTCTTTCTAGACCCATTCCAGTATCTACAGAAGGTTTTGGAAGATTTATTCTTTTATCTTTTGTTACTTGTTCATATTGCATAAAAACTAAGTTCCAGATTTCGATAAAACGATCCCCATCCTCATCTTTTGTACCAGGCAAACCACCCTTTAAATGATCCCCGTGATCATAAAAAATTTCTGAACATGGTCCACACGGGCCTGTTTCACCCATTGACCAAAAATTATCTGAAGTTGAAATTCTTATTATTCTATCATCACTTAGTCCTGCTATTTTCTTCCAAAAATTAAATGCTTCATTATCTTCATGGAACACCGTTACATAAAGCCTATTTTTATTTATACCAAAATCTTTTGTAATCAAATCCCATGCATAATGTATTGCTTTTTCTTTGAAATAATCTCCGAATGAAAAGTTTCCTAACATTTCAAAAAATGTATGATGCCTTGGAGTATATCCGACATTTTCTAAATCATTATGTTTTCCACCTGCTCTCACACATTTTTGTGATGTTGTTGCTCTTTGATAATCTCTTTTTTCTAATCCAGTAAATACATTTTTAAACTGAACCATCCCAGAATTAGCAAACATCAATGTTGGATCATTATTTGGTACTAAATTACTAGACTCAACTATTTTATGATCATTCTTTTCAAAGTATTTTAAGAATGTTTCTCTTATCTGATTTAGCGATTTTTGAGCCATATTTTTAAAATACAGCTTTTTTATTCTATGTCTAGATAGCGATGAAGGGGAAAAGGCGCTTATATTAAGCGCCTTTTATAATTTAAAGATGACCTTTAATTCTAGTTCTTTTTAGGAGGAGCAGCTTCTTTATCTGCTTCTTCTTTTTCGGCTACTTTCTTCTCTTTTTCAATTTTTTCAGGACTTAATGGATTTCCTTCAATCTTTTTAGAAATCACACCTGCTTTTTCCCTAATTGCCATTTCAATCTCAGCAGCAACTTGTGGGTTTTGAGCTAAATAGACTTTGGCATTTTCTCTCCCTTGTCCTATTTTCTCTCCTTTATATGCATACCATGCTCCTGATTTTTCAATAATGTCAGCTTTAGCTCCTAAGTCTACTAATTCACCCATTTTGCTAATTCCTTTTCCATACATCAAGTCAAACTCAACAACTTTAAATGGTGGTGCAACTTTATTTTTAACTACTTTAACTCTTGTAGAGTTACCAATAATTTCATCTTTATCTTTGATGGCACCAATTCTTCTGATATCCATTCTTACAGATGAGTAAAATTTAAGTGCATTTCCACCTGATGTTGTTTCAGGACTTCCAAACATAACACCAATTTTCATTCTGATTTGGTTAATGAAAATCATCATTGTATTTGTATTTGAAATTGAACCAGTTAATTTTCTTAAAGCCTGACTCATTAATCTTGATTGAAGACCTACATGATGGTCACCCATTTCACCTTCAATTTCAGCTTTTGGAGTTAAAGCAGCAACTGAGTCAATTACGATAACTGAAATAGACCCTGATTTTACTAGCGTATCAGCTATTTCTAAAGCTTGCTCACCAGCATCTGGCTGAGAAATTAAAAGCTCTTCAGTGTTCACTCCTAATTTTTTTGCATAAACTGGGTCTAACGCATGCTCTGCATCAACAAAAGCACAAATACCACCAGCCTTTTGAGCTTCAGCAACGACTTGTAATGCTAATGTTGTTTTTCCAGAAGACTCGGGTCCATAAACTTCTACAATTCTTCCTTTAGGTAATCCACCTATTCCTAAAGCTAAATCTAAGCTTAAAGATCCAGTAGATATCGACTCGATATCCATAGCTCTTTTTTCACCTAGCTTCATAACTGAGCCTTTTCCGAAATTGTCGGTTATCTGGCTGATCGCAGCATCTAATGCTTTGTTCTTTTCTTTAATATCCATTTCTTGATCTTTGGTAGATTTAACTACCTTTAAATTATTCTTTGTCATTTAAAGCCTCTTTTTTATTAATTATTAACACTCGAATCATAGATTTATTATGTACTACTTTTGTTCTCATTTGCAAGATTTAATTAATATGGCTTAAAAAACCCCTATATTACTTGATTTTTAAGTAAGTACTATTCAGTAATCCAACTGATTTGAGAAGATTAAATTGTGAGAGAATGTAATTTCTTTCAGAATCAGCTAGTGAAATTTGAGCATTCAATAATAGCGAATTGGATTGAATAACTTCTAATGTAGTTCTGTCTGAACCGCTATTATATTCAGCAACTATTCCTTCATTGGCAATCTCTGCAGCATTAACTTGTGCTCTAACAGAATTCAATAAACTTTTGTTAGATTGATAATTTGACCAAGCACTAGCAACATCTGTTTGATTTTTTGTAATCATGTTATCGAGTAGTAAATTTTTTTGTAATTCAAGACTTTGGTTTTTTCTTAAAGAAGCAATATTCTTTCCACCTGAAAAAAAAGGCCAAGTTACTGTTGCTTTAATAGTATCTTTTTCTTTCTCATCATAAGTAGCACTTAAGTCATCAGATTTAGATCTATCAAAAGATAATTTAGCAGATGGTGCTAAATCAGATCTGGCACTTGTTGTGTCTTTTTTTGATTGTTCATATTCTAACTGAGCTATTATTAGATCGGGATTACTCTTTTTTGATATTTCTATTGCAGAATTTAATTCGTTTGGCAATGTCACTTCTATGATTGAAGACTTGTCCAGTAACTCTGGATCATTTAATTTTCCAATAACATTTTCATAATTAAGTTTACTAGTTAAAAAATCATTTTCAGCCTGTATCAATTTTGCTTGAGCACCTGCTAGTGAAGATTCTGATTGAGCAACATCAGATAAAGATATATTGCCTCTCTCAAGTCTAATTCTATCTGTTTCTACTTGACGGTCTAATAAATTAACATTGGATTTATTAATTTTAAGTTTTTCATTTGTTGCTATAAGTCCTGTGTAGGCTTGAATAGATTTATATAAAATTTCTTGTTCTTTTTTTAAAAGTTTTGCATTCGCTAAATCAATTCCTATTTTACTTTTTGCCAATTCAGCTCCTCTACCAAAATCTATTAATGTTTGCTCAATTGTTATTGAAGTGACAGTTGGATCTACATTTGTAATGGAAGCGTTAGATCCATCTCGATTAGTCAATTTTTCGGTTTCTTCTTCACTCTTACTTCCGCTTAAAGTTACAGTTGGAAGATAAGAACCTTTTGAAATATTTAATTCTTGTTCAGAAATATTTAAACTTTCTCTTTCAGCATTTAATTCTGGATTATTTTTATAAGCTTTCTTAAGTGCAGTAGAAAAATTTTCAGCACTTACCCCTGAAAAGAAAAATAAACAACTTAGTGTAATTATATAAATTTTTTTCATTTACTTTTATATATTGCAGACTTTATTTGATGGTTACTATTTAAATTAAAAATAATTGATGCATATTTGGGCATATATCTAAACATATTTTGAGTAATTCTTTGATAAGTTTGCATAAAGTTAATTACATCTTCTTTACTCATAATTTTAAGATTTGAATTTTTTTTACTATTTAACCAAAGTTTACGTTCTTGTTTTAATCTCCATTTTTGAAGCAAATTAAAGTTTTTTGCTTTTAAATAAATTAAACAATTTAGTTGTGAATATAAGTTTTTATACTTTGATTTCAATTGCTGGTTTACATATTTTCTCCAAATTTGCTTTTGATCCTTATTTTTTTCCATAGAATTAATTGTTTTCTTCAAAGAGTTATTTTTTTCTGATTTTGCACCAACACACCACCCCTCAAAAATAATTACATCTGGTTGATCATTTAAATTATACCAATACTTTTTTTTAAATCTGTCATCAATCGCTTTATTAAAATTTGGAAGTTTAAGTCTTTTAAACTTCTTGCTTTTTACTTTTCTAAAGAAATTTAACATCATTTTAATATCGTGTGTTCCAGGAACTCCTCTAGTTAAAAGCATTGAGTGAACTCTTTTTGATAAATTTATTCGCTCTTTTCTTGTTTTGTAGAAATCATCGATTGAAATTCTAAAAACTTTTAATTTAAAGTATTTAATCAATATAATTTTAATTAAAGAACTTATTGTTGTTTTTCCGGTTCCTTGGCCTCCTGCTAAACCTACAAAGTAAGGTCTTTTCTTATCAGCTTTTTTACTTATCCAAAAACACAATGGAATTAAAAAAGATTTTATCATCTTTTCTTTATTCTTAAATTTATCAGCTTTTGTTTCTTGAGATTTGATAAACTTTAAACAATCTTTTTTTACTTTGACAAAGCATAAACTAAATTGTTTCATGAAAATTATTTTTTATCTAGAGGATGGTTTTGACCATCATTAACAGGAACTTCTTTTAAATCAAAAGTGTTTATTTCGTCAATACAGCCAACATTAAATCCAGTCATTGCCGGATTGCTTCTTGGGTTATGATGCGTGTAAATTCCACATACAGAGCAAAAATAATGCTTAGCAACTTTTGAATGAAACTGATAAAGAGTTAATTTATCTTCACCTTTAATAATTTTAAAATCCTCATTTTTTACCATAGACATAATTGCTCCTTTTCTTTTACAAATAGAACAATTACATTTTATTACTTTGGCTAAATCTCCATCTAAATTAATCTCAGCTTCAACAGTTCCGCAATGACATATCAATTTTTTCATTCAAAATTACCTATTACCTTTTCTTTTGTTTTTCCAGCTCTTACTTCATCAAAATAAACTACTTGAGTTGGTACCTCTTTTCCTTTGTGATAACTTTTATACTTACTTATCCAAGATCTGTAAATTCCAAACTTATAATATGTTTTCACACCTTTTGATTTTGTTTGTCCTTTGTATTCATAAGTTAATTTATCATTTACCCAAATTTTAAAAAAACCATCCTCTTTATGAGTCCATTTTACATTAACCAAAACATCATTCCACTTTCCTAACATTTCTTGTTTAGATAAAATATTTCTTTTTTCAGAGGTAAAACCCTTAACATGATTTTCAATCCAATAACCACCTGGTCCATTTTTAAACATCCAAATAACATGTTTCTTTTCTTGATGAAATTGTCCTAACATTGTTGAAACTGGATAAACGTTGATAAAATCTTCAGGTAGATATATTGACCATGCATACCATCTCTCTCCTTTGCTAACTCTGTATCTTGCACTTAGCTCATGTCTCTCTCTATCTTTCTTACAATCATTCCATCCCCCATCTTTATCTTTTCCACAATCTCCAGCTCTAACTTCAAACCTTATTGATTTTTCACCAGCGCGCACAGGATGACCATCTTTTTTATCAACAACTTGCATTCCGTAATCTTTATAATAATTTCCAGTTAAACTTTTTTTAAATTTACTTCCTGACACAACATCGTTTGGTAGTTTTTCGGAAAGAGCTGTATGGCAATAAAAAAGGCTTACTAAAATAATTGCTGAAATTTTTTTCATTTTATTATATCCAAACTATCTCTGGTTGAAGTTATCCACAAGCATACAAAATGTAGTTTCGGTGTTCACGTTTTGATTCACTTTTGATTCAGTTACAGACTCAAAATACAACCTCTTGCGTGTATTATATAAATGGTCTATAAATAAGAACAAAACAAGAACATGAAACTAACCATTCCTTATTATTTACATAAAGCTAGTGCTGGTTTTCCATCACCTGCCACTGATTATATCGAAGAAGATATCGATCTAAATATGCATTTAATCAGAAATGTTCCAGCCACTTTCATTATCAGGGTACAAGGAAAATCTATGGTGGATGTCGGGATTAATGATGGAGACTTATTAGTTGTCGATAAAAGTTTGAAGCCTAAAAATTTTTCAACAGTTATTGCAAATGTTCATGATGAACTTGTCGTTAAAACTTTAGTTCAAGAAAGAGATAAAAAATTTCTAACTTCTGGCTCTAAAGATTTTTCAGAAAGAATTTTAATTAACGAAGAAGAAGATGTTTTTATTTGGGGGGTTGTAACTTATGTCATCCATTCAACGTACTAGAAAATTAGCTTTAGTTGATTGTAATTCTTTCTATGTTTCTTGTGAAAGATTATTTAATCCAAGAATAAGAAAAAAACCTGTTGTTGTTTTGTCAAATAACGATGGTTGTATTATCTCAAGATCTAATGAAGCAAAGGCTTTGGGTATTAAAATGGGTGAGCCTTATTTTAAAGCTAAAGATATTATTGTTAAAAATAAAGTTGAAGTTTTTTCATCAAATTATTCTTTATACGGAGATTTATCTAGAAGAGTAATGAGAACTCTTAAAAGATTTAATGAAGAAATAGAAGTATATTCAATTGATGAAGCATTTATAGATTTATCAAACTTTCCAGACACAGAAGTAGAAAAAATTGGAAAAGAAATTAGAGACACAGTTTTACAGTGGACTGGTATTCCAACTAGTATTGGTATTGCTAAAACAAAAACTTTAAGCAAAGTTGCAAATCATATTGCAAAGAAAAAACAATCAGGTGTTACAAGTTTAATTGGAATAGAAAATTTAGATCCTATTTTAGAAAAAGTAGAAATAAATGATGTATGGGGTGTTGGTAGACAACTTACGAAATTTTATCAAAAAAATGGAATTTACAATGCTAAGCAACTTAAAAATAAATCAAATACTTGGATTAAAAAATCTTCTAATGTTTTGGGTTCAAGAACTGCAATGGAACTTAGGGGTATCCCTTGTATTAATTTAGAAACAACACAAGCAAAAAGAAAAAGTTGTGTTGTCTCAAGATCATTTGGAAAAAGAATTGAAAAATTTCAAGAATTAAAAGAGGCAGTTGCAAATTACTGTTTGAACGCCTCTGAAAAAATTAGATCAGAGTCATTAGTTGCTAAAGCGATTACTGTATTTGTTAGAACTAGTCCTTTTCAAAGAAACTTTGGTTATTATTCAAATGCAAAGACAATTGATTTTCCTATTGAACAAATAATAGTATTGAAATCGTTAAGACTGCAGTTTCTATTTTAGAAGCTGTTTTTAAAAACGGTTATCAATATCAAAAAGCGGGAGTTATGTTGACAGGATTGCGTAATGATGATGGTAGAAAAAATTTGTTTTCATCTGAAAAAGATGAAAAGATAAATAGTTTAATGAGATCTATTGATAATACTAATTATAGATATGGCAGATCTACTTTAAGCCTTGCAAGTGCTGGTGTTCAAAAAAGATGGAATATGAAAAGAGAATATTCTTCTAAAATAGATACTGCTGACTTTTATTCCTTACCAACGATTAAAGTTAATTAATATTCTTTTCAGCTTATTTTTATTTAAAGACATTACGTACAATTATTTGATATTATCAATATTATTTATATTAGAGAGAGCTTTATCAAATTCATCAATGTTTTCTCTTAATGCTAAACTAGAAATTGAGTAGATCATTATCAACAATAAAATTAAAGGTATTGCAGTTATTACTGAAGCATTACTTTTAATCATCAAAATATAAACAATAATGAATAAAGCTGAACGAATTAAAACTGTATTTTTAAAAACACTTATAATTGAAAGAGAATGTTTTAATAAATTAAAAAAACTCATTTTTGAAGGTCCAAAGTATCTTTCACCCCTAGTTGAAGGCACTGACAATAAATCTTTTTCAATTTTGGTTAATGATCCAGAAAAGCTATTCCAGGTAGCTTTTTCATTAATCATTTTTTCAACAGTAATTTTAGGTAAACAAGTATAGTTTCCAAATTTAATTGATTTACCTGTGAAAGTTAGAGTAATTAGTTTATGCAACTGATAACAAACTTTAAATATAAAATTTTCAGACCTTTTGACTCTTTCTCCAATTATGGGTTTATTGTTAGAATTTTCAATTTGATTTAAAAATTCTTTAATTTCTTCTGGTCTATCTTCTCCATCTCCGTCCATTGGAATAACATAATCAAAGTCTTCTTTTTCATAGATATACTTTAGTCCTGTCGCAATACATCTTGCATGACCTTGATTTTTTTTCATATTCAGAATTTTGAAAGAATGAAAATTCTCATAATCTTTATCCTCTTCTTGACGATCATGATTTGATGCATCGTTCACTATGACAACTGAAATTTCAAACCTTGGGTCTATTAATAAATTAATAATTTCATTTACTAATTTAAAGACAGATTGCCAATCATTATAAACAGGAATTAAAATCTTAATTTTCATAAATGAAATTGTTAATTTTAGTATCTTCCCAAACAAACATCATCTATGCAAATAAATTGTGATGATTTATTTAGTGTTTCATTATTAGTAAAACCCTCCCATTTAGGTCTTGATTTTAGATGATAAGAAAGATTTCCAGCATTCCATTCATTTCCTGTTACAAATTCTATTTCTTTATCAAAATCTTTGTCCCAAACAATTTGAACTTTTGCTGCAATTTCTTTGCCAGGATAGTCTGTTCTTTTATCTTTTTTATTAATTGATTCATATACATACAAACTCGGTGATAAGAAAAACAAAAATAAAAAGCTGTATAAAAATGAATTTACTTTTTTAACATTAATTTGAGACTGAAATATATAAATAAATAATACTCCAAAAAATAAATAAAATGGGGTCATCCACATTGTTCTTATTTTTGATCCTATAATGGCTGATGTCAAAAACATTAAGATAATTGGAAGAATATTAACAAATATCAAAAATAATAATTTTTTATCTTTTAAATTAATTTTAAACTTTATTTTTATTAATAATAAATAAATCAAAAAGAAAAACGGAATCATTATTCCAATCTGTTTAAATAAAAAAAAAATTGGATATTTTAAGTGGTCTATAATTCCAGAGCTCTCTAAACCAGTTCTTTTTAAACCATATAAAACAGTTATAAAGTCATTATTATAAAGCCAAAAAAAATGTGGAATTAACAAAACAATAAATACTTCTAAAGTTATTAAGTATTTAAAATCAAATTTTTTCGTTTTTTTAATAAATATTAAATAAATAAATAGTAAATCAATAGATACTAATAAGTAGATAAATAAATATTTCGATAAAAATCCTAATGCAGCAAATAATCCTAATAAAAAACAATCTATGAATTTAATTTCTTTTGACTCAAAAATTTTCCAAGAAAAATATACAACTAAAGACCAAAAAGGTAATTGACAAACATTAACATTAAATTCAGGGGTCGTGAAATTATAAAAATAAATAGACTCAAGTAATAGTACTGAAATTAAACTTAATTTGATATTTTTTAATATTTTATTAGCTAATTTAAATACAAAGTAAAATGCAATTAACACAAAAATTTGACTTAAAAAATAATATGCCCAGTCTTGAGCTCCAAATAACTGAAAAAAAACCTCTGGAAAAAAAGCACTCATTGGAGGATGTTTATTAAAACCCCAGTCTAAATTGCTGCCCCAAGCTAAAGCCTCAATTACATCCAAAGGTAAATTTGTATTAGTTAAAGAAGGTACCAGCGTCCAAATAATTAAATGGGATAGTGCAAAAATGAAAAATATATTATTAATATTTCTATTTAAAACATTCATTTATAATTATTTACAATAATTAAGCTTGCTTGACACCAATAATTTGCTGAATATACTCCCCCGAATTCAATTAAATAATATGCCTAAAATTACCAAAACAAAAAAAAAGGTTAAAAAGATTAAATCTCAATCTATCAATAAACCTAAAACAAAGACCGCGGCCAAAACAAAAGAAATAAATAAAGGGCCAATAAAAATTTCAAAAACTTATATTCCAAAAGATACTGAAAAATATATGTGTGAAAAACATAAAATTTTTTTTAGAATGAAATTACAAGAATGGAAAAAAGAATTAGTTAAAGCTAATAACGAAGCTTTATACAATGGAAGTATGGACGATAACAGTATTTCTGCCGATATAGTTGATCAGGCTAGCTCCTATACTGATAAAAATGTTGAAATGAAAGCTATCAATAGACAAATTAAGTTAATTTCAGAAATAGATAAAGCTTTGATCAGAATAAAAGATGAGACTTATGGATATTGCTTGGACACAGCAGAACCTATTGGATTAAAAAGATTAATGGCTCGACCTGTTGCAAAATATACAATAGCGGCACAAGAAAAGCATGAAAAAGATGAAAAAGTTCATGCGGATGATTGAATAAATTAAATATTAACTTTTTTAATTTGCATCCAAAACTGCTAATTAAACCTTAATTAAAGACTTTTATTTTATTGCCTATTTCAATACTTGAAGAGGATAAAATTTGACATCTTAGACCACCTCTTCTTAAAAATTCTTTAATTATGTTATCCTGATCCAACAATTCACATAAATGCCTGCATGGACGACATAAATCGATTCCTTCCAGCTCTACTTCACCAACAAGAAATTTTTTTCCTATAAGATCATTTAATCTAATTCCTTTGGTAATAATATTTCTTCTAAAATCTATGTACGGAATATCTAATCCATATTTAATATTATAATAATCAATATTTTCTGACTCTATAAGGGATAGTTGACTATAAGGATCATTGAATTCCTTAAAATGTCTATCACCTATTATCCCTTGATTAGCTAAAACCTGAATGGAATTTACTTCTCTTATTTTTTGATTATTATTATTTGTAACTCCTAATTTGTATACTTTTGACATTTACTTAATCAATTTGCATCCAAAACTGCATGTAAGAATTGTTTAGTTCTTTCATTTTGCGGATTTCCAAATAATTGTTCGGGAGGTCCTTGCTCAAAAATTTTTCCTTCATTAAAAAAGCAAACTCTATCAGAAATTTCTCTAGCAAATCCCATTTGGTGAGTAACCATTATCATAGTTAAGTTATGTTCCTTATTGAGAGATCTAATAACACTTAAAACTTCTCCAACAACTTCCGGGTCTAACGCTGAGGTTATTTCATCTAAAAGCATTACTTTAGGTCTCATAGCTAAAGCTCTTGCAATCGCTACCCTCTGTTGTTGTCCACCAGATAATCTACTTGGGTGCTGATCTTTTTTATCTGTTAGACCGACAAGTTCTAATAATTCTAGGGCTCTTTGCTCTGCCTCTTCTTTTTTCATACCTAAAACTTCAATTGGAGCTTCAATACAATTTTGTAAAGCTGTCATGTGTGGAAACAGATTAAATTGTTGAAACACCATACCTATTTTTGATCTTCTTTCTCTTAGATATTTTTCATTTGCTTCAACCAAACTTCCATTTGAGTTCATATGTGTTAAAGGTTCTCCGTCTAAATGGATTACTCCACTGTTTATCTTTTCTAAAGTCATTAAAACTCTCAATACTGTTGTTTTTCCCGATCCAGATGGACCTATGATTGAAAGCATTTCATTCTTTTTAATTTCTAGATTAAGTTTATCTAGAACAACTAAATCACCATATTTTTTAGTTACTTCATCAAACTTCACTATAATTTGATCTGAATTATTTTTTTCCATAATCTATTTTTTTATTTTTCCTTGGGATATATTAACATCTCTTTCAAGTTTTCTAACCCACATTGCTGCTGGTATTGATAGCGTCAAAAAAATGATGCCCACTAAAGTATAAGGTTCTAAATACCTATAATTATAACCACCAACTGCTGTGGCAGCATGGAATAATTCTGCAACACCAATTGTTGATAAAAGTGGTGTATCTTTAAATATTCCAACTAAATAATTACCCATTCCAGGAATGGCTATAGGAAATGCTTGAGGAAGAACTATTCTTCTATATGTATAAATTGTAGAAAAATTTAAAGCTCTACAAGCCTCCCATTGTGTCTTTGAAACTCCTTCAAGTGCTCCACGATACACTTCTGACATATATGTTCCAAAGTGGAGACCAATAGTAATCATTCCACATACCCAGGCAGATAAAGTAATACCAAACTGCGGCAGAACGAAATATACAAAAAATAATTGTATGAGTAGTGGTGTTGATCTTATAAACTCAACCAATTCCCTGTTAACCCAATTAAAAATTTTAGAGGGAGTTCTTTGTGCTAATAAAAAAAATAATCCAACAATCAAAGCAATTGCATAACCTACCCCAGCTGCAAGAATAGTATTAAGTGTTGCAATCGCCATTTGAGGCAATATTTCATAAGTAAAATCCCATCTCCAACCCATTTCCATAATTTAAGCTTTCTCCTTTCCAACTTTTCTGGCTGCCAAAACTTCTAACCATCTTAAAAATGGAACTAATGCAAATCTAGCCATGATATAATAAATTATTAATGCTGTTCCAAAACATTGTGCTGATAACCACGTTATAGAGTTAATTTGTTTTGCTTCAAAAGTAAGATCAACTACTGTAACCAATGCTACTAATGCAGTAGCTTTTAATAATTCTACAGTCAAATTTGCTGCGGGTGGTAATATTATTGGAAAAATTTGAGGAATAATAATTCTTTTAATTCTTTTTGCTGGAGTAAAATTTAATGAATAGGCTGCTTCCCATTGTCCTTTTGGCACTGCGAGTATTCCAGCTCTAACTATTTCAGCACCATATGCCCCAAAATTAAGACCTAAAGCTACAACACCTGCAGTAAAAGCTTCTAATGATATTCCAAAAAATGGTAAAACATAGTATGCCCAAAATAATTGCACTAAAAGAGATGTGCCTCTAAAAAATTCTATATATACAGTAGCAATACCTTGTATAACTGGATTTTTAGAAAGCCTCATCAGGCCAAATATCATGGAAAGAATTACATAAAGAATCATTGAACAAACAAGTACTTTCACAGTAGTTACTGTTCCAAGTAAAAGAGTTATCCCATGTTCATTTAAAAATTCAAAATAAGTCAAATAAATACCTTTAAATTTTAAAAACCAGGCAACAATTAAGTTGCCTGGTTTATTTTAATAATTTATTAAATTATTTAGTTGAGCAAGCCCAAGCAGTGCTCATGTCTGGTGGAGGAAGTTGGGCTTTATCATACCCATACTCTCCAGCTCTTTTCAACATAGTTGCTGGGTTAGCCATAACTTTAGCTAGAGCTGCATTAAATGACTCTCTAAATTTGTCATCACCTTTTCTAAAACCAATACCTAC
>Ga0315315_10004274_pt1 | contig 13168 bp, 13 predicted proteins | sample M140m3416metaG_FD_203699 | JGI IMG/M metagenome (GOLD analysis project Ga0315315, IMG submission 203699) | Ammonia-oxidizing marine archaeal communities from Monterey Bay, California, United States - M1 40m 3416 | ecosystem: Environmental > Aquatic > Marine > Intertidal zone | place: USA...
TTCTCTTTCAATGAAACCATATCCTTTAGTACCATTGAACCACTTTACTTTACCTTTTAGTGTACTCATATTATTTATTTTTCCTTATTATTATTAACTATAACTAATTATAAATTAGTTATTGCTCCTTAAATAGATTTGAACAATAAAAGTCAATGGAAAAAATATTATTAAAGTTATTGTTTTTTTGCCACAATGGTTAAAAAATAAGAACAATTAGGCTTGTTATAGCCAATAGGGCTATTCCACCGTATATTAGTTTATTTTTTTCTAAATGAGATACTATTTTTTGTACATTAGCCTCTCTATAGCTTAATCCTCCTCCCTCAAGATTTGTAGATTTAGCAAAACCTTGTTCCCTTCCAATTTGTAAAAATTTTGCTTTTCTGTGATCGTAGATTTCCTCTTTACTGAGGTTTTCAAAACTTTTTAAGTTCTTGATAATAGAATGCTTAATTTCTTCAGCTATGCTCTCAGGATCTCTATGTGCTCCTCCTAAGGGTTCAGAAATTATTTCATCTATCACTCCAAGTTTTAATAAATCTTTCGCTGTTAGTTTCATCGCCTCTGCTGCTTGTAGTGATTTGCTTGGGTCACGCCAAAGAATTGATGCGCATCCTTCAGGGGAAATTACTGAATAGATAGAATTTTCCAGCATGATTACCTTATTCGATGACGCTAATGCAATAGCTCCTCCAGATCCACCTTCACCAATTATAATTGATAAATTTGGCACCGTTAATGACATGCAGCACTCAATTGAGTTTGCAATTGCTGAAGCTTGGCCCCTTTGTTCAGCTCCTAATCCAGGGTATGCCCCAGGTGTATCAATAAAACTAACAACAGGTATTTGAAATCGATCAGCTAATTTCATTAACCTTATACATTTTCTGTAACCCTCAGGCCTCATCATTCCAAAATTTCTTTCTATCCTACTATTTAAATCTTCTCCTTTTTCTTGACCGATAATCAAAACAGATCTGTCATCAATTAATCCAAAACCAGCAAGAACGGATTTATCGTCACCAAAATATCTGTCTCCAGATAATAATGTAAATTTAGAAAATATTTTCTTAATATAAAAATTTGCTCTTGGTCTATCTTCATGTCTCGCAACTTGAGTTCTTTGCCAGCTATTTAAATTTGCATAAGTTTCTTTTAACTTTTCATTTATCTCATTTTGAGTATTTTTAATTTTTTTTGTATCGACCTCAGAAATCCCCTCTGAACCAAACGGGCTTTTTAACTCATCAACCTCTTGTTCTAGTGCTTTAATTTCTTTTTCAAATTCTAAATAATTTTTCATACTGAGCTAATAATGCTACTATTAATAGATTATAATAAAATGTAAAGTACTGAGACTATGATCTTAACTGAAAAAAACGGGCTAAAAATTAATACAAAATTATTTGATTTTGTTAATAATGAAATAATCCCTGGTACAAACATTAATTCAGAAGAATTTTGGAACAATTTTGCAAATACTGTTCATGAACTTGCGCCTTTAAATAAAAAGTTAATTCAAAAAAGAGAAGAAATTCAAAAAAAAATAGATGATTGGCATAAAAAAAATAAAGGTAAAGAATTAAGTAAAAAAGAATATTTAGAATTTTTAAAATCTATTTCTTATATAGTTGAAGAAAAAGATAATTTTAGTATTGAAACTGCAAATGTAGATGATGAAATTGCTACAATAGCAGGTCCGCAGCTTGTGGTGCCAGTTGATAATGCTAGATATGCTTTAAATGCTGCTAATGCTAGATGGGGAAGTTTATATGATGCATTGTATGGAACAGATGTAATTCCAGGAGACAAAGGCAAAGATTTTAATGAAGAAAGAGCTAAAAAAGTTGTGGCCTATGTAAGAAAATTCTTAGACGAAAGTTTCCCGCTACATAATGGAAGTTGGAATAAAATCTCTGAAATAAAAGTAAAAGATAGTGACATAATTTTTCTTGAAGACAAAAAAGAAATCTATTTAAAAAACAAGGATCAGTTTATTGGATATAATGGAGAAAAAGAAAAACTAACTTCAGTTTTATTAAAAAATAATAATCTACATATTGATATTATAATTGATCCAAATCATTTTATTGGAAAAACAGACAAAGCTTCAATCTCGGATTTCATTGTTGAGTCTGCTCTTTCAACCATAATTGATAATGAAGACTCGGTTGCTGCAGTGGATGCTGAGGATAAAATAAAATGTTACCGTAATTGGCTTGGATTAATGAAGGGTGATTTAACAGCCAACATGGAAAAAAATGGAAAAAAATTTGTTAGAAAGTTAAATCTAGACAGAACTTACATATCAAAAAATGGAAATCAAATTACTCTTCATGGAAGAGCATTATTATTGAATAGAAATGTAGGACATTTAATGACTAACCCTGCAATTAAACTTAAAGACGGAACAGAAATACCAGAAGGTATAATGGATGCATTCATGGCTACGTTATGTGCTCTTCATGATTTTAAAAATAAAAATAATTCTAGAACTGGATCAGTTTACATTGTAAAGCCAAAAATGCACGGACCAGAAGAGGTTGCCTTTACAAATACGTTGTTTGGAAAAATTGAAGAAGCTTTAGGAATTAAGAAGTACTCAATTAAAGTTGGAATAATGGATGAAGAAAGAAGAACTACTGTGAATTTAAAAGAATGTATTAGACAAGTTAAGAACAGAATAGTTTTTATTAATACAGGTTTCCTAGATAGAACGGGGGATGAAATGCATACTTCTTTTGAAGCTGGCCCAATGATCTTTAAAGGAGATATGAAAAAATCAACTTGGCTTGGTACTTATGAAAACTGGAATGTTGATGTCGGGTTAAGTTGTGGTTTTTCAGGTAAAGCTCAAATTGGAAAAGGTATGTGGGCTATGCCAGATCAAATGGCAAATATGATGGATCAAAAAATAGGTCATCCAAAATCCGGAGCTAATTGTGCATGGGTGCCTTCTCCTACTGCAGCTACTTTACATTCAATGCATTACCACAAAGTAAACGTATTTGATGAACAAAACAAACTTAAATCAAGATCTAAAGCTAAACTCGATGATATTTTAGAAATACCTACAGCAGATAGACCTAATTGGGCTATAGATGATATCAATCGTGAATTAGAAAACAACGCGCAGGGAATTTTAGGATACGTTGTTAGATGGATCAATCAAGGGGTTGGTTGCTCAAAAGTTCCAGACATAAATAACGTTGGTCTCATGGAAGATAGAGCGACTCTTAGAATTTCATCACAACATATTGCAAACTGGTTACATCACGGGATTTGTAAAGAAGATCAAGTCATGGAAGTGATGAAGAAGATGGCAAAAATTGTTGATGAGCAGAATAAGGATGACCCCGCTTATCAAAAAATGTCTGATAACTTTGATAATTCTATAGCTTTTTCAGCTGCTTGTGATCTTGTATTTAAAGGTCGAGTTCAACCGTCTGGTTATACGGAACCTTTACTACATCAAAAAAGATTAGAAAAAAAAGCTAGCAATTAACTTCCGGTAACTGGAACTCTATTTTTAAAGGCTGAAAATAAAGTGCCATCATCTAACTGTTCAATTTCTCCACCTACAGGTAAACCTTGCGCCAGTTTAGTAATCTTAAGATTATCATTTTTAATTGTATCTTCGATGTAATGAGCGGTAGTTTGACCTTCAACAGTAGCACTTGTTGCTATAATCACCTCTTTTAAATTATTTTTTTTAATCCTTTTAACAAGGGACTCAATAAGAAGATTTTTTTGCTCGTAATTTTCGTTAGAATTTAATGTGCCTCCTAGAATATGATAATGACCTTTATAAATATTAGCAGAATCAATGACCCACATATCAGCTAAATTTTCTACAACACATATTTTGTCATAAGAATTATCGGATGAACAAATACATACTTTGTCAATTATTTTTAAATTTCCACAATCAACACACCTAACTACTTTTTTATAAACTTCAGCTAAAGATTTAGCTAAAGGTTTAACCATATTATCCTTATTGTTAATTAATTTAAGTATTATTCTTTTTGCTGACTTTGGTCCTAAACCTGGCAATTTAGAAAATTGCTGTATCAGCACATTTATTTCTGGAATTTCATTATCCATTAGAAAGGAAGTTTGAAATCTAGCGGTAAATTAAGTCCACCTGTCACTTTAGATAACTCTTCTGCAGATTTCTTCTTTAAATTCTCTCTTGCATTGTTGTAAGCAGCTATAATTAAATCATTAATTATTTCTTGGCTTTCTTTTTTAGCTGCATCACTAATTAAAATAGATTTTAATTCATAGTCACCTGACAAAACAACCTTAACTAAATTTCCACCAGATTTACCCTCAACTTCAATTTTTTTAATTTGATCTTGGGCCTCCTTCATTTTATCTTGCATTGCTTTTGCTTTTGAAAGCATATCAGAAAAATTTGTCATTTATTCCTCTTCAGTTAAATCAATCAATTTTGCATCTGGAAAAGCTTTTTGTATATCTTGAGCGACCTTACTTTTCTTAAATTCTTTGATCATATTATTTTTGTCTTCTTGATTTTTTTCATAAACACTTTTCGCATTACTATTTTTACTTAAAGAAATTATCCATCGCTCACCTGTCCATGATAATAGTTTTTCGGTAAGATTTTTTATAAAATTTTTATTAAGTTTTTCATTAAAGCTAATATCAATTTTTCCTCTATTAAAACTCACTAATTTTACATTTCGTTCAAGATCATATTTAAGCTCAATTTCTTTTTCTTTATTTGCAAGGTTAATTAAATCTTGAAAACTTATTATTTCAATTTTTGTGTTTTGACCTTCTTTGGATAAATTTTTAATCGGGTTTGTTTTTATTTGATCAATATTCTTTAATTGGTTTTTTACTTGATTAGGAATATCATTAGCTGGTTGATCGTCAATTTTTTTTCCTATTGAAGCATCACTTGATATTTGGCTACTTTCATTTTCTAAATTTGTCATTTGATTTTTTGCATCAATGTTTTTCAAATGTACTAATTGCATAATATACATTTCTAAAGTTAAATTTTCATTTCCAACTATTCTTAAATCATCAATAGTCTTAATGGTAAGTTGCCAAAATAACCCTATATCTTGCATGTCAATATTTTTTGAATACTGATCAATCATTTGAACTTCGGCTTCTGAAACTGACAAGTCTTTTTCTATTGGCCCAAGGCTTATTCTTCTGCTGAATAGGTAAAGAACCTCTAAGATGTCATTTAAAAAGTTTTTTGCATCTAAGCCGTCATTGATTAATTCATTTAATATATTAGATGCATTCTTTTCATTGCCGCTCAAAACTTCTTTAAATAATGTGATAACTTTACTTTTATCTGCCAATCCTAACATCATTCTTACATCGGGTTCTTCTATTTGTTTATTTTCATTTATACTTTGAGAAATTAAAGCTCTATCTAGCAATGATATAGAGTCTCGAACAGATCCTTCTGAAGTTCTTGCAATAAGTTTTATTGCATCCTCAGATATTTTTCCTTTTTCTTTTTCCGCTATTTTCTTAAGATGTTTGCAAAGTTGCTCTACACTAACTCTTTTAAGATCGAATCTTTGGCATCTAGATAAAATAGTTACTGGTATTTTTCTTACCTCTGTGGTTGCTAATATGAATTTTAAACTTGGCGGCGGTTCTTCTAAGGTTTTAAGTAATCCATTAAATGCTTGTTTAGAAAGCATGTGTACTTCATCAATTATAAATATTTTAAACTTTGCGCTAGTTGGGCTGTACTTTGAGTTTTCAATTAATTCTCTTACATCATCTATTCCAGTTTTAGATGCAGCGTCCATTTCCAAAATATCAATATGATTTGAATTTATTATTTCTTGGCAAGTTGGGCAAAATTTTTCAGCCGAACAATTTAATTTTGGTTCATAGTTTTTTTGGCAGTTTAAAGCTTTTGCAATCAAGCGAGCTGTTGTTGTCTTACCGACACCTCTTATTCCGGTTAATAAATATGCATTTGGAGTTTTTCCAAGTTTAATGGCATTAGTAATTGTTTGAGCCATAACTTCTTGACCGATTAAATCTTTAAATTCTTGTGGTCTATATTTTAATGCTAAAATTTTATTTATCATTTTTAAGAGGCAGGCAACAACCTGAAAAATTTTCACTACGGCTGCTTCTTTTCAGACCTGACCGGGTTTATGAAACATCCACCTGATGCCAACCTCAATATGAGTATATCAAGATCAATTTAAATACTACAAGACTAGATTTAAATTTTGTGGACTATTTTTGCCTAAATGCTGAAGATTCATACACTCCAAGGATGTCTAAAGTCTCAGTGTGGAAGCCTAATTCCTCTAGAGCCTTTTTCACTTTAGGCTGTTCTAGGTGACCTTCAATATCTAAATAGAAATTAGCTTGTTCAAAAGTATTTTTTACTGAAAAACTTTCAAGCTTTGTTAAGTTTACTTGATTAGTTGCAAATCCACCTAAGCATTTATAAAGAGCTGAAGGTTCACTTTTAACTCTAAAAATACAGCTTGTTAAAAATTTTTTATCTTTATCATAATCCGGCTGTTCAATATTTTTTCCCATAATTAGGAATCTCGTTACATTTCCTTTATCATCTTCGATATTCTTTTTTAATATTTTTAGGTTGTACATTTTGGCCGAAAGTTCTGATGCAATTGCAGCTATGGACTTATCATTTCCTTGAGCTAAATCTTTAGCAGATCCAGCGGTATCTACAGAAATTATAGATTTAAAATTTTTTTCATTTATAATTTTTTGGCATTGACTGATAGCTTGTGCATGACTTCTAACATATTTAATTTCTTCAATTGACGCATCCGGCTTTCCAAGTAGATTATGTTCGACTGAGAGAAAATATTCACCATGAATTTGTAATTTGTATTTCGGTAAAAGATAATGAATATCTGCGACTCTGCCTGCTAAAGAATTTTCTATTGGAATTACTATTTTATAATTTTGGTCATTGTAAGCTAGTTTAAAAGTATCCTCAAATGTTGGGCAGGTTTTTATATCTGCATTACTATAAAGATTTTCTACAGCTATATGCGAATAAGCTCCAAGCTCTCCTTGAATTCCTATTTTCATATTAATTATTTATCTCCATAATTTTTCTAACCTCCATTAAATCATTTTTTGTATCAACACTTAATGGCGATGAGTTGATATATCCAACATGAATTGACAATGAGTTTTCGAGTGCTCTTAGTTGTTCTAATTTTCTTTTCAATTCAAGCTTAGATCTTTTTAAGCTTACATACCTCACTAGTGCTTTATTAGTAAAGGCATAAATACCTATATGATGATAATAATTTTCGTATTTTTTTTTGTCTACTCTAAAAAAATCAATCGCCTCGCTAAACTTGCCAGTAATTAATTGTTCTTTGACAACTACTTTCACGTTGTTCTCATCTGCAAATTCCTTATCGGAGTTAAATGAACTCGCCAAAGTTCCAATATCACATTTTCCCTCTTGCATATAATTTATTAAATCTGATATGGCCTGGGGCTCTATATTTGGCATGTCTCCTTGCAAATTAACAATTAGATTAGGTTCACTCTTTAAGAGACCTTTAAAAACTTCATAAACTCTATCTGTCCCAGTTTGATGATTGATTGATGTTAGAATTGCTTTTCCTTTATTTTGATTAATAACATCAATAATTTTTTGATCTGGGGTTGCTACATACACTTCTGAATTAGTTTTTTTTGCAGCCTCATAAACATGAAGAATCATTTCTTTATTGTTTATAAGTTCCAATGGCTTATTGGGTAATCTTACAGCATCTAACCTTGAGGGTATTATTACTACAGTTTTATTCATAATTATGCGTCCCAAAGACGCAAAAAAAAATTAAGTAATTTAAGTTTTTTTATAAAAGTCGTGTTATACGTCATCTTAGTTTTATCAAAATTATGGACAGTTTTGAAATAAATAAAATTATAGCTGCAGTTCTTCTTACTGCATTAATAATCATAGGTATTGGAAAATTCACTAATATTTTGTTTCATGTTGAAAAACCTAAAGAGTCAGCTTACAAAATTGAAGGTTTAGAAATTGCTGCAACTAATACCTCTACTAATAGTGCTGAAGCAAAAGTTGTGGAAGCTGTAGATATAAAAGCTCTTTTAGCTATGGGTGATCTTGCACATGGAGAGAAGGTTTTTAAGAAATGTACTGCCTGTCACCAAATTGCAGCTGGCGGAAAAAATATGATTGGACCAAATTTATGGGGGGTAATTGGTAGGACCTCAGGATCAATTAGTGATTACAAATATTCTAAGGCAATGATAGCTCATGGAAAAGAATGGTCATTTGAGGAAATGAATAGTTACTTAATTAAACCTCAAGCTCATATTAAAGGAACAAAAATGGCGTTCGCAGGATTACGAAAGGAAAAAGACAGAGCCTCAGTAATTTTATATATGAACTCTAAAAGCGACAACCCAAAACCTACACCTTAATCTAAGCACCACTTTATTATACTTTTTTGGGCATGCACTCTATTAAGAGCTTGTCTCCAAACTACGGATTGTTTTCCGTCTATTACTTCATCGGTAACTTCTTCTCCTCTTCCAACTGGAAGGCAATGCATAAAAATTGCATCTGAATTAGCTTTACTCATTAACTTTTTATTTACTTGAAATGGCTTTAATATTTTTTTCTTAGCTTTTTTATTAACTTTATCATTCATTGAAACCCATTTATCAGTCATCACACAATCTGAGCCTTTTACTGCTTCATCAGGTTTCGTTGTTACAATAAGTTTTACTTTATTTTTCTTTGCCCAGCTTAGTATCTTTTTATTTGGAGAGTATTTTTTAGGGCAGGCTATTCTTAAGTTAAAATCAAATTTTCCTGCAGCTTCAATTAAAGAATTAGACATGTTATTATTTCCGTCTCCTAACCAAGCTACTGTTTTACTTGCTATACTACCACTGCTTTCCTCGTAAGTAAGGATGTCTGACATGATTTGACAAGGATGTCCTATATCTGACAAACCATTTATAATTGGAATATCCAAATATTTTCCAAACTCTTCGAGATTTTTATGAGATGATGTTCTTAGCATTACTATATCAACGTATTCTGTTAATACTTTTGCAGTATCTTTTAATGTTTCATCTCCTTTGCCGTAATGTATTCCGTCTGGATTTAAAATAATCGATGAACCTCCTAATTGCTTAGCAGCAATATCAAAAGACATTCTAGTTCTTGTGGATGGCTTTTCAAATATCATTGCCATAGATTTCCCTTCAAAAGGTTTATCTTCATCTGGCGCAGATTTATTTAAATTTTTTCTGTTAAGCTTTCTAGCTTTTGCCTCATCAATAATGGCTCTTAAATCATTCGATAAATGATCAGATATATTTATAAAATTTTTCATCTATAGTTTTTGCAAACCTTATCTAGTATTTTTAAACCTAAATTAATTTCTTGCTTTGTGACATTTAAAGGAGGCAAAAGTCTGACTACATTTTCGGCAGCTCTAACAGTCAAAAGTTGATTGTCCAATAGCTTCTGAATAAATTTAGTTTGATCTTTATACAAACAAAGCCCAATTAATAATCCTTTTCCTCTAACCTCTTTAATAATTTTTGGATATTTTTCTTTTAACTTATCAAGTTTCTTTAAAAAGTATTTTCCATTTTTAGTTACATTACTAAGAAAACCTTTCTTAAACATTACATCCATCACCGCGTTTCCAGCGCTCATTGCTAGAGGATTTCCTCCAAAAGTAGATCCGTGTGTACCTGGTTTCATTCCTGAAGCAACTTTCTTGTTTACTAATACAGCCCCTATTGGAAAACCGCCGCCTATACCTTTTGCAATTGGAACAATATCAGGTTTTATCCTCGCATGTTCAAATGCAAAAAATTTTCCACTTCTTCCTATCCCACATTGAACCTCATCTAAAATTAATAAAATTTTTTTCTTATTACATAGCTTTCTTAAACCCACTAAACAATAATCTGGTATTACTTTAATTCCACCTTCTCCCATAATAGTTTCAACCATAATTGCAGCAGTTTTGTTTGTGATAGATTTTTCTAAACTTTTATGATCACCGAAATTAAAATGATCAAATCCATCAACCTTTGGTCCAAAACCCTCTATGGCTTTTTTGCTGTTACTCGCAAAAATAGTAGCAAGAGTTCTTCCGTGAAAACTGTTGTTAATACATAAAACTCTATTTTTTCTTGGCTGACCCTTTGAATAAAAATATCTTCTAGCAAATTTTATCGCAGCCTCGGTTGCTTCGGCTCCAGAATTTTGAAAAAAAACATAATCAGCAAATGTTTTTTGTTTTAATCTTTTTGCCAGTCTTTCTTGCTCTGGAATTATAAAAGCATTCGATACGTGCCATAATTTTTTTGCTTGTTTAGAAATAGAGTTTATCAAATAATTATCAGCATGTCCTAAGCAATTTACGGCTATTCCTTGAACAAAATCTAAATATTTTTTTCCATCAGTACTGTAAAGAAAAGCTCCCTTGCCTTTTTTAAAAGCAATTTTTTTTCTGTTATATGTATTTAATATTGCGCTCATAAATTACGATCTTATTTTATAACCTTTTTTATACAATAAATAAGTAACAAACCAGCTTACAAAACTTAAAGCAGTTAAATATACTAATCCAAAAAATATTGAGCCATCAGATTTTCCTATAAAGCTGTATCTAAACCCATCTATCATATAAAAAAACGGATTTACTTTACTAATCATTTGCAAAAATTCTGGTAATCTATCTGTTGTATAAAAAGTGCCTGATAAGAAAGACAAAGGAATAATTACAAAATTTGTCACTGTTGCCATGTGATCAAACTTTTCTGCCCATAGACCGGCGATAATTCCAATGTTTCCTAATATAAAAGATGAAAGTAAAGTGATCACTAAAAGCATTAAGTAATTTGTAATTTTTATATCTATAATAAAACTAAATACGATAATTGAAACAATGGCTATCATTAAGCTTCTAGTAACTGCTGCAAGTGATACTGAAATAGTGACTTCCGTTGCAGACAATGGAGCATAAAGTAAATCGACTATATTACCTTGTATTTTTCCAATCATAAAAGATGAGGATGAGTGAGAAAAAGATTGTTGAATAACTTGCATTGAAATCAACCCTGGCGCTAAAAAAGTAATGAAAGGCACACCCAAAACATCTTCTCTATCTGCACCTATGGCTAGAGATAAAACAAGCAAAAAAAGTAGAGATGAAATAAGTGGAGAGAAAATCGTTTGTATCCAAACTATTAAAAATCTTAGGACTTCTTTTTTATACAAAGTCCATGCTCCTATCCAATTTATCAACCCAAATCTTCTTGAACCAATTTTATATTTTTTTGTAATTTCAACCATTGATAGTCTTATAACCTCTAATTAAAAAAACTGTGCACAACTAATTCTACTCACAGCTAAACGGACTTTTAATGTTTCAAACCCCAATATTATGTCCTAAGTCTTTTAAAAATACTAAATATTGTAAAAATATACAATGAGTTGGACAGAAGAAAAAGTTGAGAAATTAAGGGAACTTTGGTCAAAAGGCCATACTGCAAGTCAAATTGCAGAAGCACTTGGAGACACTACACGTAATGCAGTCATTGGAAAAGCTCATAGATTAAATCTTGAAGCAAGAGCTCCTTCTAAGCATTCTGGAACCCCAGCTTCAAGGGAAAACAAGCAGCCTAGAAGGGGAACAGCGCCCACCTCAAGAAAAGCCAAGTTTCAATCTATTTTACTTGATAAAAATTTCGAGCCAGAAAATCCTAAATCTTTAGAAGAATTAACCGACCAAACGTGTAAATGGCCTATCGGTCACCCTAATGAAGAAAAATTTTACTTCTGTGGAAGAAAACCAGAGGGAGAATTTCCTTATTGCAAGTTGCATGTCTTATATGCTTTCCAGCCTAAAGGCACAAAAGAAGAAGTGCTTGATAAAGAGGATGATGTACCAGAATTTATTGAAAAGAAAGTAAAATCAGCTGGTTAAGTTATTTGCACTTTTTGCATAAACCAAAAAATTCTAAATTAAATCTTTTATATTTCGTGCCTTTTTTATCGCTAAAACTAGATAGGTATTTTGTAAGTTTAGCATCACTAATTTCATCTACCATTTCACAGCTTTCACAAATTGAAAATGCAGTGGCTTTTGATATTTCGCATCTAGAACTTCTGCATGCAACAAAAGCGTTTTTACTTTCGATTTTATGAATTTTTCCTGTCTGAACTAATTTATCTAATGCTCGATAAACTTGAGGTGGTGCTTTAATTCCTCTTTTTTGAACGTTGAAAAGTATTGTGTACGCTTTTAAGGGTTCTGAAGATTTATTAATTAAATCAAAAATAATTTGCTGATTTTTTGAAAGATTATTTTCTTTATACATTTTGTTCATTTTACTTGTTTCTCATTAGTTTTTCAATTTAATCGATTGTTTGATATTAAGTAATGATAGTATGAATAAAAATAAGGAAGCTGCTATAATTGATGGACCTGAAGAGGTATTAAATTCTAGTGAAGTAAACAAACCTAAAACTACTGACAATAAACCACCAAGGATTGAATAAATTACCATTCTCTGTGGACTTGTAGAAATATTTCTAGCCATTGCGGCTGGTATAATTAACATTCCTGTAATTAACAATAGTCCAACCATTTTAATTGAAATAGCGATGATCCCAGCCATTAAAATCGTAAAGATAGCTTTAGCTCTATCAGGATTTAAACCTTCGGCCTCAGCTAATTCATAATTTACTGTAGATGCAAATAAAGGTTTCCAAATTAATTTAAGAATAAGAAGAATTAGTAGACCTCCTATCCATATAATTAATAAATCATCAACTGTAACCGCTAGTATATCTCCAAATAATAATCCCATTATATCGAATGTTATGAATGTTAAAAAACCAATAACGACTAGTCCGACTGCTAACGATGAATGGGCTAAAAGACCTAATAAAGCATCTCCAGGTAGATTGGTTTTTTTTTGAAGCTGAATTAAAATTAATGCAATTAAAGATGAAATTATAAATACTGAAAAAGCTATATTAAACTCTAAGGTATAAGCTAAGGTAACTCCAAGTAAAGCTGAGTGCGAGAGAGTATCACCAAAATAAGATAATCTTCTCCATATGACAAAACATCCAAGAGGACCTGTT
>Ga0315315_10004275_pt1 | contig 13166 bp, 6 predicted proteins | sample M140m3416metaG_FD_203699 | JGI IMG/M metagenome (GOLD analysis project Ga0315315, IMG submission 203699) | Ammonia-oxidizing marine archaeal communities from Monterey Bay, California, United States - M1 40m 3416 | ecosystem: Environmental > Aquatic > Marine > Intertidal zone | place: USA...
ATAGTAGTGAAAACGTCCACAATAGTTCCATCTTTCGTTACAGAATTTGCATCCTTCACCTTCCATGTACCATTTAGTATAGCTGCTTGTGCGTCAAGTGGGTCTTCTGGTGTTGGAGTTACTCCTCCACCTCCTCCTCCACCTTCCTCACCACATGATATTAATAGAGTAGAAATTAAAATGAAAAGTAGATTTTTAAGAGACCTCATTATTGTATTTTTTTTATTTAGAATAGTTATAAAGAGTAATTAAAAAAAAATAATCTTTAAAAGCAATTTAAAATCAATCTAACTATGATAATTTTATATAAAAATCTAGCGTTCAAATTTATTTGTATAAAAGTAAAAATGAAAAAACTTTATTTATTTATACTTTTCTTGATTAATGCTTACGATGGTATTTCTCAGAGCCACACAATTAACGGTAAAGTTATTGATGAAGATGGCAATGGTCTTCCTGGAGCTACTATAATCATTAAGGGCACAACAACAGGAACAATTTCTGATATAAATGGTGATTTTTCGTTTCTTGCTTTTCAAGACACAACAATTATAATTTCATTTTCTGGTTATAAAAAGCAAGAGATAAAAGTTAATGGTAAATCATTTATTAACACACAATTGATTCCTGATGTAGAAACTTTAAAAGAAGTTATAGTGGTTGGCTACGGCTCACAAGAAAAAATAAATATAACTGGATCAGTTGCAACCATTAAAGAAGAGGAATTATTGAATGTCCCGGTAGCAAACACATCAAATTTAATTGCAGGGAAAATTCCAGGTGTAATGACTAGACAAAATTCAGGGTTACCAGGAGGAGAAAACACACAAATAAGAATTCGAGGATTTAGTGAAGCCCCTTTGGTTTTAGTCGATGGAGTACAGATGGATTTTTCTCGTGTTGACCAAAATGATATCGCAAGCATAAGCATCCTAAAAGATGCATCTGCTGCAGTGTATGGAGCAAGAGCTGGTAACGGAGTAATTCTCGTAACCACAAAGCGTGGTCAAGAAGGAACTCCAAAAATATCTTTTAGTTCAAGCTATACCTCTCAGTCAGCAACAGCATTTCTTGAACATGTAACACCTTCGCAATATGTCGAGTTAGTGAGAGAAGCAAATTTTAATGACTTCGCAGATGCTAATGTTACATTCACAGAAGAGGACATAAAAAACTATGAGGATAAAATTCCGGGTTATGAAGGTGGGGATTGGGTTAATCAATTAATTAAAAATAATGCCCCAATGCAACAGTATAACTTTAATGTATCTGGAGGGTCTGATAATGTCAAATATTTTAGTTCGTTTGGGTTTATAGATCAGGAAAGTTTCTTCAGGTCTAGAGACTTTGATTACAAAAGGTATAGCATTAGATCAAATATTGATATTGATCTGAATAACAACTTACGTCTTGGTGTAGACCTGTCTTATCGTCAAGACATTAGAGAGAGACCTTCTAAAAATGCTTTATCAGATATTTGGATTGATCTTGCAACAGCACAACCAATTTTTGCTACTTCATTGCCAGAAGGAATTTTGATTCCTGACCCAACAAAGCCTTTTGTGTCATACTCAGGGTCAACAACTGGTAATAGAAACCCATTAGCAAGGTCTAGTAGAAGTATTTACGGAACCTATGACCGTTTTGATAACATGTTTAGAAGTAAAATAGGGCTTAAGTATAAAATTCCTGGATTAGATGGTCTGACATTGGCCGCTAACATGAACATTCAAATTCTAGATAGGTCTGAGAAATCATTTAGAAATCCTTATAATGTTTATAACTATAATTCATCTAGTGAAATTATAACATTGGAAGGGACAGGAAATGGTGTGTCATCCGTCTCTGAATCACAATTCAGAAGAACAATGTTATATCCTTTATTTTCTGCTGAATACGTAAAAAAAACAGGGGTTCATAATATAAATGTTCTAGTACTAGCAGAAAAGACAAGTAGAAGTTATAGTAGATTCTCTGCAACAAGAAAAAATTTATTTACAACATCTATACCTGAACTATTTATAGGTTCTGAAAATGAACAAACTAACGACGGATCATCCGGATCAGACATAGGCAGAAAGAGCTTAGTAGGAAGAGTCAACTATAGATTTAAAAATAGGTACTTATTTGAGTCAACATTTAGAGCAGATGGTAACGTATTGTTTTCTCCATCTAATAGGTGGGGTTATTTTCCTAGTTTTTCATTGGGTTGGATAGTTTCAGAAGAACCATTTTTTTCAAATAGCGGAAATATTAGTCTTAAGCTTAGAACTTCTTATTCGCAGATGGGTGATGATACTGCTAATGGGATTAGCGGGTTTGATTATTTAGCTGGGTACCAATCTCAAAACATATATCTCTTTGGACAAAATACAGCAAGTACTACAATAAGAACTCTAGGTGAAATAAATCCTTTTCTGTCTTGGGAAATTATAACGATGTATAACTTAGGGGTTGAGTCATCGTTCTTACAAGGACGCCTTCAGGTTGAATTAGATTATTTTTACAGAAAAAGAGAAAATATTCTAAGTATAGATCAAAAATCAGTTGCTACTGAGGGTGGGTTTAATTTACCGCTAACAAATATTAACGAAAGTGATGACAGGGGTTTAGAGTTATCTGCTGTCTTTCAGCAAAATATTGGCAAATTCAGAATTGAGTTAGCACCAAATTTTGCTATTGGAAAAGAAAAATTTTTAGTTAGAAATGATTTAGAAAAATTTTCTGATCCAGACTATGTTAGAATTTATGGAAGAGAAGGCCAGTGGGTGAATAGACGTTTTGGATATCTTTCAAATGGCATTTTTATGAGTCAAGAAGAAATAAATGATCACAGTATAATTCAAGATGGAAATGGGAATTTAACTTTAAGGCCTGGTGACATAAAATATATGGATTTAGATCAGAATGACACTATCAATTTCAGAGATCAAGATGTAATTGGATACGCATCAAATATGCCTGAAGTCTCATACGGCATGGGAATAAGTGTTAATTATAAAAATTTTCAACTGTCAACAACCTTACAAGGTGCCTCAAAATTTAGTATATATGTTAATGGACCGGCAGCCACAATGTTTAGTAATGGATCCATACCCTTGGCTTACCATTATGATTATGCTTGGCAGCCACATCCAGATAACCCTAATATAAATATTAACCCTAATGCTATTCTCCCTGCGGCAAGCCTTTCATCTAGTAGTAATAATTCAAAAATTTCTGACTTTTGGCTTAAAGATGTTAGATACTTAAGAATAAAAAATATTAATTTATCTTATAATGTTCCTGAAAAAACATTCAGAAAAATTGGATTAAAGTCAACACAAATTTATTTATCCTCAGAAAATTTAATATCGTGGACAAACCTTGGAATCTACAAAAACACATTTGATCCAGAATTTGACCCTGGAACACAGGCAACAAGAAGATACCCTATCACAAGATCATATACTATTGGACTAAGAATATTATTTTAATTATGAAAAACTTAATAAATAAAATATTTTTTACATCAACAATCATTTTTCTTTCAGGATGTTATGATCCTTTTGACCTAACGAGAAATGATATTATTTCTGATGACATAGTATTTGATAACCCAAACCTTGCTGATGCTTTTTTATTTGACCTTTACGACAGATCACAATTTCATATTAAGTCTGGAAATGGTAATTTAAATATGGGCTTAATCAGTTCATACGGAGGAGAGTCTAGAAATTATGGGGTTTCATGGCAGGTGCCATACACACAAGTAGTAGATGTGGATTATAATGAAAACGGACTAGCAGGAAAAGTACTAGATTATTATGATTATGCATTAATAAGAGAATGCAATCAAATGATAACTAAACTTCCTCAATCAAAAAATTTAAGTGAATATTTTATTAATTCTAGGGTAGCAGAAGCAAAATTTATAAGGGCTCATGCGTACTTTGAAATGGTAAAAAGATTTGGAGGAATTCCTCTAATAACTGATGTAGTACCTATCCAAGGAAACTATGATGAGGTATATAGAGAGAGAAGTTCTGAAAAAGAAATATATGATTTTATCTCTAGTGAAATGGATGAGATATCAGAAATTCTCCCTTCATTCGCAATGGAAGAAGGAAGAGTAACTAAATGGACTGCTCTTTCATTAAAAAGTAGGGCTTCACTATATGCAGCTAGTATTGCAAACTTTGGCAGAGAACAACTAGATGGATTATTAGGGTTTCCATCTAATGAAGCGTCAGAATACTATCTTGAATCTTTAAATGCATCTAGAGAAATTATACAATCAGGAGTTTTCTCTCTCTACAGAAAATTCAGTAATCCAGTAGAAAATTTCGGTAAGCTGTTTACAGATGAAGTTGTAAATTCTGAAATTATTTTTAGTGAAAAATATGATTATGAATCTGGGAAAAGTCACCAATGGGATGCTCTTGCTCAACCTGCCGGGTTTGGGTTTAATTGGAGCTCTAATTATCCAGTATATCTAGAAACACTTGAACAATTTGATTTTATTGATGGGTCAACGGGTAAAGTTGATAGAAATATGTATGATGATAATACCCCCATTGATCCAAGCTGGTATTTTGAAATGAGAGATCCAAGGATGCGAGCCTCTATTTTTTATCCTGGCTCTATTTTTAAAAATGGAAAAGTCTTTTTTCATCGAAGTATGAAGGGTAATTTAGAAGGTTGGCCAAAAAATGGATTATCTAAATTAACAGGAAGTATGGCAACAGGGTTATTAATAAGAAAAAGAACAAACCCAGACACACCTGATGCAACCAGGTCTAGTACAGACCATATAATATTTAGATTAGGTGAAACTTTATTAAACTATGTGGAAGCAGCATATTACCTAGATGATCCAAATGGTGATATGGTAAGTATAATGAATGAAATTAGAGTTAGAGCTGGAATGCCGCCACTAACAAAAAATCAAATTACAGAAGATAAAATTAGACAAGAAAGAAGGTGTGAGTTAGCATTTGAAGATCATGTTTTTTGGGATTTAAGAAGATGGAGAATTGCTGTGGAAGAATTAGATAATGTTAGAAGACATAGGTTACATTACAGGTTTGATGCAAATAATGAAACATATACTATAGAGATGGCAGATGGAGATTTGGGTGGCGTGCGACTACACCCAGAAAGAAACTATTATTATGCTTTAGGTTTAAGACGTCTTGCTGATAATCCAAAACTTATTGAAAACCCAGGTTATTAAAATGAAAACAAATAATATTTTTTGTCTCTTATTTATCATTTTATTCATTAGTTGCACTGATGAAAATTTAAATATTTCTAGAATAAAAAGAGCTAATAATGCACCCCCTGACTTAGGAATTGGAATTAACGATGAATTAGAAGCTAAAAAAGGAATTGGTATGGCTTATCGAGAACCAACCTGGTCATCAAGAATTGCAAGGCTTAAGCCTTTTTGGCATTATTCGTGGAACAGAGAGCTTAGAGAAGAAATTCCAGATAGCGTTGAGTATGTACCTATGTTTTGGGGATCTGGAAGTGTTAATAATGAAGAACTAAATAAAGTAAAAGAATTAGTTTATTCTGGAAAAGTAAAAAATATTCTTGGATTTAATGAGCCAGATTTACTTGGCCAAGCAAATATGACTGTAGATGAGGCGATAGCTTTATGGCCACAACTTGAAAGTATAGGAGTACCCCTTGGTAGTCCCGTCGTAGCATCCAATCAGGGGGCCTGGTTAGATGAGTTTATGTTAAAAGCCCAACAAAATAATCTTAGAGTTGACTTCGTGTGTATTCATATTTATCAAAGTAATAACCCCGCCCTTTTTCTAAATATTATTGATAATGTTTTTCAAAAATATAATAAGCCAATATGGATTACTGAGATGGCTGTTGTAGACAACCAAGCAAATACAGTTGATGAAAATAAATATACAACTACCCAAGTATTGGGAACAATGAGAACACTTCTTCCTGAGTTATATAATAGAAAATATGTACAAAGATTTGCTTGGTTTTCTGGTACAAAAAGCTCCCCAAATTATCCAAGACTTGCAGCATCAATTTTATATGATGAAGAAGATAATTTAACTGAGCTTGGTGAATACTATACTAACTATAAACCAAATTTGTTGTGTGGTCCCGGTTCTGATCCTGAAATTGAAATAGTAGAAGAAGTTGTCGGTAATCTATTGGAAAACGGCACATTTGAAACAGGAGATATAGAGCCTTGGGGAGGTTTTAAAAACGCAATTATAACATCTGCTGCTCAAGAACCAAACACAGGTAATTACCTTGCAAGAATTGAACCTCATGACGGATCAATATTTCAATTGATTGATATAGAGCCAGGTAAAACTTATGAGTTAACATTCTTTCATAGGTGGAAAACTCAGCCAACAAATACCTTTGATGCTGTAATTAGAGATGAGCTTGGAAACAAGGTCAAGTTTGTTCAGTATGAGGTTCCGAAAACAGATGTATGGACTGAAAATAAAATTGAGTTTACAGTGCCCGAAGGAGTTACTAAAGCGAGAGTAGTATTCTATAAACCTCAAGAAGACCCACTTTTACCAAGTTTCTTTTTGGATGACGTTGTGATTTTAAAAAAATAAATTATTTAAGATCAATTTTGAATTTATTACCATAGAGTTGATGGCCCGGATAACTTAGACTTTCTCCATATGAGTAAAGAAGGTAACCTTCATTTTGCTCTTCATTTGTATAAATCAAACTTGGATGCCATGCAAAAGATGATGTTTGAGAGAAAGGAATGCTACATTCAGAAATTAATTTTTTAGGTGAGCCAATATATGAAATAAGATTAGTGTTAAATGGATCTATCCAATTAATTCCATCTTTTGAATAAGTAATATAAATACCCGAACTGTTCAAATTACAGTTACCACTCGAAAATGCGTTAAGGTTTAAAACCATAATATAAACATCTAAGGTTTTATTATATGTGACATGAGGAAATATTGCATCAGAACTTATCCCACCTTTTACTACTTCTTTGGCTTTTATAATATTTGTAGTGTAAGAATTGTCATCAGATAAAAAATAAAAGTTATCAAATTGAGGTTCTCCATTTATTACATCAAATTTACCCATACAAATATTTACTCCTCTATTATCCCTATTATGGTCAACATAATAAACTAATAATTCAGAGCTATCTTTAGAGAATAACATTGATGGTTCACCATAACCACCATCCCCATAACCATTATCATCATCTTTAGTCATATAGTTTGGTATTACAGCATCTTGACTTAGAGTAAAATTTATTCCGTCATTAGAGCTTGCTGATCCTACAGATCCGTAAAAACCAGCAACACCTCCTGGTAAAATTGAACCGTCATGAAGTTCCCCATGATAAAGCCCATAAAATTTCCCATTTGTTTTTATTAGTTGACCCACTCCAATATAATTAGCATATGGAAGATTTCCCGAGCCAGGTGGGGATAAAATAACCTTGCTATCAGTTAGATTTTCAATACTAGATCCTGTTATTTCAATTGTTTGTGTTCCTGAGGCTGTAATTAACGAGACAAAATCATCACTTAGTTCTTTAACTCCAACAGTTATATCATTAAAATATGATACATTAAGTTTAGATGATAGATTTATAGGATCTCCTTCAAGTGAAAACTCAAATTCTATATTGTTTGGAATTTCTTTTAAATCGTCTTCAACCTTACTACATGTAGTGAAAGTTAATAGTAAAATAGATAAGAATAATCTGTACATTTTATATGTACCCGGAGTGGGACTTGAACCCACACGGACTTTAAGGTCCACAGGATTTTAAGTCCTGCGTGTCTACCAATTCCACCATCCGGGCAAATAGTAAGAGCGAGAAATGGGATTCGAACCCACGACCCCAACCTTGGCAAGGTTGTGCTCTACCAGCTGAGCTATTCTCGCTTTTTACCTATTTAGGTTTGCAAATTTATAATTCTATTAATGAAATAACATTTAATTTTAAAAAAAATCTAAATCAATTTTTAGATGATTTAATTACATCAATAATTTCATTAAGCTTTACAAGGGCCTGAACAGGGTTTATATTATTAATATTTATATTCTCAATAATTTTTTTTACATTCTCATAATCTGGATTGTTATATTCAAGCTTGAGTTGGTTTTGCTTTTTTGAATCCTTAACCTTAATGTTCTTTTTGATAGGTTTTTTTTCCAGCTCTTTTAAAACTTCGTAAGCCCTAATTAGAATTTTATTTGGCATTCCAGATAATTGAGCAACATTAATTCCAAAACTATGTTCTGAACCTCCTGGAACCAATTTTCTAAGGAATATAATCTCATGGTTTATTTCTTCAACTGAAACATTATAATTTTTAACTCTATCTAGCTTTTCTTCTAACTGATTTAGTTCATGATAATGTGTAGCAAACAAAGTCTTCGGCCTAATCTCTTTTTGATTATGAAGATACTCTACAATAGACCACGCTATTGAAATTCCATCATAAGTACTTGTCCCTCTCCCAATTTCATCCATTAACACTAGGCTTCTGTCCGTGAGATTGTTCATTATACTTGATGTCTCCATCATCTCTACCATAAACGTTGACTCTCCCTTTGAAATATTATCAGAAGCTCCAACTCTGGTGAACACCTTATCTACAATTCCAATTTTACTAGACTCCGCAGGAACATAAGAACCTATTTGAGCAAGAATTACGATGAGCGCGACCTGTCTAATTATTGCTGACTTACCTGACATATTTGGCCCTGTTATTACAATTATTTGTTGAGATGAGTTATCTAAATATACGTCATTAGGTATATATAATTCATCAGGGGGAAGAGTGCTCTCAATAATAAGATGCCTGCCTTTCTTTATATCAATAACCTTTTCTTCTGTTATCTCTGGTTCAGATAAATTTGAAGCGTAAGCTAGATTTGCAAAAGATAAAACAGAGTCTAAGAAGGCTATAGATTTAGATGTTTTTTGAATAGCTAATATGCTTTCACTAAGATCATTTAGAACCTCAAAGAATAAGACCTTTTCTATCTCATTAATTTTTTCGTCAGCAGTTAAAATGCTCTCCTCATATTTCTTTAACTCTTCAGTTATATATCTTTCTGCGTTAACTAGAGTTTGTTTCCTAATCCAATTTTCTGGGACCTTGTCCTTATGTGCATTTGTTACCTCAAGGTAATATCCAAAAACTTTATTGTAAGCAACTTTAAGAGACGTAATACCTGTTCTTTCTATCTCTTCATTTTGGATCTTAAGAAGAATATCTTTTCCAGTATTTGAAATTTTTCTAAGTTTATCTAGCTCTGCATTATAACCATCTTTTATAACTTTTCCGCTTGATAACATTGAAGCTTCTTCATGAATTGCACTACCTATCTTATTAATTATTTTTTTTGAATCTGGTACCTCAAAAGACCAGGAATTAAAGACTTTTTCCTTTGAGGTTTTTAACTGAAGCTTTAAGTCTTCTGCGGAGATTAAAGATTTTTTCAAGAATAAGAGTTCTCTAGGTGATGCTCTCTTGAGAGCTATTTTCGATGAGATTCTTTCAATATCAGATATTTCGCTGATGCTATTAAAAACAGATTCTCTGACTGTCTCATTTAATAAGAATGCCTTAACATACTCTTGTCTATCACAGATATCTTTCTTGTTTAGAAGTGGGTTTAGAATCCACTTACTCATGAGCCTAGAACCCATAGGTGTCAACGTTTTATCTATCACAGACTTTAAAGTGATAGAATCCTCTTGAGAGGTTGAAACAAGCTCAAGGTTTTTCAAGGTAAACTTATCAAGCCACATATACTTGTCATCTTCTATTCTTGACAAGGAGGTGATATTATCAAGGTCATTATGTTCTGTGAGTTCCAAATAATAGAGTATTGCTCCTGCAGAAACAATTCCATCTACTTCTTCCTCGACTCCATAACCCTTGAGGTTTTTGACTTTAAAGAATGATATCAGTTTATCATAAGCGTATCCAATTTTAAAAATCCAGTCATCTAAATAAAATAAGTTATGTTCTGAAAAGTTATTATCAATAAAGTCCTTGTTCGTTTTGGCACAAATTATCTCAGAAGGGTTATACGTATTGATCAACTTTTCTAGTTGATCTAAAGTGCAATTACTTAAAGAAAACTCACCAGTAGAGATATCAATAAAAGAAACTCCATACTTATTTTTTGAAATAAATATAGATGCTAGATAATTGTTTTTTTTAGACTCTAATACTGTATCATTTAGAGAAAGTCCTGGGGTAACTAATTCTGTTATACCTCTTTTAACAATCCCCTTAGCCTTCTTTGGATCTTCTAACTGATCACATACAGCAACTCTACATCCCGCCCTAACTAACTTTGGCAAATAAGTTTCTAAAGAGTGGTGTGGGAACCCAGCAAGCTCAACATGAGACGCTGCACCATTTGCTCTTTTTGTCAAAACAATACCAAGTATTTTACTTGCAATTATGGCGTCTTGACCAAAAGTTTCATAAAAATCACCAACCCTAAATAAAAGCATAGCACCAGGGTGCTTTGTCTTTATTTCATTGTACTGCCTCATTAGAGGTGTCTCTTTGGTGTTTTTTATTTGTTTATTCAAGACTAATTAAATTATTTTAATTTGTAATAAACAATTTTAAAACCTACAATTGCGAAGGTTAATAATTATTTATTGAAACTATTAAAGATGGCAAATCTAGTTGAGAAAAAAAAGTCCTTAAACAAGAGAGACAAGGTATTCCAGGTTGCTAATAAAAAATTACCATCTTTTCCAAAAGAAATAGCTGGCCTCGAAGAAAATTCATCAGATTGGAATTTTGAAAAGGCAGCACACCTATTAAGGAGAACAACTATTGGTCCCACATACGATGAGATTAAAAAATCTGTTGAAGATGGATTAGGTCAGACATTAAATAAACTTCTTGATGATACCCCAAAATCATTTGATCCTCCTTTAAATTTTTTAGATGATGAAGACCCAGAAACTCCACTAGGAGAGACATGGGTTAATGCCGAAAAAAAAAGAAATGATTCCAAAAGAGAAAACTCTTATGCTGCATGGAGAGTATCATTAATACTTGATAAAAAAAATCCTATCTCTATAAGAGAGAATATGGCTTTATTTTGGCAAAACCATTTTGCAACAGAGGCAGCTGTTGTGAATGATGCAAGATATGTCTATTGGATGCATGACAGATTTAGAAACAATTTTTTAGGAAACTTTAAAGAACTAGTTAAGCTAGTAAATGTTGATGCAATGACCTTAGTGTATTTAAGTGGCATCTACAATGTCAAGGAGGCTCCAAATGAAAATTACGCTAGAGAACTTTTTGAGTTATTTACTATTGGTAAGGGTCCAATTGATGGACAGGATAGCTATACTTACTATACTGAAAGTGATATCATTGAAGCCTCTAAAATTTTAACAGGGTGGCGAGTTAAGCAAAACTTTTCAGGAAGTGAAAGACAATACTTTACCGAAGAAAGACACGACACCTCAACTAAGACGTTCTCATCAAAATTTTTAAATAAATCTATAGCTAATAACGGGGACAAAGAACATGAAGACCTTATAGACCTAATATTTGAAAGTGATAGGGTATCAGAATATATATGTGAAAAAATTTATAGGTGGTTTGTTTATTATGCTATTGACGATGAGGTAAGAAATAAAATAATCTTACCATTAGCTAAAATATTTAGAGATAACAACTACGAAATAAAACCCGTTCTGGAGACATTATTAAAAAGCTCTCATTTTTATGAGACTCATACATTAGGAGCTCGAATAAAAGGTCCTATTGACTTTAGTCTAGGTGTTATTAGGCAATTACCATTCACTGAATATCAAGACTTTAACTACAGAAATAAATACTTATTCTGGAGGGGAAAACATAGTAATGTGAGTGATCAGGGACAAAGTATAACTGATAGCCCAAATGTTGCAGGGTGGCCTGCGTTCTATCAGGGACCACTCTATCACGAATACTGGATATCCTCAGTAACCCTTCCATTAAGGACAAATCAAATAAAAAGTTTCTTATCCAATAATGGAATCCGTGGATTTGGAGACGGATTAAAAATTGTTTTACAACCATTAGATTTCCTGTTGGGTTTAGAAAACCCAAAAGATATAAACTTTGTTATTGATTTACTTTGTAAGTGGTTATTTCCAGTTTTTGCAGAAATTTCTGATTCAACAAAATCTGAACTAATTGAAATAGTAGTAGGAGGCAACACAAATATTTGGGAAGATGAATTGAATGAATATTTGAATGATCCTTCAGAGGATAAAAAAGAAGACATAAATAAAAAGTTAAGACTGTTAATTAAAGAAATGTGTTTAATGCCTGAATACTATTTGAGTTAGATGAAAAGAAGAGACTTTATAAAAAAATCCATGCCCATTGGAGCTGCCCCACTTTACTTATCTGGAATGCCAGTAAGTGTGATGGCAGAGTCATCCAGCCTCTCAGCATTAACAAATTCTGGGTCAGTATCTGATAGGTCATTAGTTCTTATTTTTTTAGATGGAGGTAATGATGGTATAAATACCTTAATTCCAATAGACCAATATGATATCTTGATGAGAGATGGGTCCGGTGGAGTTTCTAAGCCACTTAGAAGACCCGATCTCATGATACCAGAAAATAATATTTTAAAGATGAACGGTTTATCTGATACTGGGCTACACTCAAAGATGGAGAAGTTTCAGGCTTTATTTAATGAAGACAAACTAGGGTATGTTAGGAATGTTGGGTACCCCAACCCTAATAAATCTCATTTCCGTTCTACGGATATTTGGAATTCCGCCTCTTCATCCGACGAATTTGTTTTCAGTGGATGGTTTGGTAGATATTTAAGTAATACGCATTCATCCTACCCTGAAGGATATCCAAACAATGACTATACAGATCCTTTGGCACTTACAATAGGAAGAACTGCGTCTAATACCTGTCAGGGACCAATTGTAAATATGGGAATGGCAATCAAAAACCTAAATTCATTTGTAGATATAAAAGAAGGAGAGGGAGAGGTGCCTGAGACTCCTTATGGTCATGAACTACAGTACATTAGAACAGCATCAAAATTAACTAACAATTATTTCGATAGATTAGAGCAAGCTGCCCAGTACGGAGGAGAACCTAAAACTGACTATCCTGAATTAGGATTGGCACAACAAC